>Ga0228700_1000194_pt1 | contig 60409 bp, 48 predicted proteins | sample McNCre317_Aug_MG_FD_178019 | JGI IMG/M metagenome (GOLD analysis project Ga0228700, IMG submission 178019) | Freshwater microbial communities from McNutts Creek, Athens, Georgia, United States - 3-17_Aug_MG | ecosystem: Environmental > Aquatic > Freshwater > Creek | place: USA: Georgia...
GAAATAAAGGTAAGACTGTTATGCAAAGGCCGTGCCAGGTCGTTTTGTAACCTATGTAATTAAATTTATGTGCGTAATGGGCCTGCCAGTGGCAGTTTCTCGACGTTGCGACGAGTTACCGACAGGCTTTTTAGCGGCTTTTTGGGTGTCAGGCTTCACGGGTTTGGGCGAGAAACCGCCGCAAAAACGCCCGTCCGTGCGCAGCACCTCTAATGAGGGAATCACTTTCGAACGAAAACCCATGAGCTTGCAGCCATACGGCATGCGCACATCCCACGTGACCGCCATGTAGCGGCACTCCCAGCAGTTGGGGCCTTTGGGTAAAGACGAAGATGCAGGCGCAGTGCCCGGGCTATTCATGCGTGGCTCAAGGGAGGTTATTAACCGCCCAAGAGTTTGAGCACCGACTGCTGGCTGGTGTTGGCTTGCGCCAGCACCGCCGTTGCGGCTTGTTGCATGATTTGTGTCTTGGCCAACTCGGTCGATGCGTGTGCATAGTCCGCGTCCTCGATCTGGCTGCGTGAAGCAGACATATTCATCGAGACGTTGGTCAAGTTGTTAATCACATGGTCAAGTCGGTTCATCACCGCACCCATCGTGGCGCGTGTGGCGTTGACCTTGTCCATGGCTGCATCCAGCATATTTAGCACCGCCGTCGCACCTTCACGTGTGTTGATACGAACTTTGCGAGCTTCTTCTGCCAAATCTGCATCACCTGTGATTTGACCGGTGATCGGACCTCCTTTGCCGAAGTCGGCCAGGTCAATCGTGATCACTTGGTTGGCACTCGAGCCCACTTGGAAAGCCATGCGACCGACGCGTGGAGGATCCATGTCTTGGCTGGCACGGCCACCAAAGCTGCCTTCGTTGAAGCCCAAGGCTGAGAAGTTGCTTTGTGGACCAAAACCATCCGAACCACTGCGGATTTGAATTGGACGCCCAGTCACGTTCATCATGTTAGGTGGCAAGCCATCTGCACCTGGCAATGCGGGCAAGACAGGCGCATCGGATGTCAAACGAACCGTGCTGTACACCGTTTTGATGTCCATGGCACTGACAGGCGCCGTGGCACTGCCCAAAACGTTCAACAAGTAAGCAGCGCTCATGTCAACCGCAGAAACATCGGTTTTGCCTGTCGAGTTGGCAGTCACAGTGCCCAATGTCATCGTATGACCACTGGTCGAGGTGACAGACGGTGAACGCAAATCAAATGCCGTGCCCGCCACGTTCGACGTGATCAAGACCGAGGTTGAATCAGTTGGGTCAACCACTGCCGTGATGTTCTTGAGTCCAGACTCATTGCTGATTGCCAGAGCCAACGCAGTGGCGGTTTGAGCTGGTGTTGATGTCGCCAACAGCGCGGCTGTTTCGACCATCACACCGTTGATGTACACCGACGCTTTTTCGCCAGCGCTGACACCCGCACCACCAATTTTGATACGCGACACCTGCGCAACAGCACCGCCTTTGTCCAAACCGAAGTTGGCTGCGGACAATTCATCTTGGCTCGAATCAAACCAGACAGACAAGTTGCGACCATCGGTGTTCAAGGTCACGCCTTTGCCGTTGTCAGTGGCGGTGACACCATGTTGACCGGTGCGCTCATTGATTGCAGCCACCACTTTGGCGCGGCGATCTGTGCCTGTTTCGTTTTGAACGAAATTAACTTCGATCTTGGTTCCGTTGACCCACAGAGCCTGTTTACCGCTGATCGGTGTAGCCGTGTTGGTGATAGAGCCCTCTGTCACAGCAGGGTTTGCTTCAGCCGTCACGCCTGTCAAGCTCGTGCTTGCATTGATCGCTGCGGCCAGTGCAATACCGCTGGCGGATGGGTTGCTGCTCGAGACCACCGTGTTGGAGAACTTGTCATCTTCTGGCGTGGTTGGACGGATGGCGATGCCATTGATCTCCAGATCGTCCATGCCCAAGTTTTTGGTATCCGCGACTTGGTTGGCAGTCACCTCGGTGGCGGCCACACTCATCGTCGCGCCCGTGCTGGCAGACGATGTCATCGTGAACGACACACCTGGCGTCCGCGCTGTCAGATAAATTTCACCCAACTCTTTGCCCTTGGTCGCATACACACCCAAGATGCTGTTGGCGTTGATTTTGGCAATCAAATCTTCTGCCACTGTTTGTGGCTTGGCATTGGCTGCCGCTGCGGCAGAGGTAAATGTGGTGCCATTGATCACAATGGTTGCCTTGTCATTGGCTGTTGCCAATCCAGTCAATTTGACGCTATTGACTTGCGCCACAGAACCATTGACGGGTTCACGCATGCGTGTGTTAACGATCGATTCGTTCTTCGAAAAATTGCCGCTCACCAAACCAATACGGCTGATGTCGCCGTTCGCACTGGCACCCAACACCACAGGCGCTTGGATTTTCGATTCCAAAGAAATTGTCGAACTTTGGACACCTTCCTTCAAACCAATGCGTTGACCAAACATCAAGGCATTGGACGAGTCTGCGGTTTCAAAACGAACTTCGATGTTGCGGCCATCTGGCGCCACCAAGCTGATGCCTTTGGCATCAGAGCCTGTGTCGATCGCCGTCACACCGGTGCGGTCGCTGATCAAGTTGATCGCGCGAACCACGTTGGCACGTGTGGCTTGTGAGTTGTTAAAAATAGTTGTGATGTCTGCAGAGGCATAGCCGTTGATAAACACCACACCGTTTGTCACAGGGCCACCCACCATGGCTTGGCCTGTCAAAACGTTTTCGTTGACTTTGGCGAAAACACCTGTACCAGGGGTTTTCACAGCATATTCAGTGGTGGTGTTCACCACACTGGCAATGCCTGTGGCGCCGGGCACCACGTCGAGCTTGGACACATTGCCTTCTTTGGCAGGGAAATTGACACTAATCACTGACGAACCTGCGGCGTAAACAACGCTTCGGTTGGTGCTGGGCTCATAAAGGGGGCTGGCTTGCATGGCAGCTGCAATTTTTGCTGCAGCCAATGCAGGCGTACTGTCGTCGTTGGTCAACACCACGCTGACGCCACCCACAGTGATGGTGCCAGGCATGGGAGTGCCACTGAAAGTGATGGACTGAGACTCGCCTTGAGAGATACCTTGATCCACCGCCATGCGGTTAATCGCTGCAGCCTTGGCAATCGCACTGCCTGAGGCGTTGTTACGTGGCGACAACAAATCGTCAGCCGCTGTCGATGGGCCAATGATGACGCCATTGATCGTCAAATCGCCTTCGCGCATATTCGGGATGCTGCCAGCGACCCCCACGCTCATTGAAATACCACGGCTTGCCACGCTGATGGCAGCACCATCTGAGTCTTGCAAGGTGTAGCTCAAATCACCGGAGATCACGGAACTGTTCAAACCATCGGCTTTGGCAAACTTCACAACAGCAGGGCTTTGTGTCACCAAAGTACCCGTCATGGTGACTTGCTTGTTGTCTTGGTTGGTGAAAGTCGCTGTCACGACTGAACCAGCCGTGGCACCTGAGGCAACCGAGAATGCCAAAGAGCCGCTTTGCAAAAACTTGCCATTGTCAGAGAAAACTTCAGCTGAATTGATTGCAGCCTTGCGTGAAGTTGAAACTGCGGCAGACAAACTCAAGCCTGTTGCTGCTGTGTTGACGTTCGCAGTAGCCAATGGCACGTCGCCATCTGCAGCGCTGTATGTGATCGTGGCTACGCCAATCGCAGAAACTGCAGCGGTCATGCCACGAGAAGTGAACAACGAAGAATTGTTCAAGGTCGTTTCGATCTTGGCAGAGGCCAAGGCCAAGGTGCTTTCCGATGATGTGATGGACACATCGACACCTGCAATATTGATCGTGCCGGGTGTGGGCGTAGCACCAGCAAGCGAGAAGGTTTGCACTTCACCTGCGCCAGAACCTGTCATGGTGCGTGTCGTTGTGGGGCTGATAAAGACACTGCCCGACTTGTTTTCCGACGTCACTTTGTAAACCGGCATTTCGCCAACTTGTTCACCCGCTTTGCCGTTGAGAACAGGGAACCCGTTCCACTCTGTGTTGTCGGCAATTTGGACAATTTGTTGTTTGAGCTGTTGGAATTCAAGATCCAAATAGCTGCGATCGGAGTTGTTGTTTGAATCGTTCACGGCTTGAACGGCCAACTCACGCATGCGTTGCATCATGTCTGTGATTTCGTTGGTCGCCCCTTCCGCCGTCTGAATCAGACTGATGGCATCACCCGCATTGCGCACGGCTTGGTTCAAGCTGCGAATTTGATGCGTCATGCGCGTTGCGATCGACATGCCGGCAGCATCATCTCGCGCTGAGTTGATTCGCTTACCTGTCGATAACTGTTGCATTGCAACACTCTGAGCACGGCCAGAAGCGCCGAGTGCCATTTGTGAAAACAATGCTTTAACGTTTGTGTTGATAACTGCCATTTTTTTCTCCTGACCCTATTGGTCAATCAAACTTGCCACTGGTTAAGCACATCTCGTGCCAACTTATTCCGACACAACTTAATAAGGGTTTACCCATTTTTTTGTGTGATTTGATGTTCATTTAAGTACTCAGTGGCAAGGTTTTGTCGCTGAAACGGCAAGCGGTTGCCGCTTGCCGGTCCGGTGCGATCTTTTGCCGCTTAGTGCTGCAAGCCCGCTGTGGGCATCATGGATTCGCTGAAATCATCCAGCGACAACTTCTCGGCCAACAATTCCACTTGGCCTGGATAAAGTGCCAAGCCTTGACGTGCCACAGCCAAGGCACGCTCAGGGTCGAGGTTGCAACGCAACGCACGAACCAACATCACAAAAGTGAAAGGCTGCGCTTTGCCGCCCTGCACATCCATCAACTCATCCATCAGTTCCACGGCCAATGCCCAGTCTTGATTCATCATGGCCAACAAACTGGTGATGGCCAAGATGTCTTCGCTGTGTGGATACAGACTCATGCCAGCATCGCCCAAGGCGTTGGCCAACGCAAGCTGCTCGGTGGCCACCAGGGACTGGATCGTTTCGCGGATCTCAGCAGGGCTGAAACGTTGAATCGTTTGGGTATTGAGTAAACCGCCTACGCTGGCTTGGCTCATCAATTCTTGAATAAGTGTCATCGGGTACTCCATCGGTTAGGTTTCAACCTCCAAAGCAAACTTCGTGCCAACCTATTTATTGACACACCGGCGTGTCAATAAAGCTGCACACCGATAGGCATGGAACCTGCTTGATTGGAGCAACACTTTTATTCACCTCCAGGGAATGACATGAACGCGCGCACCCCCTCCTCCATGCTTTTGCCTGTTAAGACAGTCAAGCGAAAAAAAGAAACATCACCTGTAACCCCTCCCCCTGTAGCGGTTGCACCTGTTCTTATTGAAGACGAAGATCTGAGCAACTACATGCAGCTAGCTGGTATGGGTAAGTTGCGCCTTGATCAGCTCATGTACAAATGCGATGCCTTGCAAGCAGAAAAACGGGTGATTGAGTCTGCGCATCTCTACCGTCAATGGATTGAACATACGGAAGACCCCCAAAAATATTTGGCTCTGTTCAATTACGGTTCTGTGTTGCAAACACTGGGCATGACCGATTTGGCCGAAGAGGCCTATCGCTTGTGCGTTGCCTCGGAGCCTAAGCTGGCACAGGCACACATCAACTTAGGTCTGGTGCTTGAGCGCAAAGGACAAAACCAACAAGCCCTGGACCAATGGTCCAACGTGGTCGCACAAGGGGTGGTGAACCCGTCGAGCGACAAACTGATGGAAATTACCGCACTCAATCACATTGGGCGCGTTTACGAAAACCAGAAGCAATATGAAATGGCTGAGCAGGCATTGCGCCGCAGCCTGCAGATGGACCCCAAGCAATCTGGCGTGATTCAGCACTGGGTGCACATTCGCCAAAAAGCATGCATGTGGCCGGTTTACCAAAGCCTGCCCAACGTGTCAGCCAATGACATGCTGATGAGTACCTCGCCCTTGGCCATGCTGTCCTTGCATGACGACCCTGTGATCCAACTGCTTTCAGCACACGCGTTTGTCGGCAGAACCTATGGGTTTAAAGAAGAGTTTTTAAGCAAGGACAAACACTACAAACACAAGCGCATTCGTCTTGGTTATTTGTCGGGTGACCTTTGCACCCACGCTGTTGGCCTGTTGATGGCGGACTTCTTAGAAGCACACGACAAAAGCAAGTTTGAAATTTACGCCTTTGACTACAGCCCCGAGGATGGCACGCCTTACCGGGCTCGACTCAAGCAAGCGTTTGAACACTTCCATCCTGTGGGGTCACTGACCGACCGAGAAGTGGCCGAGTTGGTACTGGCAAACGAAATTGATGTACTGATTGACATGCATGGACTTAGCTCAGGCGCTCGCCCTGGCATTTGTGCCATGCATCCCGCGCCGTTGCAAGGCACCTATCTGGGCTTCATTGGCACCACTGCCATGCCGTGGCTGGACTTTGTGGTGGCAGATCGCCAAGTACTTCCTGAAGAGTTGACACCCTATTTCACAGAAAAGCCTTTGTACTTAGACGGCAGCTTTTTGCCTTTGAACAAAAACATGGCCGACATCACGCCTATCACGCGTGCGCAAGTGGGCTTGCCTGAAGACGCATTTGTGATGGCGGCATTTGGTAATGTGTACAAAATCAACGAAGACCTGCTGGCTGCCTGGGCCAACATCCTCAAACAAGCACCACAGGCCGTGCTTTGGCTGATGGATGACAACGAAAAGACCACTGCAGAACTCAAGCGAAAGCTGAATCAAATTGGCGTAGCAGCACACCAAGTGCAGTTCTCACCACGAACCAGCTACCAAGAATATTTGGCACGACTACAGGTCGCTGACGTGTTTTTGGACAGCTACCCCTACAACTGCGGCTCCACCACGCACGACGTGCTGAATTGCAACTTGCCCATGGTGACCCTGTCAGGCAAAACCATGGTGTCGCGCATGGGCCGAAGCATGTTGAGTGCACTCGGTTTGCATGAGTTGATTGCCAACACCTTCAGCGAATATGTGGACATCACATTGAAGATTGCCAACGACGCTGAATATCAAAAAGAATTGGTCAAGAGCGTGAAGAGCAGCATGCTGCGTAAACAAAAGAACCCGAAACTTTTGACTGCTTCACTTGAGAAGCAAGTTCAATTACTTATCCACAAGAACGCATAAATTAAAACCATGTCAAAGCATCACCTTCTTGCCTCATTCCTGAATAAATCTGATCGCATGGTTTACAAGTGGATTGATTATTTCGAAGTTTATGAAAAGGCATTTTCTGCTTATAAGAATAAACCAATTACTTTTTTAGAAATCGGTATCCAAAATGGTGGCAGCTTACAGATGTGGCGCGATTTTTTCGGACCGGAGGCCAAAATTATTGGGGTCGACGTAGATCCGAAATGCAAGGCATTAGAAGCAGAAGGTTTTGAAATCTGGATTGGAAATCAAGCCGATCCCAATTTCTGGGCTGAATTCAAAATAAAAAATCCAACCATCGATTTGGTCTTAGATGACGGTGGTCATACGATGGAGCAGCAAATAGTAACGTTTCAATCCCTGTTCCCCATTCTTTCGAATGGCGGAACGTATGTTTGCGAGGACACACATACCAGCTACTTCCCCTCGCATGGAGGGGGGCTGAATCACCAAGGGTCGTTTCATGAGTACATCAAAACAATGATGGATGAGATGCATGCATGGTACTACGCACCCTTGTCCACACTCCAAAACTCCTATTTGGCAAATAACCTTTATTCGATCGCCATGTATGACAGTATCGTAGTCATGGAAAAACGAAGAAAAAATCCTCCAATCGTTCTAGCCAGAGGCTTTGAAGGCGATGTTAGAAATCCGCCATCGATGACTTACATTGAATTAAGACATGCATTTGGAATCCCTGATTGAATACCAATAAAAGGAAAACGCACATATGATTAACTATGTATCTGAAAAAATTGGGATTGAAATTGGCGGCCCATCTAATATATTCCGCTCACTAATTCCCGTTTACTCCAAAGCGAAGAGGGTGGATGGCGTCAACTTCTCTAACAGCACTATCTGGGAGGGAAAAATACAAGCAGGCAAAACATATCAGTATTTACCAAATACATTTGGTCATCAATTTATTTCCGACGGGACTGATTTAAAAGAAATAGAAGCTGAAACCTATGAATTTCTACTCTCATCTGACTGCTTGGAGCACATAGCAAATCCAATCAAAGCCCTTCTAGAGTGGAAGAGAATATTAAAAAGCAACCATTTAATGTTACTTGTTCTACCCAATAAAGTAAGCAACTTTGACCATCAGCGTGAATTTACTTCTTTCCAGCACATCGTAGATGACTACAATAATCTTGTAGATGAATCGGACATGACGCATCTACGAGAAATATTAAGCCTTCACGATTTAAGCAAAGATCCAGTCGCTGGAAATTTTCAACAATTTGCCGTAAGAAGTCTTGATAATTTGAACAATCGCTGCCTTCATCACCATGTATTCAGTGAAAACTTGATCAGAAACATGTTAGATGCGATAGGATTAAAAATAATTTCAATTGAAGAGACTCACACCTCGTTTGTAACTATTGCGATGAAAAATTAAACGCAAAAAATCCACATCAAACTGGCACTGCCTGAATGACATATTGAAGTGGTAATGCATCTTTGATTGCCACTTCCGGATTAGCCCCGCACAGAGAAGCCGTCTGAGAAATAGATTTTAATATTTCTTCATTTCCTTGAGATGGAAATATCCTAGGAATCTCTTGCACTACTTGGAATCCACAATCTTCAAACATTTCGTAAATTGTTTTTCTTGTAAACCATCGCAAATGGGTCCTATCAAATAATCCACTATCTTCGTATCTAAAATCACCCATACTTAGCTTAGCTTGTATCGACCAATGCTGAGCATTTGGAATACACGCTGCAACATATCCATTCTTAGGGATAACTTTATTTATTTTTTTTAACACACGCCATGGATCACGCAAATGTTCCAGGACATCACCAAAGATCCAAGCATCCACATCGGATTGCACCTCCCAAAAATAATCTGGAGCTTCATCTATATTAAGCGTATAGACCGAATCGCAATATTTTTTTGCTAACTCGGCGTAACTCGCATCTATTTCTACACCGGTATAGAGAACATCTGGCACTAACTTTTTAAATTCACGAGCTAGCGCGCCTGACATACACCCGATCTCCAATACTTTTCGAGTAGTAGGCCTCATGACCCCAAGCAAATCTGGATTGTGTAAATCGTGGACAGGTGTTTGCTGCATTACTCACCCCATTTTTCTAGATATTTAAAATAGCCTCGACGCCAACTGTCGGTGCCACAGTTACCTTTACTCCCATGTGAAAATGAGACGTCCCAAGTTCCTAAATCTAAATTCTTAACTTCTGCTTGGCGACAAAAGTCTAAATCATAAAAATGGAAATCAAAATTCTCATCGAAATATAGTTCATTTTCCAAAAGGGTTTTGCTGTGAGCCGCAATCAAGACGCCATCCATCAGTTTTACCTGTTGTCTTGGCGCTCCATAAAAACTAATATTTTCGGGAGGAAATTGATCCCCGTGGCCAATCACACCACTCAAATTTTCTCGTTTATCCCAATTAAATTGCTCGTCAACAAACCACCAAGTGGGTTGACGCGGAGCGCGGGATATATTGCCAGCCAAGCCCACCACACTGAAGTGTTCTAAACCCTCAATAATTCTTTTACACCAGTAATAGTCAAGCAACAGCAGATCATCATGTGCAAAAATTAAGGTCGCAGGGTCATTCTCTGAGGCTCGAATAACCTGGTTATAAAGCGCTGGCAAACCCGTATTGTTATTGGGAAATAACTTAAGTTCCACAAAGTCTGGGTGGTTCGCTTTCAAAGACCGTCCCGTCAATGTGGACGTGAAAAACTCTTCTTCACTGACTCGAGTTGCAACAACCAGTTTTATTTTCATTCTCAGAGTATATGCAAAAGAAAATGCCGCTAAGCATCAGCTTAGCGGCATTGAGCAAGTCAAAAGTCTTGATTAGGCTCCGGGCACCGTCCGTCCTGCGACCACAATGGCAGCCTTTTGAGCCGCAGTGAGCGCACTGGCTTGGTCAGATGTCATGCTATCAAGCATCTCTTGGTTGAAGGTTCGAATTTGAGCCGTGCTCATTCCGCCCACTTGATTCACCGTCAATGAAGGGATTTGATCCTTGCTCAGGTAAGCGATCAACGTAGGCGTAATCGCCGAGAACGTTGACACATCAATAGCCTGCAATTGCGAACCACTCAACTTCGAGAAGAGCGTTGGGCTAAATGAGTTCATCTGACCGCTTGTGATGGATTTCACTTGTTCGTCAGACATCGCACTCAGCTGCGATGTTGAAATGCCAGAAATCTGTGTATTCGACAAACTTCTGATCACCGAAGTATCCAACGCTGCAATCGTAGAAGTTGACAATGCTTCGATATTGAATCGACTCATTGCACTCAACGCAGAAACACCCAGTGCAGAGAGTTGGTCCGCCGACAAGGCTCCCGCTTGTGCTGTGGTCATAGCCGTCACTTGGGCTGCGGTCAGCGCATGCATTTGCTCAGTGCTCACCGCTTTAATTTGCGCAGTGCTCAATTGAGTGAACTGGCTGGTTGTCAACCCACTCACTGCGCTAGTGTTTAGCGCTTGAATTTGCTCAGTCCCCATGTACGAAATGCCCTGAGAAGGAATGGCTCTCACTTGCGTCGCAGACAAGCTGTCAATTTGCGATGTTGACAACTTAGTGAACAAGTTCAAGTCCATGCCTTGCACTTGGGCTGTTGTCAACGCCTTCACTTGGTTGGTTGTCAACGCCGTAATTTGGTTAGACGCCAAGGTGTTAACTTGTTGGACAGACAAACCGGCCACTTGAGTGCCTGTCAGCATTGGCAACATATCTGTTCCCATCGCTCTCAACTGGCTGGTCGACAGCGCGGTCATCAACGAAGCACTGATTGCGTTCAACGAACCTTGCTGGAGTCGAGAAATGACCGCAGAACTGATCGACGTAATTTGGTTACCCGTCAGCGATGTCGCTTGTGAAGAGGTCAATGCGCCCACTTGATCACCTGTAAGCGCCGCTACTTGGCTATAAGTCAAGGCACCAATTTGTGAACCCGTCAACGCTTGCACTTGATCGGTCGAGAATCGGCTCAACTGGCTCGAAGAAAGCGCTGCAATTGCTTTGGTCGACATCGCCGCAACTTGGTCTGTGCTCAGCGAAGACATCACCGCGCTACTCAAAGCTGCAGCATGTGCGCCATTCAGCGCCGCCACAAAATCTGTGCTCAGTGACGCAACTTGGCTCGAACCTAAGCTGCTGATTTGAACGGTGTTAATGGCTGCGACTTGTGTCGAAGTCAAACCACTCAAGCCGTCCGTTGTCAACGCACCAAAGTCCGCGCTTTCCATGGCACTGATTTGCTTGGTGGTCAACACAGACACTTGTTCTGCCGTCAAATTCGCAGCTTGGGTACTGGTCAACGCCACAATTTGAGATGTCGTCAAGGACTTGGTTTGATCGGTTGTCAGTGCGCCAACTTGCGCATTGGTGAGCTTACTAACTTGTGTGGATGTCAACCCTGTTACAGCAGCAGTAGTCAACGCCTTGATCTGATCGGTACTCAATTGAATCAGATCAACGGACTCAATCGCAGCTGCTTGCAGCGACGTGATTGCGCCCAGCTGCGTTGTGGTCAGCGCAGACATTTGTGTCGATGACAATGCCTCAATTTGCGATGTCTTCAAGTTCTTGATCTGAAGTGTCGTCAAAGCAGCGATTTGATCGGTGGTCAAATTGTTTACTTGCCCACTACTCAAACCAGCCAAACCAGCTGTACTCAGTGCGGCCACTTGGTCTGCACCCAAGGTCACCAAATCTGCTGAATCAATTGCGCCCACTTGAGCCGATGACAACGCTTGCAAAGCCGTGGTGCTCAGACTAGACACTTGATCAGAAGTCATCCACTTCATTTCGCTAGACGTCAAGGCACGCACCGCAGAGGTTGTCAACGAAGCGATTTGATCTGTCGACAACGACGTGAGATGTGCACTGTCCATGCCTGCAATTGCAGCCGTGGAGATGCCTTTGATTTGATCCAAACTCAAGGCACTGACCAAAGTCGAGTCAATCGCATTGAATTGCGCGGCTTTGAGTGCACCCAGTTGCTGGGTAGTCATTGCTTGGAGTTGATCAGAGGTCAGTTTTTTCATCTGAGCAGAACTCAGTGCCCCGATTTGGCTGGTACTCAATGCACCAATCACATCCGTGGACAAGCTTGCAAAGTCTGCTGATTCAATAGCCGCCAATTGCGTCGCACTCATCACAGCCACTTGCGCAGTGCTCAAGCTAGCAACTTGATCTGAACTCAAGTTCTTCACTTGCTCAGTGGTCAAGCTGCGAATTTGCGTTTGGGTCAAGGCTGCAACTTGCTCACTGGTCAATGCAGCCTCATGAGCTGAATCCATTTTTCCAATCACCGTGTTAGACAACACTTGAATTTGGTCCACGCTCATCGCCGACACATCAGCTGAGTCCAACGCGTTGAATTGCATGGTGCTCAAATTGGAGACTTGTGTCGTTGTCAAACTCAAGACTTGATCTGAGCTCAAAGCCTTCATAGCGCCAGAAGCCAACGACTTGACTTGCAAGGTGCTAAGTGCAGCCACTTGGTCTGTGGTCAATCCAGCAATGTGTGCAGAATCAGCTTTGGACAAAGCTGCCGTATTCAACGCAGTGATTTGACTGGCACTCATCGCTTGCAAATCTTCTGAGTCAATCGCATTCAATTGGGCAGCAGACAAGTTGGCCATTTGAGATGTGGTCAGACTAGCCATTTGATCTGAGTCCAACGCCTTCATCTGAGTAGAAGACAAAACTCGCACTTGCGTGGTCGTCAAAGCAGCCACCTGATCGGTGCTCATGAGTCCAACTTGCGTGCTAGAGAGCTTGCTCAGTGTCGCGACATTCAGCGCTCTGACTTGATCGGTAGACAAGGCTTTAAGCACATCCGAACTCAAAGCGTTCACTTGCTGTGAGGTCATCACAGAAACCTGTGATTTGCTCAAGCCACTGATTTGGTCTGTTGTCAACGCTGCGATTTGTGCTGAAGTCAAAATTTTGACTTGTGCTGTCGACAAAGCTGCTAGCTGATCCGTTTTCAGCACGGCAACTTGCGCACTGTCCAATGTGGCGACCAGCGTTGGGCTGAGTGCTTTCATTTGGGTAGCGGTCAACTGCATCAAGTCATCGGACTCAATGGCGCGCAACTGTGTGCTTGACAAAGCGGCAATCGCAGCAGTGCTCAGCTGACTAACTTGATCGGTCGTCAAGGCTACGATTTGGTCACTGCTCAATACTTTGGCTTGTGCTGCACTTAAACCTGCGATGGCACTGGCACTCAAAGCAGCAAAATCGTCACTCTCCATGGCTTTCAACTGGCCTGTTGTCATCGCCTCCAATTGGGCCTTAGACAACACCGCCGCTTGGGTTGAATCCAACGCCACAATTTGAGCTGATTTGAGTGCTCGAATTTGTGCTGTACCCAAAGCAGAGACTTGATCAGTGGTCAAGCTGGTCACCAAGTCTGCCGACATGCCTGCAATGGCAGTGGTGTTGATTGCTTTGATCTGATCCGCACTCATCAATACCAAATCGGCTGAGTCAATTGCATTGATTTGACTGGCGCTCAATGTCGCCACATTGGCTGCAGACAGTTGGTTCAACTGTGTCGATTCCATCGCGGTCAACGATGCTGCCGTCAAGGCTTTGGCCTGTGAAGTAGTCAACGCAGCAGCTTGATCAGCTGTCAAAGCCACCGCCTGATCGCTGGTCAAACTGGCAATCACAGAGGTGCTCAAAGCTTTAACCTGATCAGCTGTCAGGGTCGCCACGTCCTCTGAATCGATGCCCGAAAACTGAGCTGATGTCAACGCGCCCATCGCAGCCACCGACATGTTAGGCAAATGATCTGACGTCATGGCTTTGAGCTGATCTGAGCTGAGGACCTTGGCTTGCGCAACGGTCAACGCCGACATTTGAGTAGAACTCAATCCAAGAATGTGATCGCTATCAAGATTTTTAAAAGCACCTGTCGTGATGGCTTGAACTTGGTCATTGGTCATTGATCCAATCACATCAGAGGCAATCGCATTCAATTGAGCCGAACTCAACACAGCAACATGTGCAGCGGTGAGGTTGGTAATTTCAGATGAGTCCAAAGTTCCTAGCTCATCTGCAGTCAGTACTTTGGCTTGTGCAGTGGTCAACGCAGCCAGTTGGGTGGAATCTAACTTACTGAACTGATCACTGCTGAGTGACGCGATGCTTGACGTGCTCAATGCACGCACTTGGTCTGTGCTAAGCGCGGCAAAATCGTCCGAGTCAATTCCCGAAACTTGGGCCGAGCTCAGTGCAGCTACTACTGATGTAGAAAGGCTGTTAATTTGGGTTGAATCCAGCGCTTGCAATTGATCGCTGGTCAAACTCTTCGCTTGTGTCGCAGTTAATGCTGCAATTTGCTGCGATTTCAGAACCGCAAATTGCGCAGAAGCATCCAGTTGACTCAACGTGGTGGTATTGATGGCAGCGACTTGCGAGGTCGTCATATTCGGAACGACATCGGAAGAGATCGCTGCAAATTGTGCTGAGTTCAGCACAGCAACACCCGCATCAGACAAATTCACAAATTGTGCAGATGAGAGTGCACCCAATTGATCCGAAGTCAGCAACTTAGCCTGTCCTGTGGTGATACCTGCCACAGCTGAATTATTGAGACTGCCGATGACGTCCGAAGTCAAGCTGGCGACTTGCACATTGCCCATGGCTGCGATTTCGGCAGATGTCAAAGATCCTGCTTGGGCCGATGTGATGGCCGCTGCTTGCGCTGAAGTTAGTGCACGTGCTTGTGCGGTTGTCAATGCACCGAGCTTGCTGCCATCCAGCGCTGCAATTTGATCCGCTGCACTCATCGAACCGATTGCCGCTGTACTAAAGGCCTGAATTTGGTCTGTACTTAAAGAATTCAAGTCATCCGAGTCAATGCCTTTGACTTGCAAAGCATTGATCGCTGCCACTTGCGATGTGGTCATGTTTGACATCTGAACCGAGTCAAGGGCTTGGAGCTGCGCCGAACTCAACGCATTCACCTGGGCGGTGGTCAATGCTTTGACCTGGGTTGTCGCCACCAGTTGACTGATTTGTGCGCTGCTCAAACCTGCCATGGCATCTGCACGAATGGCTTTGACTTGGTCTGTTGTCAAGTTAGCAATACCAGCCGAATCAATGGCTTTGACTTGAGCCGCCGACATAACACCAACCGCGGTCGTTGTGAGCTTGGCTAATTGCGTGCTCGACAAGTTGGCAATTTGGCTTGTTGTCAATGCTTGCATTTGATCGGTGGTGATTGCAGCAACTTGATCTGTGCTCAAGTTCACAATACGATCAGATGCCAATGCAGCAACCGCACTCGTTCCCAAATGTTTAAACTGAGCAGAAGTCAATGCACCGACTTGTGTACTGCTCAATGTTTTGGCTTGAGAGACAGACAATGCCTCAATGGCGTCGTAAGACAGCACTTTCAAGTTGTCAACGCCCAATTTGCTGACTTGCGTTGTACTCAAGGCGGCAATTTGTTGCGCAGACAGTTTCGGTGCCTGGGTCGAGCTCAACGCCACGATTTGGTCCGTGGTCAGCTTAGCCACTTGATCTGTGGTCAACGCCTCAATTTGATCTGTCGTCAGTTGATTCACTTGCGCCGATGACAAACCGGAAATTGCAGCAGTATTAATCGCCACAATTTGGTCAGTGCTCATTTGCACCAAATCCGCCGAGTCAATGCCTGGCACTTGCGACGCGCTCAAGGCATTGATTTGATCTGTTGTCAAAGACTTCACCTGATTCGCAGTCAGGTTTTGCAACTCTGTTGACGTCATTGCTTTGACTTGATCTGTGGTCAAGGCTTGCACTTGATCAGACGTCAAATTAGAAATGCGTGTTGCATCCAAACCAGCCAAAGCACCTGTGCTGATTGCACGAATTTGATCTGAGCTCAAAGTGGCCCAATCGGCCGCCTCAATTGAATTCAGCTGTGCGGATGACAGCACAGCAATTTGGTCGGTATTCAGGTTGTCGATCTGATCTGAATTCATGCGCGTCAATGCTGCAGGCGCCAAAGCTTTTGCTTGTGCAGTTGTCAAGGCATTGATTTGATCGTTGCTCAATGCATCAATCTGTGCATTTTGTAATTGATTGATACCTGCAGTTGAAATGGCAGCAATTTGATCGACCGACATGCGAGCTAAGTCAGCTGCTTCAATTTTTTGCACTTGCGCAGAAGACAACGCCTGCACTGTTTCAGTGGTCAAGTGGGAAATTTGGTCTTCAGTCAGCGCCACAATTTGACCGCTTGACAACATCGATGCTTGATTGGAGGCAATGCCTGCAACGGCTTCATTGGACAAAGCGCTGATTTGCGTAGAAACGCCTTTCCACTGGTCAGAATTCAAGGCAGCCACTTCTGCAGCGGTCAAACTGTTGATTTGTCCGCTGGTCATCACATTGAGCTGCGCTGACTTCAAGGCAGCTACTTGCGTAGTGCTCAACTGGGCCAAATCCTCTCCCTCTATACCTCTGATTTGCGAGGAATTGAGCGACGCAATCACCTGAGTATCCAAATGACTCATGTGTTCCGTATTCAATGCAGCAACTTGAGCGCTCGACCAACCATTGACTTGCGCAGAAGTCAAAACTTCAATGTCAGAAGTCTCAAGCGCTTGAATTTGTGCAGGCGTCAAAGCACCAATTTGCCCTGACCCCATCGCGGCAATTTGATCTGTCATCAAATTGAAAATCTGATCCACACTCAGGGCAGCGACGGTAGGTGCACTGATGCTCTTGAATTCATCTGGGCCAATTGCAGCAATTTGCTCGGCATACATGGCATTGAGCTGATCAGAGCTCAAGCTAGCCACTTCGGTTGCATCCAGCGAACGGATATCACGCGTTGATAACGCTTGAATCTGAGGAATGGTGTAGTTTGAAATTCCTGATATTGACATGATCAATCCTTTTTTATTCGCCTGGTTGGCCTTGTCGCTCACATTGAGAGCCACAAGAGCCTTAAATTTCTAATCGTCTCTGCTGATTCGGCATGAGGTAGGTAAGCTTTAATGCGAAATACAAATAAAAAAGCGAGCCCGAAGGCTCGCTTTTGATGGGCTATCTAGTGAATTACTTCAACAGCGACAGCACGGATTGCGATGACTGGTTCGCTTGCGCCAACATCGCTGTAGCAGCTTGCTGGATGATTTGCGACTTGGCCAAATTGGTTGTTTCAGCAGCGTAGTCAGTATCTTGAATACGGCTACGTGAAGCAGACATGTTTTGGTTAACTTCAGTCAAGTTAGAGATCACGGCATCCAAACGGTTTTGGAATGCACCCAACTTGGCTTGGTTCAACGACACAGACTTCAAAGCAGCGTCCAAAGCAGTCAATGCCACTTGTGCACCCGCTTGAGTAGAGATGTCAATGCTGGCCACCTTGACGCCGTTATCCACGCCGCCAAAAGTACCCGTTTTGAAACCCAACTTAGCAAAGTTGTCATTGCCATCTGAGCCGCCTTCGACTGTGAAAGACTTGTCAGATTGCAAAGTCACACGTGCATAAGTCGTCTTCGCACCACTTTGTGCTGTTGCATAAGTAGCGTTGTTATAGAAAGCGTTGGAATCAATACCCAAAGCAGCGGCAGTTGTGTCGCTACCAATTGAAATATTGCGACCATCTGCTGCGGTCAAGGTCAAACCTGAACCGTTGTCAACAGCCACCACACCGGTTTCGCCTGTTTTGCTGTTAATCAGTGTTGCCACATCGCTACGGGTCGAGCTGGTCGTCAGCGTATCCAATGCAATGGTGACACCGTTCAATGACAAGCTCTTGCCCGTGCCAGCAGTAGCTGTATAAGCAGAGCCCGTGACCACGTTGGGAGCTGCAGTGGCTGTCACACCCGTGGTTCCAGTGGCCTTGTTAATGGCAGCGGCAATCGCGATGGCGCTGGCTGCTTTGGTCGAGCTGGTGATGGCTGTGCCAGCAGCATTGGTGTCAGCAGAAGCTGGATCGTCAGCAGTAGACGCTGCCACGATTGAAGTTCCGTTGATACGCAAAGTACCCGCTTGCAACAAACCTGTTGTGGTAGTTGAAGGTGCTGCGGCAGCAACAGCGCGGTCCACAGATGTCATTGCAGACACGTTCGCACTGTAGGTGCCAGCGGTCAAGCCTGCATTCACCAAATTGCCGTTGCTGCTTGAAGAAACAGTGATGGGAGCATTGGTTGTGCTAGACAGCTGGTATGTACCTGTGTACACAGATGCAGCACCAACACCAGTGAATGCAGCAGTTTGCGCGCCACCAAAGGCGACTGTGATGTTACGTGCGTCATCGGCAACCAGCACCACCCCTTTGTTCACATCACCTGTATCCACAGCACGTACACCTGTTTGTGCGCTGATGGCGTTGATCGCATTCACTGCCAAAGCGCGGTTAGCACCCATGTCAGAGGTTGTCGTGATAGAGGCCGTTGCGACGCCGTTGATGGTGATTGCACCTGCACCACCGGCACCAGTCATCGCTGTACCACCCACGGTGGTGTTACCCAACACAGCCACCACGCCTGATTGCGCGCTGGCAGCATTGATCGCTGCAGCTTTAGCAATAGCACTTGACGACTTGTCGCTAGAAGACAAAGTGTCATCAGCAGCAGACGAGGCACGGATGGTCACGCCATTCAACACCAAGTCACCAGCAGCTGTATTTTTAGCCAAAGAACCAGCAGTACCGCTGAAACCAGTAGAAGTCAAAGAAGCACGTGAACCCAAGCCAATGTCTTTGGTTTGCACAGAGTCAACCGACATGGTCATCAATTCACCAGCGCGCACGCCGGTTTGCAACTTGATAGCACCGGCTGAACCGTCCAACAATTTGATGCTGTTGAAGTTGGTTTGCTTGGCCACATCGTCGATTTGGGCTTTGAGTTGAGCCACTTCCAATTGTGAAGCAGCACGGTTATCAGCATTCATAGAGCCGTTAGATGCTTGAACAGAGAGTTCACGCATACGTTGCAGCATGTCGGTGACTTGACCGATAGCGCCTTCAGCAGTTTGAGCCATCGACAAACCGTCGTTGGCATTGCGGATGGCAACAGCGAAACCACGGATGTCCGAAGTCATGCGGTTGGTGATGGCCAAGCCAGCAGCATCGTCTTTGGCGCTGTTGATACGCAGACCAGTAGACAGACGCTCCATAGAGACGGCCAATTTGTTGTTCACATTGCTCAGTGAGCCTTGGGCGGCAAGAGCTTTGGTGTTTGTATTGATCACTGACATGATGTTTCTCCTAAAAAGTGCATCACTGAGGTTTGGTTAAGAACTCAAGAAATTGTTCTCTTGATGGCTGATGATTCGTCAGTCCGCTCATTTACTTTAGAGAGACTGTGTAAATAATTTCAAAAATTAAGTCAGTTCGTTGTGCAGCAACCCCTTAAAGGCTTCAATGCTGTGTGCAATGCGCACCACGACTTCATTGGGAATTTGTCGCACCACCTCACCGGTATCTGCGTTTTTCACAAGAACTACGGGGCCACCGACTTGGTCGTCAATATGAAAGTTCAAGTTACGGCCACCATCTCGCATGCTGTCGTTGAGCTTTTGAATGGAGTCTTTTAAGTTGGCTCGCATTGCATCGACATCCACTTTGATCTCGACCGGCTTTCGCTCTTGAACCTTGGGCTGCGAAGCAACAGGATCAACAACAGGCGCACTGCGCACTGCAACAGGGCTGCTGATCAGCGCCTGCGCTTTGCTAGAAACTTCTGTGACCATATAAACCTTCCTTTCGACTTGCCAAATGCGGCAAGGACAACGTGTAAAGACGCTGATCGGAAGATGCGCGAATAACTTTAGAGCCGAGCTCTAAATATTTTGAAAAAAATTGAAAAACCTAAGAAAGTAAATTCTTATGAATTACTTTTAACCACTTTTACCTGTCAAGCTGGCCATCATGCCGTCAAAGGTCGACTTCAGGCTGCTCTTCTGCGTATTAATGTTGCCCACCAAACTGTCCATCGACGAGAACTGCTTTTGATAACGCAACAGCAAACCATCCATGCGGGTTTGGAGCTTCGTGAGATCGGCTTGGTATTTGGTGTTTTGCGTGGTCGCTGATTCGCTTTGCGTCAGCAGTGGGCCCGTCTTGCTGAGCAAGGTGCTAATTTTGACGAAAGCGTCACCCGCAATACCCGCGGGTGCTGTGGTGTAGGCGGTCACGCCATTTTGGTTACCCGTGAAGGTTTTCACCACATCGCTGTAGTTGCTTGCCAGGACAGCATCGAACTTGGTTTCATCCAAGGCCATGACGCCCGTTTGGTCAATCGACAAACCCATTTGCCACAATGAACCCACGGAGGTACCTGGGGTCGAGGATGGGCTCATCATGATGCTGCGCAGCTGCGCTTTCAACGAACGAGTGGTGGAGTCGCCCACCAAAGTTTTGCCGTAGGTGTCCAGTGTGGACTTGGGGTCAGACACTTCTTTAAAGATCGTGACGGCATCGTTGTAAGCCGTGACCAACGCTTTGATTTTTGTCTTGATGCTGCTTGTGTCTCGGGTTAAATCAACCGATGCGGCGCTGCTGGTGGGGGTTTTCAAGTTCAGTGTCAAACCCGGCACCACGTCAGACACGGTGTTGTTCGAGCGGGTGTAGGAGACCCCATCAACTTTGACGATGGCGTCTGTTGCGGTTTGGCGTGCTGGGTTGGTGTTGGAAAAAGTTAACCCCGGAGAACCAGAGCCAGCACCATAACTGGTGGACAAGGTAAACGCCCCTGCAGTACCCAAAGGTCCCGTCAAAATCAACTGGTAAGGATTGCCTGAACCATCACCCGTGTTCACCAATTGGGCCGTAACCCCTGCAGCAGACGCGTTGATCGCGTCCACGATGTCTTGGGGCGTGTCTTTGCCTGCAGCCAATTGAATGTTGGCAGTTGCTGCAGAAACGGCCATGCTGCTCGGAGAGACGGCATCCGATGTGACCGTGAAGCGCAGTGTGGCAATGCCCTGATCGGCTTGGGCATTGAAGCCACTTAAATTTCCAGAGAAGGTGCCAGTGGCAGGATTTGCGGGTGTCGTGCCGCTGGCAGCCAGGCCTGCAAACGCTGCGGCTACTTGTGTGCCTGTCATGACGCCAGTGGCTGTGAAGGTTAGCCCAGCTACGCTGACGGACTGGCCTGCCTTTAAATCTTTGAACGTGATCGTGCTGTAACCCAGCGCACCCGGATCGCCTTGCGTGGTGGTGACATTGGGGCTTAAGGCCGCATCGGTTTGCACGTCAATGTCTTGCACGTTGGCGCCTGCCGTTGTCGACGTGAAGACCAAGCTGCTCCCCGTGCTGCTGACATCTGCATTGAAGCCGTTCAAATTACCCACAAACACACCTGTGGCGGGTGATGCTGGCGTGTTTGGATTGGCCGACAGTCCTGCAAACTCAGCCGCCACTTCGGCTGCGGTCATATCGGCGGCAGCGATGAAGGTTAAGCCCGCAACGGTGACAGATTCACCCGTCAGCAAGTCTTGAAATTGAACCGTCGACGTTTCATTTCTCGGCGCAATGGTGGCCGTGTTGACTTTCGTCGGCGCGATGGCCGAGGTAGGTCCAACGGCAATTGACAAAGACATGGCAGCACTGCCATTCAAATGCACAGACCCACTGGTAAAACCATTGCTCACGTCGCGTTGCGCTTTGGCGATTTGCGTGACCTCCACTGCGTGGCTGCCTTCGGCGGCCGCAGCACTGGTGGTAATGTTGAAAGCCGATGGATTGGAATTGGTAGCGGTGATAGCGTTGAAACTATTTTGATCTTTGAGATCCGTCATCGCCGTTTTGACGCCGTTTAAAACAAACGACAACGCAGCGTAGCCTGAAATACGCGACTCATTTTTGGTGATCTTGGTATTGATGGCCTGCTCTTTGGGGAGGCGCTCAGCATCCACCAAGTTTTGAGCCAGTGAGGCCACGTCCACACCTGAACCCGCCCCCAAAGAAGTGATCAATTTCTGCGCATTCGCTTTGTTTGTAGCTGCAGCAGCCGCGGCATTAGATGCCGCTGAACTTGACAGTGCGGCAGCGGTTGATGAGCTCAATGCAGTGGTGGCCATTTTTATTATTCCGTCTAAGTGGTCGGCTCAGTAGATAAAAACTTGAGCTAATTAATTCATATATTTGAACAAGCTCAATTGCGATATCTTGGCAAAGCTGCTTTGGGCAGCCTCCAAAGCCAATTGATCTTTGTTCATTTTGGTGATGGCCGTGGTGTAGTCCAAGTCTTCCACATCTGAGCGCGTCGTTTTGAGTTGCAACACGATCTGGTCAAGTACGGTGTTTTGCATATCAACAACTGTGAGGTCTGAGCCAACTTGACCCAAACCTTCACTGATGCCGTTTTGCAAGGTATCGATCTCAGCAATGCCGCGCTGCATGCTGGGGTGATCGCCCGCTTTCACGGCGGCAACCAAGTCATCGAGCGACTGAAAGAAATCTACACCGACCTTGCCGCCTTTTCCGTCGTCGCGCACCACACGGGTGTACACGTCTGAGCCGGGCATATTGAGATTCATGCGACGGCTATCACCTACATTGACCTTCATACGCGCTTGATCGCCTTGGTACAAAACATGGCCCGTGGCGTCTTTGCTAAACGCAGGCACGCCCGTGCGGCTACCCGAGAACAAATAGTTGCCATTGCTGTCTTGGCTATTGGCCAAACTGAGCACTTGGTCTTTGAGGTTGCTCAACTCAAGCGCCACACTTTGGCGGTCTTGCACACTAAGGGTGTCGTTGGCCGCTTGCGCCGCCAATTCTTTGATGCGGTACATCACATCACTGGTATTTTTAAGTGCCGTTTCTTCCGCTGTCAACCGCACGTTGACAGCTTTGAGTGTGTCTTGATAACCAATTTGGCGGCTAAGTTCAGACTCTAAACGCGTGACAAGCGCGGCCTTGTCGGGCGCATCGCTAGGTTTAACGATTTGTTTACCTGTCGAGAGTTGCTCTTGCGTTTTTGATAACTCACCTTGCACATTACCTAACTGTGTGGTGGCACGATCAAAGTAGAGACCTGTTGAAATTTTCATATTTTTTTACCTCGCTCAACGGATATTCACAATGGAATCAAACAGCTGACCCGAGGTCTGCAAGACCTTGGCGCACGCTTGATAGGCCTGTTGGTAACGAATCAAAGCAGCAGCTTCATCGTCCAAGTTGACCCCCGACACTTTGTCGCGCGCCGCAATAGCTTGGTCATTCACCACGGTCAACGCTTGTTGGGTGATCGTGGCTTGCTGAGCCAAGTTACCCACGCTGTTGATTTGGTCGATGTAGGTATTGGCAATAGTTTTGCCAGCAGTGACAGGTTTCTTATTCAGGTCCACCATGTCCAGCATGTTGACGTTGTTGCCCAAACCATCAAAGTTACCGTCAATCTTGTAGCTATCGCCTACTGAGGCAGCATGACTGAGTTTGATTTGTAGGCCTTCAAAGTCAATCACAGGTTCTAGAACGGTAGGGTCGTAGTGACGATCGGCCAACTCCGTCCCAGTTCTGGTGTCGATGATGCTGTAGCGATCAGCAGCTGTGAACTTGACACTGAGCGACTGGCTGCGCAAACTGTCACGCACGTTATCAGGCGCACCCTCAAAGCCTACAGCGACATTGGCAGCCCCCTTGCCAGTAACAAATAACAACAAATCGTCTGCACAACCATTTTGAACATAAGCGCCTGTGCGCAAACCAATTTTCCCTAGGTCCGATGGGTCGCCCGCAGCACCAAATGACATACGAATATCGGAGATGAAATCGGGGTCCTGCAGCTTGCGTTTCAAACGAGACGTAACATCAAAGTCTGTAGGCTCAAGACCTAAAGCGTTGGGGGGAAACTTACCGTTGGCGTCTTTACCAGGACCAATAGAAATATCCAGCGTACCCTTCAGGTCGGTGGTGCTCAACACCAAATCACCGAACATATCCACGGAGGCAACAACACCTGTTTCATCACTGTGTGCGCTGATGCGAGCCACCAAATCGGACAAGTTTTTTAAATTCGTTTGAGGTGATAAGACATTGCCACTGGACTTCACCACGAATTGATTCGCAATATCAGCATCTGTGGTCACCGAACTCAAAGGCGTAATCAACAAACGCGCACCCGTTACAGATGCTTTGAAGCCTTCAACAAATCCAGCATTGGCATTTAAAGCATCGGCTAAAGCTTGAGGTGTTGCTGCCGATACAGATTGCAGCGGAGAGCCGAACTCTACGGTGTAACTGGGCGAAACAGAATCAGGTAAGTCGTAAGCACTCTCGCTCAAAGTCACGCCATTGATTTGCAATGGCCTTTTCAAGTCTACATCCGTGGCAGCAATACGCATGTCTCGTAGCACTTGCACCATACGAACTTGGCCACCGTATGACGACGGTTGAATGTCCAACACATTGCCATTCGTTGTTGCATTAACAGTGATGGGGCTGCCCAGCGGGTCTGAAATGACCAACTCACCGTTGGCTTCAATACTGGCGTTGACGCCTGCAAGCGAGGCATTAATGCGATCAACCAGCTCATTGGCTGTTTTGAAACCTGTGATCGACTGACCGTTGAGCTTTAACTCTTTAGACAAATCCAGTTGAGACACAGGGACGCGCAGTTCAGAAAAAACTTCTGCGCGTACATTATTTTTGGACACATTGCTATTTTCAATCGTGACCATGCCACCCGATGCCAATGATGTGCTATCGGCAGGTGTCAGCGAGAAGTCTTTGAACTCCCGGCCTAAAGCATCAGTGATCTTAAGGTTGGTGCCATCTACCACGACTGAAATGTTAGAAGCTTGATCTTTAGTGCGGAAAGCTTGTTGCAATTGACTTGCAAGGCCTGCCAAGGTGGTTGCGCTGCTGACATCTAGCCCAAAGTGAACGCCACCCACTGTAGCTTGGAACTTTGAAAAACCAGGGGTCAACCCAGAGCCAAACCGTGGGTTCACTACATCAGCTTGCGATATACCGTTGATCCAATTCGCCACTTGCACTGCCGCGGAAGTGACATGAATGTCTCCCACAGACGCGCCGTTGTCGGTACTGACAGGCGTCAAAGACACGCTACTGATATCGCGACCTTTGGAGTCACTGATTTGCAAATCAGAATCGTTGTTAATCGTGGTTGCAAATAACCCTTGCGCTTGCAAGCTTGTATTCAACGAGGCGGCCAACGCTGACAAGGACGTCGTTGACCCTACCGGCACAGTAGCTGCCATTAGTTGGCCACCCACTACCGCCTTGAAGTTGAAGGATGTGGGGACGGTTCCGACCTTGACATCAGCTAAGGTAATGGCGGCATTGATAGCACCATTAAATTCAGGCAACGACACACCATTCACGGTGATGGCATCTTTTGCAATTTTGAAATCTGCGGACGAAATACGTGCTGTATCCATCGATGCTGGCAAGGGAACAGAAGGACCAGCCGCACCATAGATATCGAAGTTCTGCCCGTACAACACGGTGGCTTTTGCACCGTAAAACATGTCAATGCCACGATAGGCCTTGTTGCCTGTTTGATTCAGATATGCATCGCTGTAATTGGCGTTAACCGCAAAGCCGTTATCCGGGGTGAAGAGTTGGTACTTTTCAGTTTCGGTGAGGGCTTTGCCCAGAAGTTGACGACCATCGCGCGTCATAACTTGCAAGTTTTGACCAGGTTCTGCTTGGTCTAAATAAAACGTAGCCTTGATACCGGCGGACAGCGAGCTAACAGGAGTAAAAACACGCGCGCCATCTACCTTAAAGGTGACGGCTGCAGTAGCGTTGGGGTTGTTCACCAATTGAGTGTTGCTGAGGGCCGCGGGCGGCGTTTGACCGGTAAACCGTACACTGGCGCGAGTGGTCGTGACGTTGGTGCTACCTTCACTGACACGGAATTGTGCGGCAGTTGCGATCCGCATGCCGTCATTCAAAGCCAGGCTAATGCCAGCAGCATCTGAGGTAGCCGCAGGGTCAAACTTGAACAAGTCTTGGCCCATTTGTCCGTAACCGTCGATGCCGTTCTTTTGAATGGCGTTGGTTTCAGTTGCAAAAGTTCGTGCAAGCGCACTCATGTTTTTTTGGGATGGCTCCAACACTTGACCAATGAAATTGAGATAGCCTCCAACTTGACCACCGCTCACGCTGGATAAAGATTCTGTCTTGCCGTAGGGGTCAAGCACCAGTTCTATCTTGTCTTTGACAGCGCTGTTGATACCAATAGGACGGGACTTGTTGCCATCTACAACCAAACCTTGTGTCATGGTCGTACCCAAACTAACGCTCACGGTACCATTGCTCGTGAATGTGACTTTAGTGCGAACCAAGTCAGCGAGCTGCCGTAAGGTCAAGTCACGACGATCCAATAACTCAGCGGGTTGACTTTCTAAATTAGGAGATTTGGTCAAATTTTGGTTGATCAATGCCAACTGACTGGTCAGGGTATTGACCCGAGCAGTTGCACTTTCCAAACCTTGACGTGTTTCTGTCGAGATCAAGTCCATTTGCGAAGACAACTCACCGAAGCGGGAAGCTACGCCATCTGCACTTCGCATAAAACTGGTGCGCAGCACACTTGATGCAGGGTCTGCAGACAATGAACCTGCCGCAGCAAAAAAAGTATCTAGTGCAGAGCTCAAGCCAATACTTTTGTCACCCATGATGTCCATCACGCGCTTGGCGTAATCAACCATCGGTTTTTGACTAGACAAATCGCTGGTGCTGTTGCGCAAGTTCGATTCTGCAAAAGCGTCAAACTGGCGTTTGATAGTTTGCAACATAACGCCAGTACCGACGTACATGCTGGCTAATTTTTTAGGCGCAGAGTCAGCCAACACCACGTCTTGACGCGAATAGCCTTCGGTGTTGACGTTGGCGATGTTGTTACTCACCGTGCTCAAGGCACGCTGATACGCCCCAATTGCACCACTGCTGATGCCGAGCATGTCACTCATTTAGCACCTCCAGAAAATGGCATGTTGAACTCTTTCATGCTCTTGATGCGTGCAGGTTTTTCCATCAGGATGCCTTTGGCCAAATCTGCCGCTGTGGGCAAAGACATGGGTTCTTGCTTGGGGTTCAGTGGCATCGATTTACCCCGTGCTTTCAGCAAAGCTTCGGTGCTGGGCTGCGGTGTGCCTTGTTGTTTGACCGCACGCTCCATGAACGCAGCCACACCCAAGGCACCACGCTTGGACATTTGCAAAGACACCTCTTTGTCAAACAAACCTTCAAAGGTTTCCATGGCGTGGGATTGGTTGTCTTCGTCCTTCATTGGGGCATTGGCTTCGCGCATGGACTTCATCATCATTTGGATGAACATGCCTTCAAACTGCTGCGCAGACTCTTTCAGCGCTTTGTCTTGATTTTGCTGAGCCTTGCCACGCAATTCGCCCAGGCCCGAAAAGTCCATATAGGACTTCGAGGTAGAGGTGTCAATGGGGCTACTCATGGTGTCACTCGTTTAGATGATGACCAACTCGGCGCGCAAGCTGCCGGAGCTTTTCAAGGCTTCAAGAATGGCGATCAAAGCCGAAGGCGTAGCGCCCACTTGGTTGACCGCATCCACAATTTGACGCAGCTCCACACCGGGCTGGAACAAAAACATAGGCTTGTTGGGCTCGGCCACTTTGATATCGGCGTTTTGCACTTCAGTGGTTTGACCACCGGCGAGCATGTTGGGTTGTGACACTTCGTTGGTCGCCGTGATGGCCACCGAGATCGTGCCGTGCGACACAGCTGCTGCGGTGACGCGCACCGAGCGGTTGATGACCACCGTGCCTGTGCGAGAGTTGATGACCACACGTGCAGGCGGTTCACCCGGCGTGACTTCCAAGCCTTCCACCATGCTCATGAATGCCACACGTTGATTCAAGTTTTGGGGAGCTCGTACCGATACCGAAGTACCGTCAATGGCTTGTGCCACGTCACCGCCAAATTTTTTATTGATCGCGTTGACGATGGCCGTCGTGGTGGAAAAATCGTTTTCACGGATGTTGTAAATCACGTTCTCTGCGGACTCGAACGGTGTGTCCACAATGCGCTCCACAATCGCGCCGCCAGGAATGCGGGCCGAGGTGGGTACACCGATTTGCACTTTAGAGCCAGCAGCACTAGCATCAATCCCTGTTGCCGTCAAAGCGCCTTGCGCCAAGGCATAAATCTCACCATCCACACCGCGCATGGCCGTCATGATCAGGCTACCACCGCGCAAGTTCGAGGCTTTACCGATGGCAGACACGTTGATGTCGATGCGTTGGCCGGGCTTGGCAAAGCCAGGCAAATCGGCCGTCACCAAAACGGCTGCGGTGTTTTTGATGTCCACACGCGCTGCAGTAGCAGCGGTTTCAAAGTCAGTCAACGGGCCGTCAATGCGCACACCCATTTGCGAGAGCATGGCTTTCATGCTTTGGGTGGTGAATGGCACAGAGGCATCGTCACCTGTGCCTTGCAAGCCCACGACCAAACCGTAACCAATCAATTGGTTGGGGCGTTGTGCGGCGAGCGTGGCCAAGTCTTTGACGCGGTCAGCCTGAGCTGCCCCCGTTGCCAACAGGCAAAGCGCAGCCAAGCTCACACGAAGAATGGATGACAAGTTTTTCATGATTAGAACGGCCAGTATTTGTGCATCAAGCTGGTACCCCAGCCGGCTTTGGTGGCGTTAGCCAAATCGCCTGAACCACGGTAAGCAATTTGGGCATTGGCCAAACGGCGTGATTGCACGGTGCTGTTGGGGCCCACGTCTTCAGGGCGAATGACGCCTGAGACTTGAATGACTTCGGTACCTTCAGACAGGCCAAGTTTTTTCTCGCCACGGATCATCAAATTGCCGTTGGCCAAAATTTCGACCACGGTCACAGCCACTGAGCCAGACAAGGAGGCTTGTTGGTCTGCCTTGCCTGCACCTTTGCTGCTGTTGTTGTTGCTGTTGACGTCAATGCCGTTCAAGAAAGGCGACATAGCGCCAATCTTGGTATTCATGCCCGATGGCAATGAGTTTTTCGACTCACGGCTCACATCGGTGTTTTGGGTACGGGCGGCTTGTGTGGATTCATTCAACAAGACGGTGATGATGTCACCCACTTGGTAATTGCGGCCACGACCAAACCAAGCGTCGCTTTGACGGTTGCTGTAAATGCCACCGGTGGCAACTTTTTGCCGGTCATTGGCCAATGGATAGACCGGCTGAAATTCGGGCGAGGGTCGCAGCACCATGTCGACGGGCTCTGCGGCACAGCCTTGGAGCAAATAAACGATGGCGAACAGCGCAAGAATTCGAAGGGCAATCATGGTGAACCTCGATCAGATGTTTTGGTTCAAGAACTTCAACATGCCGTCCACCGCAGAGATGGCCTTGGAGTTGATTTCGTAAGCGCGCTGGGTTTCGATCATGTTGACCATCTCCTCCACCACGTTCACGTTGGAGGCTTCGAGAGAGCCCTGCTTCAAAGCGCCAGCACCGTTGAGGCCGGGCGTGAGAATTTGCGCCACACCGCTGGCTTGAGAGGCTTCGTACAAGTTTTGACCAATGGGTTTCAAGCCGCTTGGATTGACAAATCGTGCGAGCTGAATTTGGCCAATGTTTTGCGAACCACCGCCCGCATCCAATTCAACAGACACGGTACCGTCTTGACCAAAGGTCACAGCAGCCGTGTTGCCAGGAATAGTGATGGCGGGAATCAGCGGAAAGCCAGACGCAGTGACGATTTGACCGGTGTTGCTGATCTTGAAGTTACCGTCACGTGTGTACGACGTGGTGCCATCTGGCATTTGAATTTGGAACATGCCGTTGCCCATGATCGCCAAGTCAAGCGGCGATTGGGTGTTGACCAAGTTGCCCTGCAAGTGCAGTTTTTCAGTGGCATTGATCTTCACACCCGTACCGAGCATCAGGCCGGTGGGGGACAAGGTGTTGTTGGTCGTTTGACCGCCGGGCTGCTTGACGTTTTGATAGAGCAAGTCCTCAAACACAGCACGGTCGCGCTTGAAGCCAGTCGTATTCACGTTGGCCAAGTTGTTCGAGATCACGTTCATACGCGTTTGCTGCGCGTCAAGACCCGTTTTGGCTACCCACAATGATGCGTCCATGGCTTTAAGCCCCTTTTAAGCTGTCAAATTAGGACACCTTCATCATGGAGGCGCCCGACTCATCGTTGGATTTGCTTTCTTTGATCATTCGAATCTGATGCTCAAACGAGCGACTCTGTTCAATCAGCTTCACCATCGATGCCATTGGATTGACACTGCTGCCCTCTAGGGCCTTCGGTGTCAAAGAAACTGGCTCTGGACCTGTTGCAAAGTCCGTGCCAAGTGGTTTTTCGTCAACCCGAAATAAACCGTCCTCACGCTTAATAAGGTTGGTAGTACTGGCGTCGCGCAGCATCAGGGTGCCAATCAGCTGTTCTTGTGGGGCCCCTGGCTGGGTGGGGTCAGCGGCAAAAATTTGCCCCGTGTTGGTAATGTTGACGGTAGAACCGACAGGAATCGTGATGGGACCACCATCTTGGCCTTGAACAATGTGGCCCGAACCGGTTTCTAAAACACCGTTGTTGTTGATGTGCAGGTCACCTCGGCGGGTAAATGCCAGTTTTCCGTCATTGCCCATCACGCCCATGACCGTTTTGTGGTTCATGGACACATCCAGATCGCGGCCTGTGACCATCAAAGGACCGGCATCCAAGCGCACGCGGTCTGTGGTGTACAGACGGGGTTGCAAGCGCGAGTCAAAACCCTCACCCACCGCTTGGTGCGGTTGGATGGTGGCTTCGAAGGTTTGCTTGAAACCAACGGTGGTGACGTTGGCGATGTCGTTCGACAACTGTTGTCGAATCAAGCGATCTTCGTTGATCGCCGCCATCGCGTTGAAAGATAAGCGGTCCATATCAGGCTCTTAGTGCAACTGATGATTAGTTACGGATCTGGATGATGGTGTTGGTCATCGAGGTGCTGGTTTCCATGGCCTTGGCGTTGGCCTGGAAGTTACGCTGCTCGGTGATCAAGTCCACCAATTCTTGGGTCAAGTCCACGTTGGCACGCTCGGTCGCGCCAGAGCGCACCGTGCCGAAGCCGGCAGAACCAGCTTCACCGTACTTCGGTGTGCCTGATTCTGAGGACTTGTAGTAGTTGGTATCACCGATCTGGCGCAAACCAGATGCGTTGGAGAAGTTCACCAACACGACCTTGGCCAATGATTTTTGTGCACCGTTCGAATAACTGGCTTGCACCAAACCGTCATCTTTAATGGCCAAGCCAACCAAGTCACCTTCAGGTGCGCCGTCTTGCGACTGCGAGAGCACAGAGAACGGTGACGCAAACTGCGTGGACTTGGAATAATCGATGTTGATGGTCAAAGCGCCCTTACCGTTTGGCAAGTACACCGTGTCCAACTGTGCGCCTTGCTTGGGTGATACCAAGTTACCAGCAGTGTCAAAGGTCAGTTCGCCTTTGTCAAAGTAGACCGGTGACCAAGAGGGCAATGTGTCAAAACCTGTGGCACTGGAAGTTTCTGCACCAAAGCCGTCGATATAAACCGTTGCACCTTTTTCATCGGTAAATGCTTTCGGCTTGATCCAAGTTGTGGTTGAACCAAACTGAGCGTCCAAGCCATCCAAGCCCCACTTGGCATCACCCGTTACTTTGATGTAGGAATCGGTCGATGCTGTACCCGTTGTGAATTCCAATGCATTTTTTGCACTGTTGTAAGTCACTTTGACCCCGTTCACAGACTCTGGCGTCAAACCAGTTTTATTTGAGCTTTGCAAGTTGTTGATGCCGTTTTGCAATGCCTCCATAAAAGTACCCAAGGTATAGGTATCTTTAGGCGGGACTGTCACAGTACCTGTAATGCCGTTTACTGAAACCACGAATTGGTTGTTTGTGGAATCTACAGAGAAGTTGTTATCAATGTTGATCGCCAATGCGTTACCAGTAAGAACTGCAGGCTTGGAGGTGATACCACGCAAAGCGTCAATCGTAGATGGCAACACCGAGTAACTTGCGGGGTCACCAGTCATACCCAAACCTTTATCCGTTTGAGTTGCCAAACTGCCTGGACGAATGTCTGTAATCACAATACTTGATGTATCACCTGTCGAACCAGATTTGAAAACAAATGATTGCTTCACTGCATCGTATTCAACCTTCATTCCATAACGCTGATCGTTCAGCGCACGGAAAGGTGAGGTCGATACGGAAGGAGACATCGCCAACCCCACAGAGTCATCGTTGACACCTTGAACCAAAGGATCTGTCAATCCAATCGCGCTTTGATCGCTTGTGACCGTGAGCTTATTGCTACCTGATGGAGCAAAGACAAGCTTTTGAGTTTGTGTGTCGTATGAAACTGTAATTTTGTCTTTGTATGAAGAGTTGTCATTGATTTGCTTTTGCACTTCGCGAACCAAATCTTCTGGTTTCAAGTCACCCTTTGTGGACAAATCAATATGCAACTTATCCAACGTTGATTTGCTAGATGACAAAGTCAACTGCAAAGAGAACGTCGGAGTTCCCACCGTCGAAAAGTTAAATGGTTTCTCGTCACCGTAGAGACGCTGAATTTCATTTGTCAATTCAGCGGCAATTTGTGTACCTGACAATTTTTGGTTTGCAGCAGGCTGATTTTTCATAGATTCAATCAACCGATCTAAACCAACAGTGACGCCATCCAAAGATCCGTCCACATTTACTGTGAAAAGATTTTTTAATTCATCAATGCTGTGCTGACCTGCGTAGCTAGCAGGTGCGCCAGCTGCCTTTGGATAGCTACCAAGCGCCGCAGCAGCGTTAGTAGCTGAAGCCGCGACGGCAACGAACGCATTGGATACAGTATTAGAAATCTGCAAATCAGTCGTGATAGAAGTGGGCGAAGACACGGTCGGGTCTTTTGCAATCACTTCCATCGTTGTGGCGCTTGCAACCGCAGTGTAGGAGGCTGAAAAAGCTTCATTTGCGTTCAACTTCGCCACAAACCCAGCGATTGATGTATCCGTCGTGTCACCAGCAACAGTAATGTCAGTGGGTTGTCCATGGAAAGTCGCTTTGTATGGCCCCGTTCCCATCGTATAACTTGCAACGCTGCGAGGATATGGCGTACTGTCAGCTGCTACAGCCAAACCACCACTTGTCGTGACGGTTGTTACACCTGCCACAGTGGCGGCACTGATGCTGTCACTGCCTTGCTTAATCACAAATTCGTTTTCGATGGAAACCGAACTCACATTGTGATCAATCGCTGTGATTTTGAGTGTGGGATTGGGGTAACTTGCAGCCCCGCCAACAGCAGTAGCTGCTTGATTTAGTAAAGAAACAGCACTAACGGTACGTCCTGCTGCATCAACAATTTGCAAATCTCCAGCCGTTGACGTGGTTGCATTCACAACTTTCACGCTCAAATCGGTATTACCGTTATCCTCATTGCGCAAACGTGCTTGTATTGCGGCAGCCAAATCCGTCATCGTTGCCGTTGAAGGTGCGATATTAGAAAATGACAAAGTCTTGCCATTTAAAGTCATTGAAAAACTCTTAAAGTCACCAACAGCAGCGCCTGCCGTTGCGAACTTAACGCCAGCAATAACTGTGCTGCTTGGTGCCTGAGCAACATATGAAGCGGCAAAGCTAGCGTTTTTATTCAAGGCTGTTGCAATATCTAAAGCCGTAGGAGCCTTAGTACCATCAGGATCAACGCTGACAGGAACACGAGCACCTGCAGGACCAAAAGTTACTGTAAAACCGTCATTTAACGCTGGCGTTTTCAAGGTGTAAGTGACACCACTGCTGCCTTGAAGACCCAGTAATTCGGTTTTATTCATGTTGATGTAGTTACTGAAGTCCACACCATCATTCGAACCAGTACCCAAGCTTGTCGCAAGGCCTGCGTTCACCGTTGCAGGCTGAGATGTGCGAACGTCCGTTAAATCATCCAAAGAAAACTTGATAGTTTTCTTAGAAAAACTGCTGTTTAATTCCGCAATTTCTGAGGGAGTTTTAAAGTCAGCCTTGGCTTTTAGCTCGCCATACTTGTTGACATACATCACGTCACCGGTTGTATTCGTTGCTTGTTGCAACGAGGCATTCACCAACTTATCACCAACGTACACATAGGTTTGCCATTTGTTGTTAGGCGTTGCCTGGCTCGCGTTTTGTGTTTTTACATAGTAAACAGAGGCTAGATAAGAGTTACCACCAGCGTCATAGACCGTCAACGCCGTACTCTTGTTGTAAGTCGTAGGATCGTTACGATTAAATGATTTATCAATCACGCTGGCATCAGCAGGAAAGTTCAGACCCAACTGCACCTTGCTGGTTTGCATCGCCATACCGGTGGTTTTTTGCGGAATGGTCAACACGTTCATGTCATCCAAGTTCGCTTTGCCGGACGAGTCAACTGACGCCGCCATGAGTTTTTGACCTGCCGAGTTCACCACGTTGTACTGGTCGTTCATCATGAACACACCGTTACGCGTGAAGATGTCTTGGAAACCGTCTTGGGATTTCAAAGGGAAGAAACCGTCGCCGCTGATGGCCAAGTCGAGTGTGTTCGAAGAGAACACCAAGTTACCTTGTCCGAATTCTTGTGTCACCTTTTTCAGCGCCACACCTTGACCAATCGTGGCCGATGCTTTTTGCAACGGCGAGGTCGCAAAAATATCGCCAAAGTCGGTACGGCTGCGCTTAAAGCCGGTGGTCGAAACGTTGGCAATGTTGTTGGATGTGACACCCATTTGGGCAGTTGCAGCGTTCAAACCTGTAAGTGCGGTATAGAAAGACATGGTGCTTTAGCTCCTGAGAGAAATTCTTTGAATCTGAAATTAGTTAACGATGCGCTTCACATCAGACAAGTTGACGGTCTTGCCACCTGCGACTTCGAGCAACATGGTTCCGTCAGAGGTGCCTGCACTACTGACGCCTGTCACAGTGGCGTAGGTGTTCACAGTCGGTTTGCTCACGTTGCCTTTGCTGTTGACCGTGGCCACATAGCGGTACGTGCCATTGGCAGCTGCTGTGCCGCCGTCGTTCATGCCATCCCATGACAAGGTGTAATCGCCAACAGGCTGCGCACCAATAATTTGAGTACGAACCAGCACACCTTTGTCATTGAAGACTTGCAGTTGAATGCCATCGGCACCGGTTGGTAAATTGATCGTACCTTGCGACACGGTGGTGTCGGTGACTTGCACAGGACCATCTGGCACAGCCACTTGCTTGCCCATCAACGAAGCAGCGCCCAACATGCGGTCGTTGCTCATGCTGGAGACCAAGCTGTTCATGGATGTTTTCATGGCTGTCGTCGCTTCAAGCTGAGAGAACTGCGCGAGCTGCGCCACGAAGGCTTCGTTTTTGACTGGATCTGTTGGATCTTGGTTTTTCAGCTGCGTGGTGAACAGTGTCAAAAACTCTGTTTGACCCATGCTGGTGTTTTGTGGCGTCGCTGCTTTTTGCGCGTTGTATTGCGCCGTTGTCATGATGCCGCTAATAGAAGACGAGGTATCGATGGCCATGTGAGACTCCTAATTAGCTCTTGGTGATTTCAAGGGTGCGCATCATCAGCTGACGTGCGGTGTTCACCACTTCGACGTTGTTTTGGTAGGAGCGCGAGGCGGCCATCATGTCGACCATCTCGGACATTTCATTCACGTTGGAGTGAAAGACATAGCCTTCTTTGTCGGCCAAGGGGTTGCCTGGCTCCCAGGTTTTGCGAATGGGGGCTGGGTCGTTGACGATGCGGTCGACCTTGACGCCACCGACGAACTGCGCGCCAGCGTGGGTCATTTCTTCTTGCATCAAAGCTTTGAACAAGGGGCGACGACCACGGTAGGCCTCTTCTTCAGAGCCTGCCACTGAGTTGGCGTTGGCCAAGTTAGAGGCGGTGGTGTTCATGCGAATGGCTTGCGCATTGAGCGCCGTGCCTGCAATACCAAAGACGTTATCAAGTTGCATGGTTTATTACTCCCCGCGCATGGCTTTACGCAAGCCGCCAATGCGGTTTTGCAAGAACTGCAAGGTGGCTTGGTAGTCACCGGCCGCCTTACCGTATTGGGCTTGTTCGACGTTCATCTCAACGGTGTTGCCGTCGAATGAGCTGTTAAAAGGTGTGCGATAGCGCATGCCGTTGTCTGGCGCTTCGGTCAGGCCGGCATAGTGCTTCTCATTAGTGGCTGTCAAATACTCGGTCTTGGCTTCTTTGAGCATGGCCTTGAAGTCAACGTCTTGTGCTTTGTAGTTGGGCGTGTCGGCGTTGGCGATGTTGCGCGCCAATACTTCCATGCGCTGGCTTCTCACGCCGAGCGCACGCTCATGTATTCCGAAAGCAGAGTTGAAAACGTCCATAACAAGACTCCTGTTTATTGACACATGGCCTCAAGTTGTGAGACCTCGTGTCGATTAATGCAAGAGCCGTGCCACGGCGGTTTTGACGGTTGAAGCGGCAAACTTTTGCCGCTGACGTGAAATTAGCGAGATTCCGACACAGCCGCCTGTGCGGCATAGGCGCTCAAGCGAGCAGCCTGCAGAGAGGGGCGTTGCGCCACTTCTGTACCCAAACGTTCGTTGGCGTTTTGATGCAAGCCCGCCAAGATGGAGTTGCGCGTGATGGGTGCACGCATGTCCCGGTTGACGTGCAAGTAAGCCGCTTGCTGACCTGGAATGTTCAAAGCCGCATTGGGCCGCGTTTCGTTGCGCGCGGCCGGTGTGAGCACGGTTAAATACAGATCATCCAATCCCACAGGGCCAAAGTTCTTCAGGCCGGTGTCGTCGAAATACTTGCCCACCATGTCGAGCTGCTGCAACACGCTGTGACCCAAAATTGCTTTGGGGTTTGCGCCAAAGCCAGCACTGGCAGCGCCTCGGTCAGGGCCATCACAAAACTGGATGATGCCGTGACAGCGGTTGTTGGTGGCTTTGGGGTTCATGCCATCGCTCTCCATCAAAGTGAGGCGAGCAAAGTCATCGGGGGCAAAGCGGTGTTCTTGCGAGAGCTGAACAATCTTGTTCATCACGGCTTGTTTGTCTTGCGCGGGAATGAAACCTTTTTCAATGGCGCGATCAATGGTTTTTTCCAACACCACATTGCCACTGCGGTCTGACCGCGCGAGCAACTGCACTTGGGCCGTACCCGCCAAGGCGGTCGCGCCCATGGGCGTGTTGGTATTGAGGGTGTTGACATTCGCAGCAGGCGTCACCGCGGGGGCAGCGGCGGCAGCCACTGCCGCTTTGTTGGCTGCAATGGCTTGGTTGACCGCCTGCGCTTGTTGCAACGAGAAATTCAAACTTTCCAGGTTCAGCTGCTGACCTGGATGAATCATGTTGGGATTGGCAATGTTGTTCGAACGGGCCAACGTTTGCGCCAAACGCATGGCTTCGTTGTTCGAAATAGTCACGCCGCGCGAAGCCATTTGCTCGCGCACGATGCCGGTCAAGGTTTGACCCGAACGAACCGCGGTGTTCCATGCAGAGGTACTGCCCTCGGGTGCCAATGAGCCTGATTGGCTGGCACTGGCCATCGCGCGCGTGAAGGCGGGCGCGGTACGGGCGTACGCCAACTGGCTCCGTGGCAGCTTGGGCATGCCGGAGGCGTCGGTGGTGTTCACCTGAGGGTTATAGGACGGGTCGAGTCGCATGGAGGGCTCCGTTAAGTCGGTCCTTGAAAAAGTTGGCTTCGTTCTTGCATGAAGGGTTGGGTCTGAACAAATGTCAAAACATCAACACCGACCCGAATGACTATGCAAATGCTGTGCCTAAAAAATGCCGACACCCAACGCTTGAAGCGCTGGGGCTTGGCGCTGGCCGCATGCGTGCTAAGCCACGCCCAGCTTGGGTTTGCAGCCGATTTGCCGTCAAGCGACAGTGGTTTTGAGACCTTGCAAAAACAAGCCCAACAGTGGGCCAGCACACACCCCTCTTTTCGCGGAAAACAGGTGCAAGTGGCGCCTGTGGACCCACGCATCACGGTTCAAAACTGTCAACAAACCCTGCAGTTTGAGCACCCCTTTCCCAACCAACCTGCGGTTCGCGTGCGCTGTGCGCAACCGACTTGGCAGCTTTTCGTCAATCTGACAGCAGGCCCCACCGTCACACGTGACAACACATCAGGCCAAGTCCTCTCCAAAGTGTTGGTGTCGAAAGAACTGCTCAAGCGCGGCACGGTGATTTCCCCTTCCATGTTCAGCTACGCGGAAATGCCCGCGGCGGGCATGGAAAACCAACTCATTTCTGACACTCATTTATTAAAAAACATGGAGTTGGTGCGTGACCTCACGCCCAACACCCCCCTGCGTTCGTATGACGTGAAGACCGCTGTGTTGGTCAAGCGCGGACAAGAGGTTTTGGTCACAGCAGGCGAAGGACAAGGCTTTTCCATCACCATGCGCGCGGAAGCGTTGCAAGATGGTGGTTTTGGTGAACAAATTCGCTTGAAAAATTCTGAGTCAGGTCGATCACTCTATGGCGTGATTACCGGACCGAATGCTGCGAAAGTGAAGTGAAAAGTGGTATTTAAAAAATATTTCAAAAAAACTCTCAAGTTCTAGAATTTGGGGTCGATTGAAGTGTTGTGAAAAAGTTTTAGCCTGATCAACAGGTTGAAGAAAGTGAAAACATCATGAATGACGCAATTTCAAACTACGGTCGTATGACGCAATCGAACGCTGCCCTTCGCAGCGCCATCGACAAAGTCGAGAAACGAAGCCCTTCTGCTGCGCAAGCTAAGGAAGACTTGGCTCCGTCCATGGAGAAAGCATCTTCCGCAGGAGCAGATAAAGTGAGCTTGAGCAACGTCGCACAAAAAGTCATGGCACAGCCAGACTTCGACCGCTCCAAGGTTGAGGCCATCAAGCAGGCGATCAAGGATGGCAACTATCCTGTGAACCCACGCCGCATTGCCGAGAACTTTGTAGCCCTCGAAAAAATGATCGGTAATTGATCAGCGACTTGTCGCTGATTGATGGTTTTTTGACTGACATGACAACACCCGTCACTGACACACAAGCCTCCTCACTGGAGCAAGCTTTGGCTTTGGCGCAGTCACTGGAAAACATGCTCGAACAAGAGTTCGAGCATCTGAAAGTGCAAAACTTGGACGCTTTCGAAGCGTCGCAATCCTCTAAAAACGAGTTGCTCCAGCAGCTCGCGCAGTTGACTGGCATTGATGGCCCAGAGTCTGCGGATGCGCTCGGCCCCGAGTGGGACGGCTTCAAAGAACACATGGCACATTGCCGCAACATGCATCGCCGCAACGAAGTGCTGATTGTTCGAAAGATCGATGCCATCCGAGGCGCACTGCAAAGCATGCAAGTGCAAGACCCGACAAGTTCCGTCGAAATTTATGACCGCTTGGGCAAAGTCTCACGCGGCGGGCGACGCAGCGGTAGCCGAGGCTACGCAGAAGCGTAAACACCCCCCTCCTCTTGCCAGCCTGATTAGGCTTTTTCTGGCTTCTCATCCCCGGGCTGCATGCCCTTGAGCCAATACACCCACGCCAAAATCACAGCGACGGCGGTGAACATGTCTTCTGGAATTTCTTGGCCTACATCCAGTCGGCTCAACATGGCCAATAAGCGCGGGTCTTCGGCCACATACACGCCCTGCTTTTTAGCTTCAGCCACGATGCGGCGTGCAAGCTCGTCATCCCCTTTGGCCGTGAGCACCGGTGCTTTGTTGCGGCCGTATTCCAAAGCCACTGCTTGCATGTAGTGCTTGTCTGTCATACGCGGGTGTCAATCACACGGCCGTGCTCGGGCACGGGATGGTCTTCAACGGCCTCGGGACGAGGCGCGTTGTAGACCTGAAAACTGCCCATGCGCAAGCCCGCACCTTCGAGCTCATCGGTGAGTTCGGTGGCGTTGAATTTGGCCAAATCGGCCACGTCTTTGCGCAAGGCCCACATCGTCAAATCCACTTGCGCGTTGTTGCTTATGGTGGTTTTGAGCCACACCTCGCCCAGCACGCGGCTGTCGGTGTGCATGTTGACGACCAATGGATTTTTGGGTTGCCCAGGCTTGTTGCCTTTTTGCTCGAAGTGCAGCTCAACCGGGTCGGCATCGCGGAAAGGAAGGACCAAGCCAAAGTGCAAATCGCCTTTGTTCACGGTCTGGCCAGATTGCACTTGCGCCGCCTCCAGCTCATCCAGCGCATGCTTCAAGCTGTCTTGGGTGTCGACGCTGTCTTCTTCTTGCACGCGCGCACGCTCGGCCATGATCAAGCGCAGCAGCACTTTGGTGTTGTCAGCCACAGGCTCACCATCGGCCAAGCTGGCTTCTGACGACTTGGTGTGCCCCAAAATGAATCGCTTCAAGGCTTGCGGCTGCAAGCTGCTCATGCTCAAGCGCTGCACTTGGACACGTTTTTTAAGCTCACCCGCATCTTGCACTGGGGGTATCAAACTCTCCAACACACCTGGGCGCAACAGGGCGAGCAAGTTGCCAAATCCTGGCGGCTGAAACAGCAAGGTGTTTAGGCGCGTGGGCAGGTTTGGCATCGGCGCTTCTGGCCCCGCAAAATTGCCTGTGTGCAGCAGCTGCAGCGCCCACTTGCCCGCAGGCAGCAGCTGGGCGCGCAACTCCATCAAGTCACCTTCTTTGATGTACGGAAACAAAGGCAGGCTAAAGATGTGGTCGTTGAAGACCAGCTTCAGTTGATGGTCGACCATGCGCGCGGTGGCCTGAACCACTTGGCCATCATGCAGGCCCAGTTGACGCGCCACGGGCGCTTCCACATAGGCGGTGCGCATCTCCAAATGAATAGGCGCCACACGCGGAATCGCGTGGACGCCTTCAGGACCCAAGATGCTCATGGCGAGCCCCTTAGGGGAAGCGCACCCAGTTCTTGCGCTCGTTCATGTTCATGTCGGCGGTTGAATAACCGGCCCCACGCCCCATGCCGCTGTTGCCCGCAGATTGGCCTGGAACCATGTAGCTGCGCAACAAGTCATCGTGGTTCGGCACGTTCAACACAGCGCCCGCCATCAACGCACGGGGGGGTGATTTGGTGAAAGCTTGTGGGTTTTGCTGCACAAAGGCGTTGCGCAAAATCTCAACGCGCAAAGGGCTCTCGGGCATGGTCTTGCGAATCACTTTGTCCAAAGTGTCACCCGACACCACTTGGTAGGTGCCACGCGGTGCAGGGCTGGCGGCCCACGTGAGCAAGGGCGTCAATACCAACGCACAGCACAGCACAGCGCGGAAACGAAAGGTGGGCGTATTCATGGTCGGTTCTCCCGTCGATTTTTAGTATGTGTAAGGCCAAGCAACCCAAGCCCCATTGAATTTTTGTTTGCGTCCAGCCACTTGTTTGATTTCGGATTGGTAGGGCGTGACCGATTTGACTTCGGCCAACACCGCTGCGTCAAGCGCACCGGGTTCAAGCGTGTGGCGAGGCAACACAGAAGGGTCGGCGACCATGAGCTTGTCACCCACGCGCAGGCCGGCGTTGCTGCCCGCATTGAGCGACAAACGCCCGTTGGCTTGCTCAACCGCAAAGGTTTGAGGATCACAAGCCAATTGTTTGTCCAGCTGCTCCACCATGGCTGTGACGGCGCGGGCAATGGCCGCGTTGGTGTCGGTGTCCATCTTGGGTGTGCCATAGGCTTGGGTGGGCACGCTCGGTACCACCACCTCTTCGGCCACAAACCAACCTTGACGCTGCGCGGGGCCACTCACCTGCAAAGTCAACCCAAAGGCGGAATAGTCGTCAGACACGCCGCTCAAGGGCACAGGCGTCACGGTCAATTGCGCATGCCATTTCACATGCTCTTCGCCGTGGCCATGCACCAAACGGTCATACGTGCGCGGCTGCGCTTGGGTGCCGATCAGACGCCAACGCTCAGAGCGTGCGGCGGCCTGCATCAAACGTGTACGCGCTGCAAACCCGAGTTGTTGCGCGGGGTAGCGCTGCGCAGGGGCCAAGCCCGGCGATAAGTCCAAACCCACCGTCATCACTTGGCGCAACGGCGCTTTGGCTTGTGGGGCTTCGCAGCGGCCTGGCTTCACCACATCGACGTGAGCGACGGCCAACTCGGCTTGAGGCTGCTGCCCCGCGTCACGCGAGTATTGGGCCACTTGCAAATCACGGAGTTTGATTTCGGATGAGAACCGATTGAGCTCACGCAGTTTGCCATCGCCCTCCATCCAGCTGGTGGCGCTGACACGCGTGTTGGACTTCACGGCGGCCTCCACCATGGCGCTGCGAATGGCCTTGAGGCGCTCTTCGGCGCTCAGGTCTGCGGCAGCGACTGAAAAGTTGACACCAGCCCAGCCCAGTAAAGCTGCCAAAAACAGGTGTCGCGATGACAAAGTCCACATACGTCGGTTTTCTTCAACGCGGCTTAGTTGCGTCGGCTGCTCAAGCTGGCGATGTACAGGGCACGCAAGTCGTTGACCACATTGCGGTCGAGTGACATGGTGGTTTCGTAGGTGTCATCGCCCACGGGGGTGATGCTGACCAACACGGCACCATAAATCACACCTTCCACACGGGCGCGGAAGGTATCGCTCATCACCGTCATATCAGCCACAGTGGTGCTGGCATCGAGCTGCTGGCCGTAGACCTGTTCTGTCAAGGCGCGGTAAGCGTCAAGTTTGGAGGCACGAATGGCCAACAAACGCTGCTGCGCAGGGTTGCGGTGATTCTGAATACTAATGACCGCATACCCTGTCGCCACCAAAGTCTCACGCTTTTGGGTCATGGGGGTGATCATGTTGGCGCTGTCGTCCATGCGGGCCTGAGCGGGCATGGGCGGAGGCGTATTGGCACACGCGGTCAACAAAAGAGCGGAGGCTGTCACAGCCCAAAAGGTAATGCGGTTCATGTCTATGTCCTTGAGAGGTCTCCCCTTTGATTCGGCACCGACTCGGGCATCTTTAATCACTGACAAGACGAATACTTTTTCTGTCTTGTGGAATCTACAGAGTCGCAGACAATCATGTGTAGGAATTTTTGACATGAAACCCACGACAAACTTCATTGGCTCTAGCGAGTCAGCTGCCACCTTGCGCCAATTGGTTGCAACCATGGCCAACTCCAACGCCACAGTGATGATCACGGGTGAAAGCGGGACAGGCAAAGAGCTGCTGGCTCGGCTACTGCATGAGCAGTCGGAGCGTTGCGGCGCGAACTTCGTGCCCATCAACTGCGCGGCCATTCCCAAAGACTTGTTAGAAAGCGAACTGTTTGGCCACCGCAAAGGCGCATTCACAGGCGCGGTGGCCGATCGCATTGGTCGTTTTGAACTCGCCCACGGCGGCACCATCTTCTTGGATGAAATCGGCGACATGTCGCTGGACATGCAGGTCAAATTGCTACGCGTGCTGCAAGAGCGCACGGTCGACCCCATTGGTAGCACCCGCCAAGTCCAAGTGGATGTACGCGTAGTGGCCGCGACCCACCGCGATTTAGAAAACGAAATCGCAGCCGGTCGGTTCCGCGAAGACTTGTATTACCGACTCAATGTGCTGCCCATGGTCACCCCACCGTTGCGTGAACGCAACGATGACGTGCCTGAATTGTTGGCTTTTTTCGCTAAAAAATGCGCCAACTTTGGCAAGCAAGCCATCCGCTTCAAGCCCGATTTTTTGACAGCCCTGCAAAAGTACCCATGGCCAGGCAATGTGCGTGAGCTGTCGAACTTGGTCGATCGTTTCAGCACCTTGTACGCTGGCCAAGAGCTGGATTTGCGGGCCATCCCCCCAACGCTGTTGCCCAAGGGCCTCGTTTCGGCACAGGCCGAGCTGCAAGCTCAAGCCCCGTTGCTGGCCAAGCTGGAAATGACACCACCGCCCGAGGTGTTGGCCGAGATGGCCGACCAGCCCGAAGAGGAAGAAAACGAGATCGAAGGCATCATCATGCTGGCCCAAGGCATGCCGCAGCTGCCACCGGAAGGTCTGTCGCTCAAAGAGCGCATGGCGCAGATTGAGCGCAGCATCATCGAGCAAGCGCTGAGCCGCAACTCGGGCAATGTGTCACGCACAGCCAAGCTGCTCAACTTGCAGCGCACCACCTTGATTGAAAAGATCAACAAGTACGACCTGCGCTCGGCGGCTTAACCCGACGGCAGTCCTGTCAAAGGGTTGGCACCAAAAGAAAAGGCAACTCAGATGAGTTGCCTTTTTTGCTGTCTAAGCCTGCTTGGCGCTTAGTCTTGGTCGTTGTAGAGCACCGTGATACTCATGCGGCGGTTACGCGGGTCGCGCGGGTCTTTGGGGTTGAACGGATCGGTATCCGCCACGCCCTCGATGCGCGCGAAACGGCTTTCTTTGATGCCGCTCTTTTCCAGCAACGCACGGGTCACTTCGGCACGTTCGGCTGAGAGAGACCAGTTGTTGCGACCTTCTTTGTTATTGAAAGGCACGCTGTCCGTGTGACCGCGAATCGCAATTTTGTTTGGCATCTCAGCCAACGAGGCTGCAATTTCGCTGATCAAGCTCGACGCTTTGCCTTGCATGCTCATGCCGCCGCTGGGGAACATGGCGAAGTCAGCTTTGTCGATGATCTCGATGCGCAAGCCTTGCTTGTCACGTGTGACCGATACTTGGTCTTTCAAACCGCCGAGCTTTTTGTTTTCAGACAACTTTTGCTCGATCTCTTTTTCGAGCTTGTCAAAGTCGGCCTTTTCTTGGGCTTGGGCAATTTCTTTCTTCTGCTCAGGCGTCAGCTTGTCTGGGTCTGAGTAGGGGTTGTTGTTTTCTTGGCCGGGGTCAGTGCTGGGGTTGGGGCCACCTTCTGAGCGCGGTGTCAAACGTTCGAGCAACGCCGTTTGCTTGGCGGCAAACGGAAAACCATCGGGGTCGATGATGGATCGACCACCCAACACGCCGTTAGAGCCCGCCAACTGGCCAATGGCCACCAAACTTTGTGAGGTGGGTTTGAAGTAGTCGGCAATGCTTTTGCGCTGGTCTTCGTTCGATGCGCCCAACAGCCACATCAACAAGAAGAAGGCCATCATCGCCGTCATCATGTCGGCCAACGCGATCTTCCAAGCGCCACCGTGTGCACCGCCGTGGCCATCATCAATCACTTTCTTGATGATGATGACGGGAGCAGGTGCCGCTTCTTCTTTTTCTTTCTCTTCTTCCGCTTTGGCGGCTTCCGCAGCGGCAGCAGCCGCTGCTGCGGCTTCTGCTGCTGCCTTTTCGGCGTCTTCCGGCGCGGCGGCCGCGTCTTTTTCGTCAGCCATTATTTCCTCAACGCGTCAAAGAGTTCGCCAAAGGTCGGCTGCGCGTGGTGGTTGATACACACACGGGCCGCTTCAATGATCAAAGGAACGGGGTAGCCGTGCATGTTGCCGATGATGACTTGTTGCGCCACTTTGAGTGCTTCGCTGTCTTCGTCAATGATCTGCACCAAGCGCTTGCCAAAGGGTTCAAAAATACCGTAAGCCAAGAACACGCCCAAGAACGTACCCACCAACGCGCCACCAATCAAGGCACCCAGCACAGGCGGGGGTTGGTCAATCGCGCCCATGGTCTTCACCACACCCAACACGCAAGCCACAATACCCAGCGCAGGCAAGGCGCCCGCCAATGTAGACAACGCGTCCGCGTTTTGCATTTCACTGTGGTGATGGTGTTTGATGGATGCCGTCATCACGTCTTCCACCGCGTAAGGGCTCAAGGTGCCAGAAGACACCACCATCAAACGGATGGTGTCGCACACCAAACCGACCAAGCCGTGGTCGTGCAGCATCTTGGGACATTCACCGAAGATCGCACTGGCCTCTGGGTTCTCCACGTGGGATTCCATCGCCACTGCACCCTCAGCTTTCAAGGTCTTCATCAATTTAGAGATGACCGCGATGATGCCGATGTAGTCTTCCTTGTGGTAACGAGGGCCTTTGAGCACACGACCCATGCCGCCCCAAGCGCCCTTAAAAATGGCACCCGAGTTACCTGTGATCATGCCGCCAACGCCAGCACCACCAATAATGAACATCTCGAAGGGGGTGGCTTTGATAATGGGCGCCAAGCTACCGCCGGCGATCACGAAACCGCCGAACACGCAAATGAACAGAACGACCAAACCAATAATTGCTGACATCTAACACTCTCCCCAAGCAGGTGAGCGCACCCAAGTCAAAAACTTGGATGCGCCTCAAAATTGTCTCGCACAACCTGCAAGATTAACTGATAAATAAGCGAATTCTGCTGAAAAACAGAAAAGCGCTATCAGTTCATCATGCCAGCTGGACGGTTACTCGCTGGCACCAAGGAAGGCACGCCTTCCCAAGCATCGCGAATTTCGCGCATCAAACCATAAATCTCATCCAACACGGCCACATCGTTGTGGGCGTTGGCGTGGAACAAACGACGAGTCACGTAGCTGTACAACTCATTGAGGTTGCTGGCCAAGTCGCCGCCTTTTTCAAAATCCAAGGCACCTTGCAGACCAATCACGATGCGGCTGGCACGTGCAATGGCTTTGGACTTTTCATTGATATTCTTGTGTTGAATATGACCACGCGCTGCAGACAAACTCTCCAACAAGCCATCAAACAACATTTGAATCAATTGCACATTGTTGGCCGTGGCAACGCCGCTGCTGACTTTGACATCGCCGTAACTTTGAATGGCTCGTGAATTGGCTCGCATTTGATAACTCCTGTGTATTTCTTAGCGTACACAAGCAGTATCGGAAGTCGATGCGCAAACTTGAGCGACATGCGTCACGGGATGTAAAGAAGTCATCTTAGGCAGGCTTCACTTCTACGGCCGCATCTACTTCAGCCTGTTCAACCGGCAAATCTTCTGGGTGCATCACGGCTTCGACCGTCTCAGCGGCAACTTCTTGCCGCTGCTGATCTTCGTAGGCCTGCACATGTGCCAAGCCTTGCGCTAGCTCTTCAGGCGTGGGCGTGCGCTCATCGCTGTCTTCCAGCAAGCCTTCGCCGAGCATTTCTGGGCGGTTTGACTCATCCGTCAAAGCCAATAACGTATCGTCGGCCTCATCCGCAACGGGCACCACCTCAAACAAGAAGTCCGAGAACGGCACTTCGTTGGTGATGCTCACACGTTGGTACAACATGTCGACCACGCTGTCCACGGTTTGCTTCAAGCGCACCAAGGTTTCAGGCTCAGGGTCGTTGGCATAACTGCCAGCGAACTCCAAAGCCGCGCGGTAAATGCTGCCCAAATGCTGAGGCGGCAACCATGACTGGATATAGCCACGCACCGTGGAAATTTTGCGCATGGAACTGGGGACCTTGCTCTCATCGCCACCCACCTCTTCAAGTCCGTCCTTGAATGTGGCGGTGATGTGCTCTCGCAAAATCGGTTCGTAGTGCGGGCGCAAGGCGTCAATCATGCTGGCGTCAAAGCCGTCAACCTGTTTGCCATTCATGGCGTCCCAAAGCTTCTTGCCTTCCAATCCGGAAAACAGCAAGTCGCCAGGAATTTCTGCTTCAAACTCGGGCAATGCGGGCGCTTGAGGCTTAGGCGCTTCGTACATCTTGGCCAAGTGGTTGATTTTGTCGATGAGGTACAGCGTCAAGATCACCAGCAGCAACAAGATCCACGAGATCATGTTCATCATGAAGTTACTCATGCGCGTCTCCTTGCCTCAACCTTTTCGGTCTCGGCGCTGTTGTCCACCTTCAAGGTGCCGCGCAGCTTTTTGACCACCGACGACAAAATTTGACTCACGCGTGATTCGCTCACGCCCAAGGTTTCGCCGATCTCTTTGAGGTTGAACTCTTCCACGTAGTAGAGCTGCATGACCAACTGTTCACGCTCGGGCAACTGGGCAATCGCATCGGTCACCGCGTCCATGAACTCGGCTTCTTCCACAATCACTTCGGGTTGCTGCGAGCTGTCATCCGCAATCGTCATCACCTCTTCGGTGACCACTTCCATCGAGTACGTTTCAAAGCGTTTGGCTTTGCCGCGCTCTTTGTGAAACTCTTCCAAGTCTTTGCCCATGTACTCGGCGATTTCCGCCTGTGTGGGCGTGCGGCCCAACTCGGCCGCCAAGGCGTGCACGGTGGTGTTGTGTTCTTTGTTGAAGGCCACGGCCGAGCGAGGCAAGAACGACAAGCGTCGCACCTCGTCGAGCATGGCACCACGCACACGGCTGTGCGCGAAGTTTTCAAACTCAATGCCCTTGGTGGGATCGAAAGCGCGCGAGGCTTCGAGCAGGCCAATCATGCCCACCTGAACCAGCTCATCGAGCTCCATGAATGCAGGAATACGGGCCTTCAAGTGCAAGGCGACGCGCTTGACCAGACCCAGATGGGCCATGACCAACTCTTCGCCTTTGGGCTTGCAAGTGCCGTACATTTCGGCGGGGGTAAGGGCTCTCATGTGTCAGACGAACTGTTTTGCATCAGTCGCTCCATGAAGAATTGCAGACCGCCCGAGGGGTGGTCAATCGGACGCAAGTGCGTGCATGCCTCGGCTAAGCGCATGTAGTCACGAGCGGCGGCTGTGCCAGGGGCGAGTTCCATCACCGACTGGTATTTTTTGAGTGCACGCAACACCATCTCGTCTTCTTCAATCGACGTGAGGTAATGCACCGACTCACCCAAGAAACGCACACAAACGTCGTTGAGTTTTTTGTAAAGCTTCCAGCCTTCAGACTGGCTCTTGACCATGTTGGGCAACAAGTAAATCTCGTCCAGGCCCATCTCTTTGCTCAAGATTTTGATGGTGCCGTAAGCATCGGCAATCGACGATGGGTCATCTTTGACCACGATGAAGCGACGTTGACAAGCCGCCAAGAACGACAGCACAGAAGGCGAAATACCTGCGGCCACGTCCACGATCAAATAGTCCACATCGTCCGCCAACACACCAAACGACTGCACGATGCTGGCCGCTTGGATGTCGCTCAGGCCCGCCAACTCTTGCATGCCCGAGGCACCCGGAATCAGCTTCACGCCTTGGCGGGTGGTGATGAGAATTTCTTGCAGCGTTTTCTGGCCGGCCAAGAAATGGCCTAAGTTGTATTCAGCGCGTGCGCCCAATGCAATTTGGGCATTTGCCAAGCCGAGGTCGGCGTCAAACAACATGACGCTGTGGCCCAGCTGCGTGAGCGCCACCGCCAAGTTGATGGAGGTGGTGGTTTTACCGACGCCACCCTTGCCGCTGGCGATGCCGATGACTTCTGTTCTACGTGTTTTACTCATGGGTCAAGCCTGTGGTTTCGGTTTTAAATTTGGCGGCAATTTGTGCCAACTTGGAAGAGGCGATGTCGTTCACAGCGGCATCGCGTGCATTTTGTTGTGCTTGTTCTTCAGTCTCAGGTAGTGGCAAGTTATCCAGCGCGCATTGCACCAAACCGGCCAATGACACGTCTTGCACCAAGTCAACCGTGCGGTCGCCGTGGCTGGCCACCGACACGCTCAAGGCTTTGTCAGTCAAGAACTGCAACAAGGCCCAAGGTTGAGTCGATTCATCGAGCTTGCTGAGCATCAAAGAAGTCCAGACATTGTCGACGTTGTCAAACACACGGCGAATGTTGGCAGCCGATGCGTCTGCGGGAATGACCGCGTGGCATTGCACGTTCAAATTCATGGCGCGAATTTCGGCCAAGCGTTCGTTCATTTGCACGCCAGCGGTGTCAATCAAGATGAGTTTGCGGTCGGCGTGCTCGTCGAGCAAGAGCTTCAACGTCGCGGCGTTGGTGGCGCGGAACGAATCCACGCCAGACTGCGCGCACAGCAATTGGGTTTGGTTCCAAGCGCCAGCACGCTGATCTTGGAAGCTGATGACCATGACTTTTTCGCTGCCGTGCAATTGCGCGGCATGTTGCGCCAAGCGGGCCACCATCATCGACTTGCCAGCACCCGATGGGCCAGCCACAGCGTGAATACCAGATACAGGAGTTTGGGCTTGTTCTTGCTCCACCGAGTGGGCCAATTGACGGCTCAAAGCGCCCATGGCGTCGGCCATGTTGTTGTGGTCTTTGATGTTGTCGATCAACAAGGCACGCAGCGCCACAGGAATCGGTGCGTCGTTCAAGGCATCACGCAAAGGCACCACAGCGGCGGGCAAAGGCATGCCGCCTTGTTGCCAAGCTGCCATTTGTTGGCCCAGTTTGAATTCACGGCGCAGCGAGTTGAGTTCTTCACGCACCAGCGCCACGATTTCACGGCCACGCAAGGTGTCGTGTTCTTCGGCAGCGCGTTGGGCAGATTCATCCACCGGCTGAGCCACCACTTTGGCGGCGGGCTTGGCCTTGGGCGCTGCGGCTTTGGGGGCCACTTCCACAAGAGGCTTGGCCACTTTGGTGGCTTGGCGCTCGCGTGCATCACGTTTGTTTTGATCGAGGGTCTGACCCAACAAGACATCAAACTTGCCGCTGGGCTTGCCTGGTTTGGTGAACTCAGACTTCACAAACGGATCGGCCTCCTCGGGTGTCAAAGGAGCCAAGTCCACGGCGACGATCAACTCGGTCAGGCCGTTGACTTGACTGCTCGAAATGACGAGCACGTCTTGGCCATATTGGGCCACGGCCTTTTCGTTGGCAACACGGATGTCGCGGGCAAGGATGCGTTTGAGTTCCATAGGGTCAGCTCACTCTGTCTTTGTTATTGGTTTACGGCTTATCGGGCTTTGGCGTCCACGGTGTGGATCACTTTGACGGCCTGATCGTCCGGAATTTCGCTGTAAGACAGCACAGTCAAATCGTTCACGCGGAATCGTGCGGCTTTGGACAGCCAGCCACGAATCACAGGAGACACCACCAACACAGCGGGGTGGCCCATGTCTTCAACGGTACGCGCGCCTTCGCGCAAACCGGCAAATAAGTTTTCAGACAAACCGGGCTCCATCACCACGGCTTGGCCAGGTTGGCTTTGCTGCAACACGTTGTGCAACAGCTGCTCCAAAGAGGGCTCCAGCGTCATGACTTGCAAACCGTTGTCGCTGTCAATCAGGCTTTGCATGATCATGCGGCCCAGCTTGGGGCGAACCATGGCGGTGAGTTGTTCGGGGTCTTGGGTACGCGTGCTGGCTTCGGTCAAGGCTTCTGCAATCGTGCGCATGTCACGAATCGAGACCGACTCGGCCAGCAAGTTTTGCAAGGTGCGAGTCAAGATGCCCAAAGACAACTTGCCGGGCACCAGGTCTTCCACAATTTTGGGCGACTTGGCGGCGAGTTTGTCGAGCAACTGTTGGGTTTCGTCGTGGCTCAACATTTCAGAGGCGTTCTCACGCAGCACTTTGTTGAGGTGGGTCGAGATGGCCGTAGCAGCATCGACCACGGTGTAACCGAGGGTGCGCGCTTGGTCGCGTTGCGAAGGTTCAATCCACACAGCTTCCAAACCAAAGGCGGGTTCGCGGGTGGCAATGCCTTCCAACTGACCATACACATGGCCAGGGTTGATGGCCAACTCACGACCGACTTTGACTTCACCCTTGCCACGCACCACGCCTTTGAGCACGATGTTGTAGGCGTCAGGATCAATGTTCAAGTCATCACGAATACGCACGGGTTGAACCAAAAAGCCCAGCTCGGCAGACAATTTCTTGCGCACGCCTTTGACGCGTGTCATCAGCTCACCGCCGGTTTCGGCGTTGACCAAAGGAATCAGGCCATAGCCAATTTCCAAACCAATGAGGTCGACTTGGTCCACATCGTCCCAGTCGAGTTCTTTGGGGGCGTCGGTCGGTGTGGCATCTTTTTCGGCTTGTTCAGCTTGCTCTTCTTGAACTTCGCGGGTGATGATCATCAAGCCCAGACCCGCCGAAGCCAAGGCCAAGGTGATGAACATCAAATGAGGCATGCCGGGCACCATGCCCAAGATCATCAAGATGACCGAAGAGATAAAGAGCGCGCTGGGGTTGGCCAACTGCACAGAAGCTTGTTCAGAGATCGATTCAGCTGTGGTCACACGCGTCACGATGATGGCGGTGGCGAGTGACAAGAGCAAGGAAGGAATTTGCGCCACCAAGCCGTCACCAATGGTGAGCAAGGTGTAAATGCGACCAGCTTCAGCCACCGGCAAATCGTGTTGAGCCACGCCGATGATCAAACCACCGACCATGTTGATCAACAGAATCAACAAACCGGCCATGGCGTCACCGCTCACAAATTTAGACGCACCGTCCATCGAACCGAAGAAGTCAGATTCTTGAGCCAACTCGGCGCGGCGTGTTTTGGCAGTCTCTTGGTCAATGATGCCGGCGTTCAAGTCAGCGTCGATCGACATTTGTTTACCGGGCATGGCGTCCAAGGTGAAACGGGCGTTCACTTCAGAAACGCGGCCTGCACCTTTGGTCACCACGACAAAGTTGATGATCATCAAGATCGCGAAGATGATGAAACCGACCACATAGTTACCAGCAATCACGAACTCACCGAAGGCCTGCACCACCTTACCGGCGGCGTGTGAGCCTTCGTGGCCGTTAACGAGCACCACACGGGTCGATGCCACGTTCAGCGCCAAGCGCAACATGGTGGCAAACAACAAGACCGTGGGGAAGGATGAAAACTCGAGCGGTTTACGGGTGCCGATGGCGATCATGATCACCACCAAGCTGCAAAGAATGTTGAAAGTAAACAAAAAGTCCAACAAAACTGGGGGCAATGGCAAGACCAGCATTGCCATGATGACGAGCACCACCACCGGAATACTGAGTCCGGAGAGGTCAAATTTCGACAAGTTGTGTCGAATCGTTGACAGAGTGAGAGTGCTCATTTGGAAAATCCAGTTTGAAGTGGAACGTTTAGGTTTCTTTTTGCTTTGAAAATGCTTTCGAGGCATGTTGGTTAAGCAATCGATGTGCCAACTCAAACTGACACTGATGTGCCTGCTGGGTGAAAGCGGCAAGAACTAACCTGTCACGGTTCTTGCTTAACTCCTTGGCAAACTCGTTTAAAGACCACCATGAACCTGTCCAGCTATCTCCAAATGCCACCGGCGCCGTCGGTGCCAAACCACACCAGCAACGCGGTGCCGCAAGGCCCGAGCGCGGGTGTGGGCTCGTCTGCGGGCGGCGGTTTGGGGTTCGACTTTGCGGATGTCATGGCACGCCAGCTGCAACGCTTGGTGCCACAGCAGCGGCAAACTCTTGCCGCTGAAGCGCCCAAAGCTGCTGATACAGAAGCACGCACACAAGATTCACGCCCAGTAGAAGACACACGCACGGCCTCCAAAAGGTCGGACGACGCAACACGCAGCACAGATCAAGATCGCGCGGATGCGGAAGAAGACAACACCGACCGCCCAACCGCCCACACACGCCAACGCAACAAAGGTACCTCACACGCCACCAGCGCGCGTCCCGATGTGGACGCGCTCTTAGAAGGCTTGATGCAAGGTGCGCCGATCGCACCTGCCGCAGCGCCCTTGGTAGCCGCAACAGACACAACAGCCGTGACGGATGCAACTGCGTCCACGCCAACAACGCAGCAAGCCGCGAACGCCCTTGCCACAACCGTCCTAGCCAACCCCGCATCGCTACAAACCGTAGAGCTCAGCCCTCAGATGCGCATCATCACCGACCCCAAAGCAGCACCGAGCCCTGAGAGCTTGGCGGCGTTTGCCAAGTCGATGGGGTTGGATGAGTCAGCCATTCAAAACTTGTTGGCACAGCAACCGCCCACCCCCGCAACAGGGCTTGCCACCGCAAGCATCAACGGCCTGCCGCCCGCTGCCCCCAATGCACTGCAAGTTGCCATGAGCACCGTACTCAGTGGCGGCACTCAAAGCACCACACCCGCTGATGGCAGCGTGGCCACACAAATGATGGCCATGGCCGCGACCACCGAGCAACCACCCGTTGCCGTGTCAGGCGCGGGCTTGGCTGCGCCCGCCACGACACTGGTCACCCCCACGGCCACAGGCTTGCCGGGTTTGACGCCGACCGACATGGCGGCCATTCAACAACTGCAAATCACCGTCTTACCTGCTGCCGTGTTGCCCGTCAACACGCAAGCCAGCCAAGCGCCCACGCCCAGCACGCTCGACATGTTGTCGCTCTTGGGCACGGGCGTGGATGAACAAGACGTCAGCGCCCTCTTGTCTCGTTTCTCGAGCGAAACAGGTGACACAGGCGGCGACAGCAACCCCGACCAATCGGCCTCGCAAGGCGACGGCGCACCGTTGAGCAGCTTCGCCCAAGCGCTGAATAACACCAACAAGGCCAACAACGCCCTCCCCGCCAACGCGGCACAAGCCACCAACGCCCACATGAGCGAGGTCTATGACCAGCTCAGCGACAAAATGGCCACCGAAATGGCCGCTCGCATGCACAAACAGCTCAGCGATGGCGAGTGGAAAATGAAATTTGCGTTGCGCCCCTCCAACTTGGGCGGCGTTGAAATTCAGCTTGAAATGAAAGACGGCAAACTCGATGCCGTGTTCCGTGCCGACAACCCGCTCACACGCGACTTGCTGCAAAACAGCAGCCAGCGCCTGCGCGAAGCACTTGGTAACTTTGGCATTAATGCCGGCCAAGTCAACGTCGGTCAAGGCGGCGGCAACGCCCAACACAACAGCTCTGGAAATTCCAACAGGAACGCCCAAGTTAGAGACAATTCATCTTCGCAAGTCAACGGCACAAGCAGCGCTTCTAGCGCCAGCTCTAGCCGCAGCAAGGCCAATGCGTCCTTGCTTGACCTTTATGCATAAGTTACGCATGACAATCTGAACATTAGGAGAACGATATGGCAGAAGCAGAAGCAGCACCGACGGAAGAAGTCGTTGAAGGCGAACCGAAGAAAAAGAAACCGATTCTTTTGATCTTGGTGATCGTCTTGTCCGTGATCGTCCTGATCATGTCCGTGATGTTCGGTACTTTGTATTTCTCAGGCTTCTTCGAGCACAAGAGCGAAGCAGCTGCCCACGAAAAAGTGGACGAACTAGAAAAAGAAGCCGAGAGCGCACACAGCGCCACACCAGAAGGCCCATCCAAGGTCAAGAAGGAAGCCGAAGCGACGCGCTTTGAGAACACGTATTTGGAAATTGACAAAGAGTTCATGACCAACATCACGAACTCGAAAAAAATCATGGTCGTGAAAGTGGCCGTGATGACCCACTACGACTCTCGCGTGTTTGACAACGTGAAAAAGCATGAATTTGCCATTCGCTCTGCGGTGCTCGACGTGATGCGTCAAAGCACCGAAGCCGATGTGGCCAAGTCAGACTTCCGCGTTGAATTGGCCGCCAAGATCAAAGTGGTGATGAACGACATGCTGATGAAGTACGAAGACTTCGGCGGCATTGAAGATGTGTTCTTCACCTCTTTTGTGATGCAGTAACTTTTTGAGCCCACATGAAATCTAACCTGCTCTCGGACGAAGAACTGGCCGCGCTGTCGGAAGGCGTGCGCGACGGTTCGATCGAAACCGACACTGGCTTCAACAGCAGTGTGCGGGTGCGCAAACACGACCTCGCCAGCGAAGACAGCAGCTTAGGCGTGAACGTTTCGTCGATCGACATGATCAACGAGCGCTTCATCCGACTGTTCCGTCTTGGCTTGCTTGAAGTGCTGCGTACCAGCCCACGCGTGAACCCCACGCGTGTGCAAATTTTGAAGTTCGGTGACTACCTCAAAGGCTTGCGTGCCCCGCTGTCGGTCAACATGATTCGCATGAACCCGCTGCGCGGCAACTCAGTGATCATCATCGACCCCAACGTGGTGTTCAGCTCACTCGACAGCTTCTTTGGTGGCTTTGGCAAAGGCGTGGGCGAATTGCCCCCCAGCCGTTTGTTCACGCCCACTGAAACACGCATCATCAAAATCATTTTGGAAGTCTTCTTCCGCTCGCTGACCGAAGCATGGGGCCCCCTCATGCCCATCGAGTGCGAGCATGTGAGCTCTGAGATCAACCCTCAGTTCGCGCAAATTGCAGACGAAAACGATTTGGTGGTGTTGAGCCGCTTTGAAGCCGACGCCACCGCCAGCGGTGGCAAAGGCTTCATCGACTTGGTCTACCCCTACGCCACCTTGAAGCCCGTACGCGAACTGCTCAGCAGCCGTGTGCAAAGCGGCGAAGGCAACGAAGAGTCAGACAAGAAATGGCGCCAAGCCCTAGCGGCTGCGGTGGGTGATGCCAAGCTGGACTTGCAAGTCACCATGGGTGAAATCAAAACCACGCTGCACCACTTGAACCATTTGCAAGAAGGCGATTTGTTGTTTTTCAAGAAAGACGACACCGCGCTGATGAGCACCAACGGTGTTCCCGCCTTCCACGTCAACGTGGGTACACGCGGCTCACAAGTGGCTGTGCAAATCGACCACGAATACGTTCACGGCAAAACCTGAGACAGGACTACATCATGACCGACGAAAAAGAAAACCCAACACCAGAACACGACGAAGCCGAAGCGGCAACGGTTGAGGCCGAGCACGAAACGCACGAGCCTGTTGTGGCGACGCAAGCTGTCGCAGAAGACGCTGAACCCAGCTTGGAAGATTTCAAGCCCACCATGCCCGGCAACATCAACCCCGAGGTGTTGCAAAACATCGTGGTGAACTTGTCCATCGAAGTGGGCCGTGCACAGATCAAGATCAAAGACTTGATGCGTCTCACCCAAGGCAGCGTGGTCGAACTCGACCGCATTGCTGGCGAGCCGCTTGACCTGTTGGTCAACAACTCGGTGGTGGCCCAAGGCGAAATCGTGTTGGTGAACGACCGCTACGGCGTGCGCTTGACGCGTGTGGTGCCCTCTTCAGAGCGCCTCAAGCTGATCTAAGTCTCCCGCCAGGTGGGGCACGCCCCCAAACCACTTGTCTTTTGGAACGCCCATGCACGCAGACCTGATTGACCCACAAGCCATGCTTCGCCTGCGCGTTCTTTGCAAACTCGACCACGCCCGCGTGGCACGTTTGTGCGGTTTGAGCGAGGGCCAAGTGCGTGAACTCGAAGAGGGGGGGCACAGCCAATTCAGCAACCGCGACATGAAGGTGCAAGCCGCGCTCAAAGTGGCTATCACCCTGAGCGGCGCCCAAGCCAACGGCATGCCGGTGGTGAATGTGTTTCGCTCACACGCCACCACAGATGGCTTGGGTCATCCCTTGGCGGCATTCAAGGTAGAGCAACCGTCCACCCCTCAACCCAAGTTTCCAGACTCGCCAGAGTTCTTCAAGCTGCTGCTGATTTTTGTGGTCATGGTGTTCTTGCTGGTTGCGGTGGCCATGCCGCTGCTCTACACCTTACCCTCGCCTGCGCCCAAGCTGTCTTAACACCATCGCCGTCGCGAACAGTACCCACCATGAAAAACGCCTGCTCTGAAACCAGAGCAGGCGTTTTGGTTTGAACCCAATGCGCTAGGACCTAGCGCATCGATCCAGACGATCAGTTCGCGTTGATCTTGCGGCCGTTCAAAGGCTGCACAGGACGTGCATTGCGCTTGAAGGGGAAGTCCACCACTTGCTTCTTGCCGATGTCCACAGGGGTCTTCAAGATATAGAAGTTCACGCCTTCGGTACATGGGGGGGTGGTCAATGAACCTTCGTAGCTGTAGTGCGTCAAAGCGGCGGGCACCAAGCTGCTGGGGTCAAACTTGACCTTATCAACCACCACCTCTGGGCCTTCGGCCTTGGGGGCGTTGTTCCACAAGGTTTGGATCGCGGCATTGTCTTTGCCATCGTTGAGCAAGACGCCCAACACAGCCAACTTGCCTTCAGCGTTCTTGTGCACAAAGTGCGCCACCATGGCCATGGGCTTGCCGTCGATTTGCTCTTCGCTAGGACGGTGGAAGTGGAATTGCAACAGGTTGTAAACATCCTTGTTGATCTTCAAGGTGCTGCCAGGTTCCACGTTCACTTGGATGGTGTGGCCGTTGTTCAAAATTTTCAGCGGGCCTTCTTTGTAGTTGACCACCAACACGTCTTTCGACTTCTCGAAAGGACCGGTGATGTTCAACGGCGATTGCTTTTGGCCTTTGCCGCAGGTTGGGAACTCGTCGCCCCAGTTCTCTGGGCCCATGTCACCGGCGTAATCCCAATGCACCGCGTGGCCTTTTTTGTGGGCCTTAGCTTCAGGCTTTTCAGCCGCACAGTCGGCCAACACTTTGACTTTTTGACCCGCTGCAGCCAACGCGTTTTGCGCAGCACAGATGGACTTCACACGTGAAGACCACTCAGCCATCTCGAGCGCCTTTTGGAACGCGCTGACGGTGTCTGGGTCTTCAGCGCCTTTGGTGAGTAAGCGCAAAGCGCCCAAGCCCAATTGGCGTTCGCTGGTCACGGGGCCTTTTTGGGCCTTGATGAAGGCTTCGTAGTCTTGCAACACGATGCCATTGCTGAAGGACTCTTTGACAGCCATCATTTGCTGAGCGGCTGGCTCGTACTCTTCAAGCTTCTCTTTGGCTTCTTCCAATTCCTTGGTCAGCTTTTCGAGTTCTTCTTGCGCTTCGGTGGCGCCTTCGCTGGCTTCCGTCAGCTCGCTCATGACGTGGTTTTTACCGGTGTAGCTCCAGTAACCAAACGCCAAAGCGCCTGCGAGCAGCAGACCCATGACGATTTCAACGATCAGTCTTAAATATTGTTTCATGGCCATTCACTTGAGTGGGTGCATTAGAGATAAAACCAAACAGGAGCGCGCAGCACGCGCTCCTGTGATGGCAGGTCAGTGGGTATCGGCTTGATTTGACGCAAGCTTTAATCGCCACCTAGAACGGCAAATTATTGCCGCAACTGATAAAAGCAATAAACGTGCGCAAAAGAAGCCGACACTACAATCGCTAGCTTCTTCAACAGCCTCTGGATCAACACCATGAACCGCTGCACTTGGCCCTACGGGCAGGCTCTGTCATGAGCCGCAAAGTCTTTATCAAAACCTTCGGTTGCCAAATGAACGAGTACGACTCGGACAAGATGGCTGACGTGCTGGGCGAAGCCCAAGGCTACGAAAAAACCAACGACGTCGAAGAAGCCGACCTGATCGTCTTCAACACCTGCTCGGTGCGCGAGAAGGCGCAAGAAAAAGTGTTTTCCGACCTCGGCCGCATCCAACACTTGAAGGCCAAGGGCGTCAAGATTGCCGTCGGCGGCTGCGTGGCCAGCCAAGAAGGCGACACCATCATCGCTCGCGCGCCCTATGTGGACGTGGTGTTTGGCCCGCAAACCCTGCACCGCTTGCCCGACTTGCTGAACCAACGCGAGAGCTTGGCCAAGCCCCAAGTGGACATCAGCTTTCCTGAAATCGAAAAATTCGATCACCTGCCGCCCGCCCGCGTAGAAGGCGGCAGCGCGTTTGTGAGCATCATGGAAGGCTGCAGCAAATATTGCAGCTACTGCGTGGTGCCCTACACCCGTGGCGAAGAGGTGAGCCGTCCGTTTGACGACGTGTTGGTGGAAGTGGCGGGCTTGGCCGCGCAAGGCGTGAAAGAAGTCACGCTCTTGGGCCAAAACGTCAACGCCTACCGTGGCGCCATGGGCGGCACGTCAGAGATTGCCGACTTTGCGCTGCTCATTGAATATGTGGCCGAAATTCCTGGTATCGAGCGCATCCGCTACACCACCAGCCACCCCAACGAGTTCACCCAGCGACTGATTGACGCCTACGCCAAGGTACCGCAACTGGTAAGCCACTTGCACCTGCCCGTGCAACACGGCAGCGACCGCATTTTGATGGCCATGAAACGCGGCTATACCGCCATGGAATACAAGAGCACGGTGAAGAAGTTGCGCGCCATTCGCCCCGACATGGCAATGAGCTCAGACTTCATCGTGGGCTTTCCGGGCGAGACCGAAGAAGACCACCAAAAACTCATCAAGCTCATGCACGATGTGTACTTTGACAACTCGTTCAGCTTCATCTTCAGCCCCCGCCCCGGCACGCCTGCGGCCAACTTGCACGACGACACACCGCACGAGGTGAAACTGCGCCGCTTGCAAGAGGTGCAAAAAATCATCGAAGACAACATGCGCGACATCAACGTGCAACGCGTGGGCACGGTGCAACGTGTGTTGGTGGACGGCTACTCCAAGAAAGATGCCACCGAACTGCGCGCCCGCACCGAGTGCAACCGCATCGTCAACTTCAAAGCAGGCCCCAACCCAGAGCGCCTGATGAACCAACTGATTGATGTGAAGATCACGGAAGCCAATCCGCACTCCTTGCGCGGCGAGGTGTTTGTGAAAGAGTCGGCTTAAAGCTCACTTTCGTCAGTCAAACAAAAAGCCCTGAAGCTGTGAGGCTTCAGGGCTTTTTGCTTTGCGTCAGAACAGGCTCAGCGCATGCCGGGAAAGCCACCGCCACCCAATCCGCCCATGCCTTTCATGCCGCCCATGCGCTTCATCATTTTCATAAGGCCACCACCGCTCATCTTCTTCATCATGGTTTGCATTTGCTCAAACTCTTTGAGCAAGCGGTTCACGTCTTGCACTTGCACGCCCGCACCGGCGGCAATGCGGCGCTTGCGTGTGGCTTTGATGAGTTCAGGCT
>Ga0228700_1000195_pt1 | contig 60370 bp, 47 predicted proteins | sample McNCre317_Aug_MG_FD_178019 | JGI IMG/M metagenome (GOLD analysis project Ga0228700, IMG submission 178019) | Freshwater microbial communities from McNutts Creek, Athens, Georgia, United States - 3-17_Aug_MG | ecosystem: Environmental > Aquatic > Freshwater > Creek | place: USA: Georgia...
CCTTCTTGAATAATAGCTAGACGATCTTCTGGACTGAATACTCTTCTTTCTCTTTTCATAGTTCCCTAATTTAATTGGTTCTAAACTCTTTTTAAAATTTAGTCCAGTCTATTAGGGGGTTAGTACAGTAATGATTATAGATGGTTTAATCCGTAGAATGGAGTCAATGGTTGCCTACTCAATGTGTGAAATCATGGGAGAGAAAGAACCAGGACATGTCTTTGACTATCTCCCATATGAGGATTTCAAAGATTTGAAGATTTTTGACAAGAAAAGGTTGAACCGAGACCAAATAAAACTACTTACAAGAGGTCGTTCCCGATATAACTCAAAATTGCGAAGAATCGGAAGAGATTTGGGTATTAAGGAACTTTCAAGTCATGTTAGCCGTCATTCATTTGCCTACCACATGTTAGAAAGTGGTGCATCAATTGAGGAGATTTCATTTGCACTTGGTCATGCAACGGTTCAACAAACACAAGGGTATTTGAAGCAGTTTCCACAGAAATTCGCTGATAAGGCAATCAAAGTTTTCGAGGACAGTTTTGAATTATAATTCACACTTGCTACACAAATCTGCTACACAAGTTCAAATTTCTTACACAATACAAAAGGACATCTCGTTAAGAAATGTCCTTTTTTGTTGACCTGAGGTCATTTTGTAGCCCCGGAAGGAATCGAACCTTCATCTTAGGTACCGGAAACCTACATTCTATCCATTGAACTACGGAGCCAGGGTTGCAAATTTACGAATACTTCTCCAATTGTCTTACCAAGACATTGAAATCTTTTGGATAGGGCGCCTCCACCGTGATCGGGCTCCCATCCATTAAATTGAAGCTCAAACTATGTGCATGCAAGGCCACGCGACGCATCAATGGGCGCTCTTCCGTATCTTTTTTCAAATGAAAATTTCGTTTTAAATCCGATAGATAAACATCTTTTCCTCCATACATTTCATCCGCCACGATGGGCGCATGTAAACAAGTTAGGTGAATTCGGATTTGGTGCATACGTCCCGTGATGGGCATGCATTCAACCAAAGTATAACCTTTGTAAACCTTCAAGGAACGAAACCAAGTTTCCGCGTGCTTGCCGTTAGATCTTGCGATAATTACTTTCCCGTCTTTGAGTGGGAGGATGGGTAAATTCACCAACATACCATCCCAGTCGTGCATGCCTTCCACCACGGCATGATAACGTTTCGCCGTTTCACGATGCTCAAATTGCATGGAAATATGTCGGTATGCTTCTGGGTTTTTGGCAATGACCAAAGCCCCTGTTGTTTCTTTATCCAGACGGTGCCCTACCTGCGCATCTTCTGAATAAACTTTCGCCATGCGTAGGATACTTGGCGCATAATCATCTTTCCGCTCATCCAAGGTCGCAATGCCCGAGGGTTTGTTGATGACGATGAAGTCCTCGTTTTCAAAAAGGATGTAATCTTGTAATTTGTATTTCATATATCAGTTGCTAGTCGCCAGTCACTAGTCGCTAGTGTTTAGTCCGAAGTCACTAGTCCGGAGGCAAATAAATTTGTAATCGTTTAATCAAAATTTGTAGCCCCAGACTTCAGTCTGGGGTCCCTAGGCTAAAGCCTAGGGTTTTAAATGTAGTCGTTAGTGGCTAGTCGCTAGTCCGTAGTCAATAGTCCTGAGGATAATTTATTAAACAGTCGTCAGTCACTTGTCGCTAGTCTTTAGTCCGAAGTCCGGAGGATAATTTTACCACTTCACTCTTCACTCTTAACTCTTCACTCTTCACTCAATTGGGTAAACTAATCTTCCCCATCGTCATCCAAGGTGAATCTCCCAAACGTCGATCGCGAGCCACACCTGGGTCCATCAAGGTTTCATTGGCCAACAAAGCAAATAAAACTGCTTCTTTTGCCGCTGATTCAATTCCCAAAACCGAGGAATCTTGAACAATAAAACCGGGTAATAATTCGCGCAAATGCTCCATGATTAAGGGGTTTCTTGCCCCACCACCACTTGCAAATATGCTGCCAGTCGTAATTTTCGTATAGGTTTGAATGGCCAATGCAATGCTTTCTGCCGTAAACCGAGTTAATGTCGCCATAACGTCTTCCGAAGAAATACCTGCCGGCGCCAATGATTTCACTTGTGCTAAATTAAAATATTCTGGCCCCGTACTCTTTGGAAAGGCTTCTTTGAAAAAAGATAAATCCATCAATGCTCTTAAGAATTCCGTATTTACTTTTCCCGATCGCGCTATCTGAGCATCTTCATCAAAACTTTTTCCCGGAAAATGTGCCCGCACCCATGCATCAATTAGGGTGTTTCCTGGACCTGTATCTGTTACTAATATGCCTTTGGGGCCTTGATTGGCTGGCAAATAGGTGAAGTTTCCAATGCCACCCATGTTCAATAAAATCCGATCTTCTCCCGCTTTGGTAAACAAAAAATAATCCCCAAACATTGCTAAAGGAGCACCTTCTCCTCCCGCTGCAACATGCTTTTGGCGAAAATCGGAAAGGGTAATAATTCCTGTTAAATGTGCCAAATGATCTCCATCCCCAATTTGCAAAGTTGAATGGGGAAAATGGCCCGAGCGGTCCGGTCGGTGCATCACGGTTTGTCCATGTGAAGCCAAAGCATCCACATCCGAGGGCTGAATTCCCCAGCGTTGCAATGTTTGCAAAATAATGTCTGCATGTGTCCGCGCGATTTGCGCGTTCAATGTGCATAAACTGGGGAAATGAATGTTTTCCTTCGCAAATACCGCTCGGATAGACGCTTTGAAATCTTCCTCAAACGGAAGCGAATCAAAATGCAATACCTCGCATTGAGTCTGTAAGCCTTGTCCGCTGAAACGACATAAAGCCATGTCCAGGCCGTCGAGGGAGGTCCCCGACATTAATCCCAAAATAATTCGGGATGGCTTTTGCGCCATGCGATACAATTGTTCAATCTGTGAATTCAAGGCTTGTGTTTTTTCACTCGTTAACCTTTGGCAATCCTTGAAGGTTTGCCAAAGGTAGTGCGCAAAGCTACAAAAAAATCACCTAAGCTATTTCGAAAATTCATCAAGTACCTGATAATTAATTGATAATTCCCCGCCTCGATTTCGTATCTTTGAGGCTTAGTTATTTCACTCATCCACTTTATGGCATTAGATGTAATTATCGTCGGCGGAGGCATCGTGGGCCTCGCGACAGCACACCGCTTATTGGAATCAAATCCCGCATTGAAAATCGCCCTTTTCGAAAAAGAGAAAATGGTGTCCATGCATCAAACCGGAAATAATTCCGGCGTTATCCATTCAGGATTATATTATAAACCGGGTTCTTTGAAGGCCAAAAATTGCATCGAAGGTTATCACCAATTAATCGATTATTGCCAAAAAGAAGAAATTCCTTTCGAATTGACCGGGAAAATTGTTGTCGCAAGTACGCAAGACCAGCGAGTTCAATTGGAGAATTTATTTCAACGAGGCCAACAAAATGGTTTGGATGGCTTGAAGAAGTTAAATCTGGAGGAAATGCGCGAGCACGAACCTCATGTGATTGGTGTCGAGGGAATGTGGGTGCCACAAACGGGTATTGTAGATTACCGTGCGGTAGCTGCCAAATTAGCGCAAGGAATTCAGTCGAAAGGTTGCGAACTACACCTAGGTGAAAAAGTAACCGATATTACCAAAGGGCTTAGTTATTCCATCGTGGAAACGGATAAAGCTGTTTATGAAGCGAAATTGATTATCAATTGTGCCGGTTTGTATTCGGATCAAGTTGCTCAATGGACGCAAAAAGAACCATTGGATGTGCGCATTGTGCCATTCCGTGGCGAATATTTCAAATTGAGAAAAGACAAAGAGTACTTGGTGAAGAACTTGATTTACCCTGTGCCGGATCCGAATTTCCCATTCTTGGGCGTTCATTTTACCCGCATGATGCGTGGTGGGGTAGAGGCTGGACCGAATGCCGTTTTGGCCTTTAAAAAAGAAGGATACAAGAAATTAGGGATCAATGCCAAAGAACTTTGGGATACCCTAACATGGCCTGGTTTCCAAAAAGTAGCGGCTAAATACTGGGAAACTGGCCTCGGTGAAATGTACCGAAGCTTCTCCAAAGAAGCGTTTACCAAAGCACTTCAAGGGTTAATTCCTGAAATTCAAATCGACGATTTAGTTGAGGGAGGCGCCGGTGTACGTGCCCAAGCTTGTGATCGCAATGGCGGTTTGCTCGATGATTTCTCCATCGTACAAGACGAAAAAGTGATCAATATATTAAATGCTCCAAGTCCCGCGGCTACTTCGTCTTTGTCGATAGGCAAAACGGTGGCAGAAATGGCGTTGGGGAGGTTTGAATAACCATTATGTAGAGACGCGATACTTCGCGTCTTTAAAAATAAATAGACGCGAGGTATCGCGTCTCTACGCTAACTAGACGTGAAGTATCGCGTCTCTGCTTTTACTAGACGTGAAGTATCGCGTCTCTGCTTTTACCAGACGCGAAGTATCGCGTCTCTACAATTATTATACGTGCCCTGTCGCGTATTTAAAATGATTTGTCAACAACATGAAACTATTACTAAAATACCTCTCTCAATACCGCTGGCGCGTATTCGCAGCTTTAGGTCTTGCAGCTACCAATCAGATTTTTTCTTTGATGGATCCCTACATCTTCCGGAAAATCATCGATGATGTAGCGGCGGTCTATCACGCAGAAACGCATACGATGTCCCAATTCGTGGATGCCATTTGGCCTTTAGCCTTAGCATCCGTGGGTGTTGCCTTCGTGAGTCGGGTGGCCAAAAACTTCCAAGACTACATGATCAATACCGTAACTCAAAAGGTCGGTGCGAATCTGTATTCAGATGGAATCCGACATTCCCTGGAATTGCCTTATGAAACTTTCGAAGACCAACGATCTGGCGAGACATTAGGAAAGCTGCAAAAGGTGCGTGTCGACGTTGAAAAATTAATCACCTTAGGAATTAACATCCTTTTTCAATCGGTCATTGCCTTGGTATTCATCTCCGTTTATGCCTTTTCTGTGCATTGGATGGTGATGCCACTTTTCCTCGTGACAGGTCCATTGATTGCCTGGGTTTCTTCTGTTTTGAGTAAGAAAATCAAGGTCATTCAAATTGAGATTGTTAAGGAATCAACAGGCTTAGCAGGTTCTACGACTGAATCTTTGCGTAACATCGAATTGGTGAAATCACTCGGTTTGGCCGAGCAAGAAATTGCCCATTTGAATGCAACCACAGAGAAAATTCTTAAGTTGGAGCTGAAAAAAGTGCGCTACGTGCGCTCGATGGCTTTTGTGCAAGGGACATGTGTGAACTTACTTCGCATGCTCATGGTGGTTGTCTTGATTTATTTAATCTACAAGGGTCAAATCACGATCGGTCAATTTTATTCGTTGAACATCTATTCCTTCTTCCTTTTCAATCCTTTACAGGAAATTGGGAATGTGGTAAATACCTTCCGCGAGGCTGAGGTGTCACTACAGAATTTTGAAACCATCTTGTCGATTCCTGGTGAGAAGAAGCCGGAGAATCCGAAGGCGATTACGCACATTCAGGATTTGACCTTTGATCATGTTTCGTTCCAACATCAATCCGCGACCCAAGAAGCGTTATCTGATATCTCTTTCCAAGTCAAAGGTGGAGAGACGATTGCTTTTGTGGGACCTTCGGGTGCAGGTAAATCGACCTTGGTGAAATTGTTGGTAGGCCTTTACCGACCGAAAAAAGGTCAGGTCTTCTACAATGGTGAAGCGGGCGATGCGATTGATTTTGATCAATTGCGAAAGAAAATTGGCTTTGTAACCCAAGATACACAATTGTTTTCAGGCTCTATTCGTGAAAATTTATTGTTCGTCAATCCCCATGCGACCGATGCGCAATGCATGGAGGTGTTGGAAAAAGCAGCATGCCAAAGTTTATTAGCCCGTGCCGATAAAGGTTTGGATTCATTAATCGGTGAAGGAGGGGTAAAAGTTTCCGGTGGCGAAAAACAACGTTTGAGTATTGCACGTGCTCTTTTACGCGATCCTAATTTGCTTGTTTTCGACGAAGCGACTTCTGCCTTAGATTCCTTAACGGAAGAAGAGATTTCGGAAACAATTCGTGCGGTTTCGCAAGCATCAGAACATTTGACTATCTTGATTGCTCACCGTTTGTCTACCATCATGCATGCAACACGTATTTATGTGTTGGAGAAAGGTAAGGTGGTCGAATCAGGGAATCATGATAGTTTGCTGGCCGACAAAGGTTTGTACTATGCCATGTGGCGTCAGCAAGTAGGGGAAAACAAATAATTTATTTTGTATTTCCTTGATTGGCCATATATTGTTTGGCAATCCTTTGGCTTGAACAAATAGGATTGCGTATATTTGTTGTTTGTAAAAATTTACTCGTATGTCATTAAATAAATTCTCAAGAACACTTACACAAGAAGTGACAAATCCGGCGGCGAAAGCGATGCTTTATGGCATTGGATTGACTCCAGAGGATATGAACAAAGCTCAAATCGGTATCGCAAGTACAGGTTATGAGGGTAATCCGTGTAATATGCACCTGAATGGTTTATCTGTTCATGTGAAGAAAGGGATTCAAGAGAATGGCATGGTGGGCTTGATTTTTCATACCATTGGCGTTTCGGATGGTATGACAAATGGGAACGATGGGATGAGTTATTCCCTGCCTTCACGTGATATTATCGCAGATTCCATTGAAAATGTTGTGGGTGCGCAATGGTATGATGGCGTGATTGCTGTTGTAGGTTGTGACAAAAATATGCCTGGAGCTATGATGGCTTTGGCACGTGTGAACCGACCAGGTATGTTGGTTTACGGCGGAACCATTCGTTCGGGCTCTTATAAAGGAGAAAAATTAGACATCGTTTCGGCTTTTGAAGCTTTAGGAAAGAAATATGCAGGAAACATTTCCGATGAAGATTATGAAGGTGTAATTCGTAATTCGATTCCGGGACCTGGCGCTTGTGGCGGTATGTACACAGCGAATACAATGGCTTCTTCGATGGAGGCTATGGGTTTAGTTTTACCAAATTCATCTACATATCCAGCGACGCACGAAGGCAAAAAAGCCGAGTGTTTGGCAATTGGTGCAGCGATGAAGGTGTTATTGGAGAAAAATATTTGTCCACGTGACATCATGACGCGCAAATCGTTCGAAAATGCGATGACTGTCGTAATGGCCTTGGGCGGAAGTACAAATGCTGTTTTGCATTATTTAGCAATTGCGCATTCGGCTGGCGTTGAATTTACGTTGAATGATATTCAAGCGATTTCAGATCGTACACCTTTGTTGGCAGATTTGAAACCGTCTGGAAAATACTACATGGAAGATGTGTTGGCGATTGGAGGAATGCCAGCCATTTTGAAATACCTTTTACAGGAAGGCTTCTTGCATGGTGATTGCATGACGGTGACTGGAAAGACGATGGCGGAGAATTTAGCTGATGCGCCGGATTTGAATTTTGAGACACAAAAAATTGTGTACCCGATTTCAAATCCAATGAAGCCAACGGGCCACTTGCAAATTTTATATGGCAATTTGGCCACAGAAGGAGCGGTAGCTAAGATTACAGGAAAAGAGGGTGAGCGTTTTGAGGGAATTGCCAAAGTGTGTGAGCGTGAGGAAGAAGTGATGGAATTCTTGTCAAAAGGAGAAATTAAAGCAGGTCATGTTGTCGTTATTCGTAACGAAGGCCCGAAAGGTGGTCCAGGAATGCCAGAAATGTTGAAGCCAACTTCTGCCTTGATGGGCGCTGGTTTAGGTAATTCAGTAGCAATGATTACAGATGGTCGTTTCTCTGGAGGTACACATGGATTTGTGGTAGGTCACGTTACACCGGAAGCACAAGAAGGTGGAAATATCGGTTTGGTAAAAGATGGTGACAAGATTACTATCGATGCTGTCGATAACAAAATCATCTTGCATGTATCTGATGAAGAATTAGCAGAACGTCGGAAAGCATGGAAACCTCAGGTTTCTCCACATACTTCCGGGGTATTGCGTAAGTATATAAAGAATGTTGCCTCAGCCAGCCAAGGTTGTGTAACAGATTTGTAAAAAATCAACAATTCAATTTTTTTCTAAAGCATGAAGGCTTAAATTAGCTATTCGTTTTAGATAGAGACAAAATAGTAAAAGACCATGGGACAAACCCAAACCCAACCCGCTGATTCAAAACAACCCGAGCAGAAGAAATTCTTGACGGGGGCACAGGCTATTATGGAGTCTTTGGTCGCGCAAGGGGTTACAACTATTTTTGGATACCCAGGTGGGGCCATTATGCCTACCTACGACGCTCTATATGATTATCAAGATCGTTTGAAGCATATTTTGGTGCGCCATGAACAAGGTGCAGGACATGCTGCCCAAGGGTATGCTCGTATGCTAAATAAGGCGGGTGTTTGCATGGTGACTTCAGGTCCGGGTGCAACCAATTTAATTACGCCGATTGCCGATGCGATGTTGGATTCAACTCCTTTGGTATGTATTGTAGGCCAAGTAAAAGGAAATTTATTAGGAACGGATGCTTTTCAAGAATGTGATTTGATTGGTATTTCCATGCCGGTGACCAAATGGAATTACCAGGTGATGGATCCGAATGAGATTCCTGAAATCATTGCAAAAGCATTTTACATTGCAGAATCTGGCCGACCAGGTCCTGTATTAATTGATATTACGCGTACGGCACAGTCGGAATTAATGACTGAACCGTTTGAATATAAACCATGTACATCGATTATTTCGTACAAACCACGCGTGGAGCCGAAACAAGAACACGTGGAGGCCGCTGCCAAATTGATTAATGCAGCCAAGAAACCGTATATTTTAGCGGGTCACGGTGTGTTAATTGCCGGTGCGGAGGCGGAATTAAATGCCTTAGTTGATAAGGCGGGTATCCCGGTTGCGACGACGCTTTTGGGCATGTCGGCGATGGATGCTGATCATCCTATGTATGTAGGCTGGCCAGGCATGCACGGAAATTACGGTGCCAATGTTTTGACGAATTCATGTGACGTATTGATTGCGATCGGTATGCGTTTTGATGACCGAATCACAGGTGATTTGGCGACTTATGCAAAACAAGCGAAAGTAGTTCATATAGAGATTGATCCTGCGGAAGTAGATAAAAACGTGAAAGCGGATGCCCCTGTTGTGGGAGATGCAAAAGCAGCTTTACAAGCATTGTTGCCTTTAATTAAGCCAGCGGAGCACTTGGAATGGCGTGCGGAGTTTGATTATTATTTCAAAGAAGAGCATGAGAAAATTACCTTGAAAGATGTTTTCCATGAAGGAGATCAGATTAAAATGGGTGAGGCGATTGCGATGATGTCCGACAAAACCAAAGGAGAGGCGGTTGTGGTGACGGATGTAGGCCAACATCAGATGGTGACGAATCGTTACTATCGATTTAAGAAAAGAAATTCAATTGTCACTTCAGGTGGTGCAGGAACGATGGGCTTTGCCTTGCCTGCGGCTTTCGGTGCGAAGGTTGCCGTGCCAGAACGTGAAGTTGTGGCGGTGATTGGTGATGGTGGTTTCCAAATGACTTTACAAGAATTAGGAACCATTGCCCAAAGTAAACTTCCTGTCAAGATTATCATTTTGAATAATAACTTCTTAGGTATGGTTCGCCAGTGGCAAGAGCTATTCCATGCGCGTCGTTATTCATTTGTTGAATTAGAAAATCCAGATTTTATTACGATTGCCAAAGGTTTTGGTATTCCAGGACATACGGTATCCGATCGTAATTTATTGAGTGAGTCCTTGGATACTTTATTGAATTCAGAGACCCCATATTTATTGGAAATTGTTTGTGAAAAAGAAGGGAATGTATTCCCGATGGTGCCTGCGGGCAGTACTGTAACCAACGTAAGGCTCGAGTAATATGTTGATAAATTATACACTTTCGGTATTTACTACCAATACGGTCGGTTTGTTAAATCGAATCACAATCATCTTCACGCGTCGTCGCTTGAATATTGAAAGTTTGACGGTTTCAGAAACAGAACGCCGTGGCGTTTCGCGCTTCACAATTGTGATTCGTAGCGAAAATCGGGATGTCGTGGAAAAGTTAGTGCGTCAAATCCGTAAGGTCACGGACGTGTTAGCAGTGTATGGCTATTTGGATGATGAAATTATTTTCAATGAGGTAGCCTTGTTTAAGTTGGCAACACCGCTTGGCGGCGAGCCGATTGACGTGAAAACGATCAATTTAGATTGGAATGCAAAAGTGGTTCATTGGGGTTTGGAATATGTTGTGGTGGAGAAAAATGGAACCGAAGAAGAATTAGGAGAATTTTATAACTACTTGAAAAAGTGGGAAATTTTAGAGTACATCAAATCCGGTCGGATTGCCGTAGGTAAAACCGAAAAAGGTTTGGTTGAATTTCTTCCCGAGGGTAATTGGGAAATCGTATAATATAATCGTAAGCAAATAAATTAAACAACAACAAAACATGGCAAAGATTAATTTCGGAGGAGTTGTAGAGGACGTAGTAACAAGAGAAGAGTTTCCATTAGAGAAAGCTAGACAAGTATTGGCAGATCAAACGATCGCAGTAATTGGTTACGGCGTGCAAGGTCCAGGCCAAGCATTGAACATGAAAGACAATGGTCTGAATGTGATTGTAGGTCAACGTAAAGGTAAAACGTATGATAAGGCAGTAGCTGATGGCTGGGTTCCAGGTGTTACTTTGTTCGAAATCGAAGAAGCTTTAGAAAAAGGAACAATCATTTGCTATTTGTTGTCGGATGCGGCACAAATCGAATTGTGGCCAACAGTTAAGAAATATTTGACTCCAGGGAAATCATTGTATTTCTCTCACGGATTCGGAATTACATACAAAGAGAAGACAGGAATCGTTCCTCCAGCAGATGTGGATGTATTCTTAGCTGCTCCAAAAGGTTCAGGTACTTCATTACGTCGTTTGTTCGTAGCTGGAAAAGGCTTGAACTCTTCATTTGCTATCTACCAAGATGCAACTGGAAAAGCACGTGAGAAATGTATTGCAATGGCAATCGGTGTAGGTTCAGGATATTTGTTCGAAACAGATTTCTACAAAGAAGTTACATCTGACTTAACAGGTGAGCGTGGAACTTTGATGGGTGCTATCCAAGGTATCTTCGCAGCACAATACGAAGTATTGCGTGAGAATGGTCACTCACCTTCAGAAGCTTTCAACGAAACAGTAGAAGAATTGACGCAGTCATTGATGCCATTAGTTGCTGAGAATGGAATGGATTGGATGTATGCCAACTGCTCTACAACAGCTCAACGTGGTGCATTGGATTGGTGGAAGCCATTCCGTGATGCTTCGAAACCAGTATTCGCACAATTATACGAATCTGTGAAGTCTCAAAAAGAAGCAGAGCGTTCAATTACATTGAATTCACAACCGGATTACCGTGTGAAATTGGATGCAGAATTGAAAGAAATTGCTGACATGGAAATGTGGAGAGCGGGAGCTGCTGTACGTAGCTTACGTCCAGAAAATAGCTAATTTTTAGCGAATCAATAGGGAAGTCGCCTGGGTCTAACCTAGGCGACTTTTTTATTGCCTCCCAATCACTTTTTTGTACATTTGTAGGGCATGGAATTCAATAAATTAACAGAGGTTCCTAGCCTTCATCAAATCAAACAAGCCGCACATCAGATTCAGGACGTCGTCCTGAAATCACCATTGATGTATGCTCCTCGATTGTCTGAAAGCTTTGGTGCTAAGATTTTCTTGAAACGAGAGGACCTTCAAGGGGTTCGTTCTTATAAGATACGCGGCGCATATCATAAAATCGCTAATATCCCTGTGGAACTTCGTTCACATGGTGTCGTTGCTGCTTCCGCCGGAAATCATGCCCAGGGTGTCGCACTTTCTTGTGCATTACTCGGAATTCAAGCCTATATTTTTATGCCAAAAACTACGCCAATTCAAAAAGTAGAAGCGGTTCGTTTTCATGGTAAAGAGCAGGTGAGGATTAAATTAATAGGGAATACTTATGATGAAGCTTTCGCGGCTGCACAGGCATTTTGCCAACAAAATCAGGCCATATTTATTCCACCCTTTGATGATTACGATATCATTGCTGGACAGGCAACCGTAGCATTAGAAATCGTTGACCAGTTGCCCACGCCGGCTGATTTTGTGCTTGTAGCCATCGGTGGAGGTGGTCTCGCCGCAGGTTCGGGATTGGTTTTGAAGGCCCTTTCCCCTCAAACAAAATTAATTGGTGTAGAACCCGCTTTAGCGCCATCTATGTCGGAGAGTATCGCAGCCCATCAGGTGGTCACATTAGATTCCATTGATTCTTTTGTGGATGGTGCCTCTGTAAAACGAGTAGGTTCAAAGACTTTTACGATTTGTGAGGAAGTTTTAGATCGCATGTTGGTCGTTGAGAAAAATGTTCTCTGTCAAACAATGCTCGATTTGTATCAATATTATGGGATGATTGTGGAGCCTGCTGGTGCACTTTCGGTCGCTGCGCTCGAACAATTACGTTCCGAGATTCAAGATAAAACTGTTGTTTGTGTTATTTCAGGGGGTAATTTTGATACGAAGCGCTTTCCGGAAATTGCCAATTGGGCAAAATCTTGATTATTTTAAGAAAAATATTAAACTTCTGTTTTGGAATCGAAAGGATTATTTTTCTTTAAAGTTGAATTAATTTAGATTATAAATATTATTTATCTGTAATTATCAATTGGTTGTAGTTTTTTAGTCTAATTTCGATTAGGTAATTGCTTGCAAAATATTGCTTCATACTATAATTAAAGCTAGTTTTGTAATCGATTTAGCAAACAAAACAATATGAGCAACCGCATTCAAATCTTTGATACTACGTTACGTGATGGGGAACAAGTTCCCGGCTGTCAATTAAACCGCGAGGAAAAAGTTGAAGTTGCCTTAGAGCTCGAGAAGTTGGGCGTCGATATCATCGAAGCGGGTTTCCCTATCTCATCTCCAGGTGATTTTGCATCAGTTAAAGCAATTGCGGAGGCTGTCAAAGAACCCACCGTTTGTGCATTGACACGTGCCAAAAAAGAAGATATTGATGCTGCCGTAGAGGCTTTGAAGCCTGCACGTCGCCCACGTATTCATACGGGAATCGGTGCATCGGATGTTCACATTAAACACAAATTCAACTCTACACGGGAGGAAATTATTGAACGAGGCGTTTGGGCTGTTAAATATGCCAAATCTTTCGTGGAGGATGTCGAATTCTTTGCCGAAGATGCTGGTCGGGCAGATTTACCCTTCTTAGCTAAATTAACATCCGAAGTGATTAAAGCTGGTGCCACGGTTGTGAACTTGCCAGACACAACGGGTTACTTATTGCCTAATCAAATGTATGATCGCATTTCGTATTTATACGAGCATGTTGATAATATACATCAGGCTACGATTTCCATGCACAATCACAATGATTTAGGCTTAGCGACAGCAAATACCATTGCAGGTATTCAGGCAGGAGCTCGTCAAGTGGAGGTTACCATCAATGGTATCGGTGAGCGTGCGGGTAATACTTCCTTGGAAGAAGTTGCCATGATTTTAAATGTACACAAGGATTTAGGTTATTCGACAGGAATTAATCCTAAGTATTTATATCCAACGAGCTGTTTGGTTTCCAATTTAATGGGTATGCCTGTTCAGGCAAATAAAGCGGTTGTAGGGGCTAATGCTTTTGCGCACTCATCAGGCATTCACCAAGACGGATTTTTGAAGCATGCGCAAAATTATGAAATCATGAATCCAGAAGATGTAGGTGTGCCTTCATCTGCTATCGTCTTGACATCTCGTTCAGGTCGTGCAGCTTTACGCCACCGCTTAAGTTTATTAGGATTTGATTTTGAGAAACCGGAATTAGATAAGATTTACACGCGTTTCCTTTTGATGGCCGATGCGCGAAAAATGATCCATGATGCGGATCTAAAAGAATTAATTGGCTAGAAAATTTTTAGCGAATGAGTGAAAAAGAAGATTTTTCGATGTTTATCGGAAGATCTTCTTTCATTTTCACGCTATGGCTCAACGAGTTAATATGCAAAAAGCAAAATGCTTTGTTATTTTGAGTCACAAGTAGCGTACCCTCCCCATTTACTTCAAACTCTTTTATCCCTTTTTCGAAATTTGGCATAGCAGTCAAGACTACAATTTCTGACAATTTATCTTTTGATTGAATTTTTAAAAGATTGTCTGGAAAATGATACACACCAGCATGTTTTAACGAATTAACTTCTCGGTCCTGGAACTCATACATCGTATTCAAGTTGAAAACGAGTGCATTGCTCGCATCGACAATCAATCTTTGATGTAAATTTTCAAGCTTAGGTATTGCGGCATTCCAAGATACAACGATCCATATAAGTGCAGGGGTAGCTAAATATGCGGTTTGTTTGGAAAAGTATTGTTGACCTAGCTGTAATAGGCCCAAATAGGTTAAGACAATGAATACCGTTCCGTAGATTAAAAAGCGCTCAGCAAATAAAACCCCAATATCGCCAGCATCAACATCCCCTCTTCCTATCGTAATCAATGCTCCCACGGCCATGATTTGAAAAGCTGGAAGTGAGATGAAAAGATAATGGCCGTCTTTGCTTACATGGTACTTATACAAGAGGATAAGGGTTTGAATTAACATTAGTGACCCAAACAAAAGGCTTGTCCAGTAATGATGCCGAACTGCCCCTCCTATGAAAATGATAGCCCCTTGAAAAATAAAAATAAGTTGATTGAATGAAATACCAGATGAGTGTGCCGATTGGTATCCTTGGAAATATAAAGTGAATATGATTCCCGTAAAAATCCCGTAAATCCAAAATTTGCTGTCTTTTTGATAGATGAGTAGCAGTAATACCAGCAGTAAAAATGTTAATCCATCCGTAATTACGAGTGGATAGGCTAAAGAAATCCAGATCCCTAAATTTCTAGTTTGTGCTTGTGAAATCCAATAACAAACAACTAACAAGAATGCCATGGATGCAGTGTGCGTTAAAACGCCGATCAATGCATAGTTGTCCAAATTTCCATTTGGAGCAAAGAGTAGGCCAATTATTGGAATTAATTGCCAGTATCCTAGTTGGGATTTTTTGATATATTGATACAAAGGATAGATCATAACAATCATAAAACCATTTGCCAAAATAGTCAGTGTCTTAAAATTAAATTCCTGACTGACATAGAAATAGGCAGCAGAAATGATTCTAGACAAGGGTATTCGATGAATGTTTCCATGAAATTCAAAGCTACGATGCCAGATGTCTGCCCATGATAATAAGGGTAAGTCGACAACATATCGAAAATACATCAAATCATCTCCCCAATTCGGAAAGTTGATTAAATAGGTAGAAAGTCTGTAGAAATGCGCTAAAATGATGAAGCTACATGCCGCCCATATCACGCCTTTTTGTAGGTTTTTCATGCACTCACACTACTCGCTAAAGTAATTTTTTCTTGTTCGAGTATCTCCAAAATGCGCATGTTGATTCGCTGTTTGGTTTGTTGGTAAACCGACAAATCCTTTGTCTCCACAAAAAACATCACAGAAATGTCGAGCGAATAAGACCCAAAGCCTTCAAAGACAACCTTGGGTTCTTTTTGCTTACATAAATTTTCTTGTACGATACCTGCTGTAATCGATTGAATGGCAGCATTGATTTGTGCAGGAGTCGTTTTTAAGTCACATGTGATGTTGAATTTGGCTCTGCGATAATCTCGCTCTGTCAGGTTTTCCAAAGATTGCGATGTCAGCAATCGATTAGGTATAACGATGAGATTTCCATCATTTCCTCGTAGTCGGGTACTGCGGAAACCAATTTTCTCAATATCGCCTGTGATGCTTCCCACCTGAATACTGTCACCTACTACAAATGGAAGGTCTAAAAAAATCGTGAATGATGCGAATAAATTTTCAAGCGTTTCCCGGGCAGCTAATGCCAAAGCCAATCCACCAAGTCCTAATCCCGTGATCAAAGCCACCACATCCACCTCAAAAACACGACCCAATAAAACAAAGCCAGCACCCGCAATAATAAAAACGAGTGAAAGGTCGTTTAAAAATGGAATGAATTGCTGCTTGGATTTTTGCTCAATGCCTTGCCATTTGACTTGGGCAACGAGTATTCCTACTTTCATTAAGCGGATGATAATCCAAGTGATCGTTAAGATTAATGCGGTTTCAAATGCTTTGGAAATCAAGAAACGAATCCCAAAATTTTCGATGGATACCCAATGCCAGGCATCTGGAATGTGTAGATTTTGTGCCGCTAAATAGAGGAATATCCAAAAAATTAACAATTCAAATGGCTTGCGTAATAAGTGAACACAATCTTGAATGCTAATGGACGAATGCGGAAAAAAGCGCAAGACGATTTTGGAAAACGTATTCGAAAAAAAACGACGTAAGATTAAACCTACTAATATAATCGCAACGAATAGGATGAAATCAATCGCTGAGTTTTCTAAAAAATACCAATTGCCTAAGCGCTCCATGCGGGATTCTCAAATTATGATTTCAAATATAGCTAATATCTTACTCGATTATGAAAAAAATTACGACCTTTGCAGACTTGAAAGATATAAAAGGGAGGAATTTTAACCGCATGATTTACAATCAATTGACTCAATTAAATAATAAGGTTTTGGCATCTTTAGGGCTTATGCTCATATTAATTGCCACATGCTTACCGAGTACAAACGCACAAACTATTGTCAATTCCCCGCTTTCCTACATCGGAATGGGCGAATTATATACGCCTGAAACACCTTCTAATTCCATGATGGGTGGTATTGGAGTTTCCAATTCCAATGGTATTTATTCCAATCAAATAAACCCTGCATTATTAGTTCGTAACCATTATACCATGTTCGAAGCAGGTGTTAATGTTGAATTGAAAAACATGCAAGATTACCGTCAGCGCCAACAAGTTTTGGGGGGCAATTACCAGTCAGTGAATCTTACCGTTCCAGTTATTCCAAACCGCTGGACGATGTCTTTTGGTGTTCGTCCCTATTCAACTGTTAACTACGAAACACGTTCATATCGCCGCCTAAACGTATTAGGAGTAGATAGTTTATTGTACACTTACAAAGGTGATGGGGGAGTTAGTAAGCTCAGCATTTCGAATGGTGTCCGTATTGGAAAAGAGCTTTATGTAGGTCTTGAAATGGGCTTTTTGTTTGGTGTGGTCAATCGCCATGTAGGAACTCAAAACTTGTCTGACGGTCAGTATTATAAGATTCAATTAGAAAATCAATCCCATTACAATGACGTTACCTTTAAGGCCGGAGCCGCTTGGCGTAAGGTTCTCAAAGATGATGTGGTTTTAAACTTAGGAGCTACGATGGACTTAAGTCCTACCTTGAATTCTAAAGTTTTAAAACGTTTTGTTACTTATGATTTAGGTGGATTGAATGTGATCAACTCAGATACACTAGCAAAATCACAATCCTTTACGCAGCAATTGCCAATGTCAAGTCGAATCGGTTTTAGTGTTGAACGTTTAGCGCACTGGATGGTGGGCGTGGATTATGTTCGCACAGATTGGTCAAAAGTTGACAACAATTTAGGACGTAGTACGACTTTGCCTGTAAGCCAACAAATTTCAATCGGTGCTGAATATACACCTGATTTTGAATCGATTTCAAATTTCTTCAAGCGTGTTACCTATCGTGTCGGTGTGTCTCAAACGACAACGCCTTACGATTTTGTCGGGAATGGGAAGTATGCAAAAGACCAAAGCGTTTCCTTTGGCGTTGCCTTGCCTTTGCGAAATTTCTTGAATTATATCAATGTTTCTTACCAATTAGGTAAACGCGGTTCACTCGCTGATAATATGTTGGAAGAACAATATCAACGTTTGGTGATTGGTTTAACCTTAGGTGATATTTGGTTCCGTAAAGTCAAAATTGATTAATCCCATGCTTAGTCGTTTGAGATTCCTGCTATTGGTAGTGATTTCTCTATTGATTTGGTCTTGTCAAAAAGAACAAGCTGAGGATAAACGCGTCTATCGCGGTCCTAAATCAGAGCTTTTGGGCATTGATATGGTTTATTCTGATTCCGGAAGGACGGTGGTGCACATGATTACGGACCATCAAATTACTTCACCTACTGAGGATCGAATCTATCCCAAAGAAATGAAACTCTGGTTTTATGATAAATTGGGGAACGTTAGCTCGCAAATTCGTGGGGATTCTGCACATTTCTTCCGTACCGACAATTCCTATAAATTAATGGGCCACGTGGTCATTAACAATGTGCTGAAAGGGGAGGTCATGAAAACGGATGAGTTTACTTGGTTGCCCGATGAAAAACGGATCTTTACGACAAAACCTGTGTCGATAAAAACCCGTACCGATATCGTCCATGGTGTGGGATTTGATGCCGCACAGGATTTTTCCACGTACTCTTTACGCCGAGTTAGTAATTCGGTCTTAACGGTGGATGAGTTGCCTACAAACTAAGGGCAATTTTTTAAGGCAGCTCTTGCCTCATCAAACGTATAGATTTTTTTGTCTCCCCAGCTGTCTTTCATAAACGTAACAAGTTCAGCCATATCGATCGCTTCTAATTTTGTGTTCGCAGGCATATAGCCTGAATAGGACTTTCCATTCACTTTGATTTCGCCTTTCTGTCCTTGCTTAATGATGCAAACCAATTGTTGTGAACTTACTCTTTTCCAAAGATCCGTTTTGGCTAATGCCGGATATAAATCACGCAATCCGCTTCCATCGCTTTGGTGACAATTCGCGCAGTTTTTTTCATAGATTGACCTTCCCTCCACAACGTATTGTTGGTGCATGATTTCTTCTTTGCTTTGGCAAGATGCGAACAATACAACTAGACTGATAAATAGAATCGACTTCATTATTTTTCTTGTAAAAGGATTTCAATGTCTTCAATCAAATGATTGACTTCGGTTTCTTGTGTGCCGTCATAAATACCGCGAACATGTCGGTTTTTGTCTACCAAAATAAAGGCTCCACTATGCACAAAACCACCTGCTTCGTTTTTGTCTTCTTGGGCTGTTACCATGTAAGATTTTTCGCCCAACTTGTAAATGGCAGCTTTGTCTCCGGTCAACATATTCCAGCGGGGAGCCTTAACCTGTAATCGATCTGCGTATTCTTTCAAGACGCTCGGCGTGTCAAAAGCTGGGTCAATGCTATGCGATAGAATGCGAATCTGGTCATTTGCTGAATAACGTTCATAAATACGCAAAAGCTGCGTTTTCATTTTAGGGCAAATGGTTGGGCAGGATGTGAAAAAGAAATCGGCAATGTAAATTTTACCCGCCATATCCTTTTCGCTAACCCATGTTGAATCTTGATTCAAAAACCGGAATGGTGGAATTTGATGGTAGATCGTATCCACTTTTCCGCCTACAAGATGTGTGTCCTTGGGTCCTAAAAAAGGCAAAGATTTCTTTTCTTGGCAACTTGCTATGAACAAGCTTATGGCCAATAAAATACTAAGGGCGATAGGCTTTAGCTGCATGTAAGGTAGAATCAGTGAGTTTTTGTAAATCCTTTAATTGTGTGTATTGCTTGCCTAAGTATTCGACTTTAGATTTAACATCCATCTTACTCAAGCTATCCATCGAAAATTGATGCATCCAATCCATCATGGCTTGATCGGATTTAGCTAACGCGCGTTTCAGTTTGTTGACATGAACGGAATCCTTGCCCGTGGACAGACTATCCAATTGAGCCTGTAACGAAACAATTTCCTCTGTCTTAGGCATCAAATCATCATGTAAGCCCAATACTTTCCCCTGTAATTCCTCGCTTAATTTTTCTTCAGCCTGTGAACAGGAAACAAGACACATTATGAGTCCGAATATGAATAACTTATTCAACATGATTTGCTTGGATTAATTTTCTGACATTATCTTTCAGTTCGACATAGCCTTGTTGGCCACCTATCATCTTGGCAATCTCATCGACGCGCTCTTCCCCTTTCAATTCTCGTAGGCTTGAAACCGTCTTCTCCCCCGCATGATCTTTGTAAACATACCAATGCGAGCTGCCCGCTGCAGCAATTTGGGGTAAATGGGTAATGGCAATGAGCTGATGTCCTTGACTCATTTGGGTCAACATTTGACCTATTTTAATGGCTATTTCCCCCGAAACACCTGTGTCGATTTCATCTAAAATTAAGGTTGGTAATGCGCGTTTCTGGGCTAATAAATGTTTAATGGAAAGCATCAAACGGCTTAATTCGCCTCCAGAAGCAACTTGCTTAAATGGCTTAGGGCTCAATCCTTTGTTGGCCGAAAATAACAATTGAATTTTGTCGATTCCATTCGCACGCATCTCGCGTTGCGTATTTTCCCATGCCAATGTGGCATTCGGAATACCTAATGAAGACAGCGATTCCCTTAATTGGCTTACGATATTGTCCAATACTTGATTCCTGCTTTTACTTAATTGCGCTGCAGCTTTTTCAGCCAGTGTTTGAGCATTTGCTAAATTTTCTTTCGCCTTTGCAATCGATTCATCCATATTGGTGAAGCTCGCAATTTGATCATCCAATTTATTACGCATTTCGATGAGCGATGGAATATCAGCAACTTGATATTTTTGCAAAAGTCTATTGAGTAAATCCAAACGTTGTTGTTGGCGTTGTAAGCTCGCTGGATCAGATTGGAAATCTTCCGCTTCGCGTTCAACCTCGTTGCTCAGATCTTTGAGTTCAATCCAGATGCTATCCAAGCGAGCCTTCCAATCCTCATAGGTTGGATCCCATTTGCTTAATGCCTGCGTATGTTGAAGTGCCAAACGCATTTGTTGGCCCATGGATATTTCATCTAAACTCAACAGATTGACCAATCCAGCTAATTTTTCGTGGATTTGTTCCGCATTCTCGCCTTTTTCAACGGCAACCTCTAAACCCTCATATTCATCATTGCGTAATTGTGCCGTGTCTAGTTCTTGAAATTGGAATTGCATAAAATCAAGTCCTTGCATGCCGGAGGCAGCTTGTTTGACTAAATTATCAACTTGATCTTGGGCTTGAATAAACGCTTGAAAGGCGATTGTATAGGAATTCTTAAGTGATTGGTTTTGGGCAAAACTGTCAACTAATTCCAGGCTAAAGTCGGGGTGCGACATCCACCATGTGTCCTGCTGCGAATGCACATCGATTAATTCCTGGCCTATTTTCCGCAAGGAATCCAAGGTCACCGGACTGTCATTTACGAAGGTGCGTGATTTCCCTTGGGGATTAATTTCCCGACGAATGATGCAGGGATCCTCGAAATCCAAACCCTCCGTTTCGAAGAGTTGGCGTATATGTGGGTAATTTGTCAAAGCAAATGTCCCTTCGATGATGCATTTTTTTTCGGGATCGTACAGCGATTTGCCGTCGGCGCGGGCACCCATCAGTAAGGCAATGGCGCCTAATAGGATTGATTTTCCGGCGCCAGTTTCTCCTGTAATGACGCTCAAGCCATCAGAAAGGCTCAAATTGACGGAGTCAATGAGGGCATAGTTCTGTATGTGCAATTGTTTGAGCATGCGATTATTTTGGAATTCGAATTTACATAAAAAAATCTGTTCGAATTTTTATTTCATCCGATTAAAGGTTTTTGATGAATATTATCAATAATTTGTACCTTTGGAAAAATTTTACGCCTACGTTTATTTAACCCCTACGAAATGAGTGTTTTAGTTAACAAGAATTCGAAAATTATAGTACAAGGTTTTACAGGAACTGAAGGTACCTTTCATGCAGAGCAAATGATTGCATATGGTACGCAAGTGGTAGGAGGGGTGACCCCAGGAAAAGGAGGAGGATCTCACTTAGAACGCCCTATTTTTAATACAGTTGCTGAGGCTGTCGCAAAAACTGGCGCTGATACATCGATTATTTTTGTTCCACCCGCATTTGCTGCGGATGCGATCATGGAAGCTGCGGACGCTGGTATCAAAGTGATAATTTGTATCACAGAAGGTATCCCTACGAAAGATATGATCGTTGCGAAGGAATATATTGCAAACCATGACTGTCGTTTAATCGGGCCAAACTGCCCAGGTGTTATGACGGCTGACGAATGTAAAGTAGGTATCATGCCAGGCTTTATCTTCCAAAAAGGTCGTGTGGGTATTGTTTCTAAGTCGGGAACTTTGACATATGAAGCAGTAGATCAATTGACAAAAGCAGGTTTAGGTCAAACAACTGCAATCGGTATTGGTGGTGATCCAATCATTGGAACAACAACAAAAGAAGCGGTTGAATTGTTGATGAACGACCCAGAAACAGAAGGTATCGTGATGATCGGTGAGATTGGTGGTGGCATGGAAGCTGAAGCAGCTCGTTGGATCAAAGCAGACGGAAATCGTAAACCTGTTGTAGGTTTTATCGCAGGCCAAACAGCACCGAAAGGTCGTCGTATGGGCCACGCAGGTGCCATCATTGGTGGTGCGGATGATACAGCAGAAGCGAAAATGAAGATCATGCAAGAGTGTGGTATTCACGTAGTTTACTCTCCAGCGGATATCGGCGAAACGATGATCAAAGCATTAGCTGGAAAATAATTCAACAAGGATGATTCCTTTTAGTTCAAAATCTGCTAGTCATTTTCCCTTAGGGAAGATTAGCAGATTTTTTTTATTGTTAATTTTATTGCTTTCCACTGAATTGCGAGCAGCTAAATGGCAGCTTGTGCAACCCTTGGACAAAGCTTGGCTTGTCTATCAGCCAAATTTAAAAACTTTCCTGCCCTATATCTCCGGGAAACATTACAGTTTTAAATCGAAATCACTGGCTATTCCGCTCCAAGAATTTCCGCATACCTATTTGCGTATGGATTTGGATGACGATTATGTGTTATTTCTTCAAGGTACCTTTCATAGTCATTTAACAAAAGGCAAACATTACCGCTGGTCCGTAGACAGCTTGCAAAAAGTATATCCAAACGCTAATCCGCTGTATTTTAGTTTTTATCAGGCCAAAATGGCTGGACTTCCTCAAACTGTTTTGTTGGAACGAAAAGTGGAGGTTGATAATGTGACGTTTTCAGATATGCTGAATTTACGCCAGCGGAATGCCTATTTATTTAATCAGTTTTTTGGTTCTGCCTTTCTCTTGATTTTGTTTTTCTTAGGGGTTTTGTACGCGGCTTTCCCACGATATTTTGCAGCCTATTTTCGGTTTTCCGATTGGATACATTGGGAGATCAAAGAAGAGGTTTTGTTGAAAAACACCTTCGCATTTCCTAATTTATTGGTAATCGGATTGTTGAGTTTAATTACAGCTTGCTTTTCATTTTACAATGGCTTGCTGAATCAATCCAATGACGCTTTTTTTGAAACCCAAGAAAATTTGCAACGATTCCTTCCAGCGATCGGGTTTATTTTGTCTAGAACATTGCTAGGCTTGGCTTTATTTGTGAGTAGGTATTTTATGTATAAGTTATTTACTAACCTATTCCGATTGCCACATATCGCGGAGGCCCATTATTTTAAATCGGTTCAGGCGAACCTGCAATTTTTTATTGTTTTGTTTAGTTTGTTGAGTTTATTCTCGGTGTACATGGGACCCATGTATCCAGTCAATTTGACCTATATTTCCTACGTGATAACGGCTTATTTTGTGTTGCGGGCAGTTTACTTTTTTCAGGTATTTCGTCGGACCTATCCAGTGAATCAATTGTCATTGTTGGCCTATTTGATCTTGATGGAAGGACAGGTAATGGTATTTGGATTACGAGAATTGATTTTTCCAGAATACATGTAATGGCAGATAATTAATTGATAAAATTTGTCGTATATTTGCAGGCATTTTCAGTTTAAGGCCAAACAAGAATGCTTAATTTGAATATTTTAATATGAGTGTAGTTGCTAATGTTGCTCAACCTGATGTTAAACGGTTGAAAAAAGTAAAAAGTATCCTTGTTACCCAAGCTGCGCCTGCAGATGCGGCAAAATCTCCTTATTCGGAGATTGAGCGTAAATACGATGTCAAAGTAGATTTTCGTTCATTTATTGATGTCAAAGGGATTTCATACAAGGATTTCAGAAAGCAAAAAATCGATATTTTATCGCATACGGCAATCATTTTTACGAGTCGGAACGCGATTGACCATTTCTTCCGTATCTGCAAAGAGGCGAAGATTGAGGTGCCTGCCGACATGAAGTATTTCTGTATTACGGAGCAAACAGCTAATTATTTGCACAAATACATTGTTATTCGTAAGCGTAAGATTTTTACGGGAACGAAGACGGCGTTGGATTTATTAGAGGTTATCAAAAAGCATAAGACTGAGAAGTTTATGTTTCCTTGCTCGAATAAGCGTCAAAAAGACTTACCCGATTACATGGGGACAAATGACTTCCAATTAACAGAGGCTGTGATGTATGAAACGGTTTCAGCGGATCTTTCCGACCTAGAGGATGTCTTTTATGATGTTATTGCATTTTTTAGTCCCTCAGGGATTACATCTTTGTTTGAAAACTTCCATGATTTCAAACAAAATAATACGCGAATAGCTGCTTTTGGTCCTACGACTGCGCAAGCAGTGCATGACGCAGGTCTCCTGTTAGATATTCAGGCTCCTATGCCCAATGCTCCTTCGATGACGGGTGCTTTGGAACATTACATCAAGCAAGCCAATAAATAATTGAAAAGCTCCATTCGGAGCTTTTTTTTTGTTAGATACTATCCCACTAAGCTAATTTTGTTTATTTTTAGCTCAGCTTTTGCCAAACCATAACCATGCAGGGATTTAAATTCGTATTGGGCTTATTACTACTTTGCTGCATCAGCTCAGGAGTCTTCGCGCAACAAAATCCTGGATTAAGTCTATATCACCTCAATTCCCTTTATTTTAATCCTGCCGCCGCGGGCGCTGGTCGCGATGCCTATGTCCAAATGCAATACCGAAATCAATGGACTTCTTATGAAACTTCACAAGACGGAAATGGTAATTTGGGAACAAGTATTGTTGGGTTGTCGTTGCCGTTGAATTTTCAACATCTAGGAATGGGTTTGATTGTGATGAATGATAAAACGCCGTCGGGCGTGGGCCAACAAGTCGTGCGTTTACAAGTAGCTTATCATTTACCATTGGTGAATGGGGCGCAGGTCTCCATGGGTTTGGGATTTGGTATGCAGACTAAATCATTTGATGGGCGTGTTTTTCGTGTTAGGGATTCCAATGATCCACTTGCTGTAGAATTGTCCGGTAAACAAGTTTCTCAGGCATTGCCCGATTTTAATGCTGGGGTTATGTACACCACTGATTTGTTGGAATTAGGTATTGGTATTTCACATCTCAATCAGTCAGCTTATGATTTTGGTAACCCTAATCTGAAATTAGCTAATGAATTAGCTGCTAATGCGCATGTTCGGGCGAATCTTTCGATAAATGATCGATTTGAATGGAGTCCTTTTGCGCAGGTCAACTACTACAATGGAGTTGTTTCGTCTCAGGTGGGGGCCAAGGTGATATTCCAACAACAGTTTTGGGTGGGTGCAGGGTATCGTTGGGATGATGCAGCTACTGCGATGGCAGGGGTGTCGCTGATGAATAATCGACTTGATTTGGCATATGCATTGGATTTGTCCATGATTAATTCGGCGGTAAAGTCAAATATCTCGCATGAAGTGATGTTGCGATTTGTTTTGCCAAGTTTTCAAACTGCTACTCGTTTTGTGCCGATCAAGACCCCTCGATTTAATTAGGCATATCTTGAAAAATGTCGCAAAAAAAAGGGGAGAATTGCAATGAATTATTAGAAATTCCCTTAATTTTGAGGAATTTGATTTAATTGTGTATGCTGAATAAATTCAGCACAATTTTTTGAGATTGATCTCGTTTACAAAAAAGATATAATAATTCGTCTTTATGAATTTTAAATTTGTTGGAAAGCCTTTGACACTCATGGTGTCAGCCCTTGCCTTGACAGCAATCCTTGCGGGTTGTGGTGGTTCAAAAGGAGGCTCAAGTAGTTCTAAGACCCTTAGTAGTTCAAAAGGAAGTTCATCTTCGAAAAAAGGTGGATTGAAATTTGGAAAGGCTTCTAAAGATGCTCCAGGTATCGAAAATGGAGAAATTGTCGCGGGAGCCCGTAAAGGGTGGAGTCAGCCTACGCCTTATGGCATGGTGCTCGTTCCTTCGGGAAGTTACATGATGGGCCAGGCAGATGAAGATGTTTCTCGTTCTGGAATTAGCTTTAATAAGCGTGTGACGGTAGCGGCATTTTATATGGACGATACGGAAATTACGAATCACGAGTATCGTCAATTCACCAATTCTTTAATGAAAGACTCTGTATCTGTATTAGGAGAGGATAAAATCATGGCTGAATTCTATCCGGATACAACAGTTTGGAAGAGCGATTTTACATACCATAACGGTGATCCAATGTTAGAGTATTATTTCTCTAGCCCTGCTTTTGATCAATATCCAGTGGTAGGGGTTAGCTGGGAAGCTGCCAAATATTTCTGTTTGTGGCGTTCAAAAATGATGAACGAATATCGCAAGAAACAAGGGATGTACATTTTACCACGTTTTGAGTTGCCGTCTGAATCAGAATGGGAGTGGGCAGCACGTGGTGGTCGCGCTTCTGCAAAATACCCTTGGGGGAATCCTTATGTAGCGAATGCGAAAGGTTGTTTAATGGCCAATTTCAAACCACATCGTGGTAACTATGATGCGGATGGTTATGCATACACGGCACCAGCGAACGCTTATGATCCGAACGACTTTGGTTTATATAATATGTCGGGGAACGTAGCGGAATGGTGTGAAGATGCCTATTCAGATAATGCATCTGCAGTTACTTGGGATTTAAATACAGTGAATAAAGATGCTGATGAGCCACGGAAAGTTGTTCGTGGAGGATCTTGGAAAGATATTGCTTACTATTTGGAAACAGGTACACGTGCTTACGAGTTGCAGAACAAAAAGCGTTCGTATATCGGATTTAGATCGATGATGCGTTACCTAGGACGTCCAGCTTTAAAGAAATAATTAATAAAAGAAATTAAAGGTTAATCAAATGAAAGGATTAGAAAAATCAATCAATGTGGTAGCGAGTTTTGGTGCTGCTGTGGTAATTATCGGTGCATTGTTTAAAATCGTTCACTGGGAAGGCGCCAATGAGATGTTGATGGTCGGTATGTTCACGGAAGCAGCCATTTTTATTTTGTTTGGTGTGTTATACATCCAAGCAAAGCCTGAAAAAGAATATAACTGGGAAAATGTTTACCCGGAATTAGTAGGTGGCGAAGCTGCTGCACCTCGTCCCGCTGGCAATGGATTAGCAAACTTAGCTAACCAATCAGGTTTAGGAGCAGATGTGGTTGAGAACTTGACAAAGAGTTTGAAAGGCTTGACTGATACAGCCAACAGTCTGCAAGAAATTACGAAGGCAACGGGTGCTGCAAATGATTTTGTACAATCATTAAATGCATCGTCTGCTTCATTAGGTTCTTTGAACAAAACAGTTTCTGATGCGAACGCTTCATTGGGATCCATTTCAATTTCTTCTACGGAAGCAGCGAAATATGCCCAACAATACGCGAAGGCTGGAGATCAGTTAGCTGCATTGAATGCGATTTACGAGACAGAAATCCAAGAGTCAAGCAAGCACTTGAAAGCGATTAATGGGTATTACGGAAACGTGAATACAACCGTTGAACAAATTGCTGCGACTTCGAAAGATGCAGAGCAATTCAAAGCAGAATTAGCTAAGTTGAATGCCAACATTCAGGCATTAAATCAAGTGTATGGCAGCATGTTGACTGCTATGAAAGGATAATTATTGATTTTATTACAGCTTAGATAATATGGCTAGTTTAAAAGAAACACCCCGGCAGAAAATGATCGGGATGATGTATTTAGTACTGACGGCTTTACTTGCCTTACAAGTATCAGATGCATTATTACAGAAGTTTACGATTTTGAATTCCAGTTTGGAGATTGCCAATCATTCGGCAACGTCCAAAAATAAAGGCATGGTTCAGGGAATTGAGGAGCGAATCAAAGATTTACCTAATCCAGGTGCTTATGCGGATGTGGTTAAACGTGCGAATGAAGTTCGTCGCTTAGCTGATGCTTTAGTGAATCACTTGGATGCTTTGAAGAGTCAAATTCTAGAAGCTGGTGGTGGTATTGATCCTGAAACGGGCAATATCAAAAACCCAAAAGAAGAGGAGAAAGTATTTACCTTGATGGTTGGTGCAAATAAATCAGGTGAGGCATATAAGTTGGAAGCCATGTTTTCAAAATATGTGCAGGATTTGGAAAAATTAGCAGATCCAGGAACGAAATTTCCTTCTTTAGCTAATGATGCAAAATCTGATCCCATTGCAAGCAAAGATGCAAATCAAGCGAATAAAGATTTTGCTGAATTAAATTTTGCTCAAACGCCCGTTCCGGCTGCGATGGCAACAATTTCACAGAAGCAAGCGGAGGTTCGTCGTTATGAAAGTGATGTCTTGGCGCAATTAGCTGCGAAAGTAGGAGCGAAGGAAATTAAATTTGACAAAGTATTTGCTCAAGTTTCTGCAAATGCAAACACGGTCGTAGCTGGTATGGAATACCAAGCAGAAGTATTTATTGCAGCAACGTCAAGCGGATTTACTCCGCGCATGAGTTTCAATGGTTCTTCCATCCCTGTAATTGACGGTCGCGGTCAAATCAAATTCAAGACTTCAGGTGGTGGATTCGATGCGAATGGCTTGTCGAAGAAGACCTATACGGCTTCCGTTTCGTACATGAGTCCATTAGGACCTAAGACGGAAACGATTCAGAAAGAATATTTTGTATTAAAGCCGACTTATAACATCGAGACGGCAACTTTGCCAGCACTTTATTTGGGTTGTGCGAATCGTTTAAGTGTTGCGAGTCCAGGTTTAGGTGCATTATGGAATCCTTCATTCTCTGCAGAAGGTGGAGAGGCGATCGGAGGTCAAAATCGTGGGAAAGTAACAATTGTACCGTCTGCAGCAACCATAACATTGAATATTGCAAACGGAGGCACCTTGTTGGGTAAAGAAACTTTCCGTGTGCGTCGTGTGCCAAGACCTGAAGTACGCGTATTCGGAAATGGTGGAGAATTGGATGAGAAACGTGGAGCAAGTGCATCGGGATTACGTAGCATTGATGCGCGTGCAATTGCGGATGAATCATTTAAATCGACGAATCCTGAAGATGCCAATTTCCGTGTTTCGGAATTGTATGTAGCTTTAGCGCGTGGCCAACGGAAAATTGATGACATTACCTTACAGGGATCTGGGTCGATTGCTAAATTAGCAGCACAGGCGCAAGCAGGTGACCGCTATTACATTGAAATTAAAGGAGTTCAACGGAAGAATTTTAAAGGAGCTGTTGAAACCATTCCATTTACCATGGCGAAAAACATTCCTTTGAATTAACATGAATCGTATGAAATTAGTAAATAAGTATTTGTTGTTATTGGTCTTGTCTGTTTTGGGTTATGTTGCTCAAGCACAAGAAAAGCCTTTGCCACCAAATCAAAATTCTGTTCGTCCTATTGATGAATCAAGTATTCATTACAAAGCGCGTTTATGGCGCCGCATGGATTTGAACGAGAAAATTAACCAACCTTTTTTCTCGGTGAATAATGAGATCTCAAAGTTCATTTTGGATTGGGTGAAAGCAGGGGTTTTAACTCCATATGCAAACGATTCTTTGTTGACGAAATTAACACCGGAGCAATTTCAAGATAACTTGAAAATGGAGGAGCAATCGGAACAAGCTGCATTATCTGATGCTGAAAAAGCGGCAGGTTTTGGTGCTGAGGGTGCTGCGCCAAAGACCGCCGGAACAGATGACGGTTGGGGTGGTGCTGCAAAACCTGCAGGAGCACCAGCTAAAGATGCTTTTGAGCAAAAGCCAGCTGTAGCGGCTGTGTCTTATTATTTCCCTAAGGAATTGTCGATTTTAGAAATTCGTGAGGATGCGATTATTGATCGTCGTCGCTCTCGTTTATATTTTGATATTCAATCCATCAGTTTGATCATACCAGCATCAAAAACGAAAGCAGGTTTTGATAAAGCGGTTGCATCATTCCGTTACAAGGATTTATATAAATTGTTCCGTTCGAATCCGAATTGTATTTGGTATAATTCAGAGAATGAAATGCAGCATAAAAACATGGCAGATGCGTTTGATTTACGGATGTTCCAAGCGCGTATTATTAAGAAAGGTAATGTTGAGAATAAGTTTTTAACAGACCTTTATGGAGGAGAAAAAGAAGGATTGATGATGTCTCAATTGCTCGAATATAAGTTACTTGAAATGGAGCATGATATGTGGGAGAACTAATCGCTATTGATACGAATGAAAGGAGCTCAATTGAGCTCCTTTTTTTATGCTCGGTTTTACATAGGATAAAACGGGTAAAAAATTAGATGCTAGGAGTGATATGGCATTGGATTCTTAAATTTTTACAAAAAATCGGGTTTATTATCTTGATTTAATTCCATTTTTTGCCGACTTAAATGTAAATTGCAGAGTAATTTGACTAAACTAATCTATGTCGTACCAACGCAAAACCAAAATTGTTGCCACAGTAGGCCCAGCATCTGAAACAAGAGAAGCTTTAATCCAATTAGCTCAAGCAGGAGTGAATATCTTCCGTCTAAATTTTTCTCATGGAACGCATGAAGATCATTTAGCACGTTTACAGACTATTCGTTCGATCAGCGATGAGTTAGGTTTGAATCTAACCGTTTTACAAGACTTACAAGGTCCAAAAATTCGTACGCAATTAGTGGAGAACAATGGTGTGCCTTTAGAGGCAGGAAAGCAATTGATCTTTGCGATGGATGAAAACCTTTTAGGAACATCTGAAAAGGTAGGAACGACTTATACATCCATGTATTTAGACGTAAACGTGGGTGAGCGTATTTTGATGGACGATGGCAACTTAGAAGTTAAAGTACTTTCGATTGATAAAGAGAAAAAAGAAGTTGTAACGGAAGTTATTTATGGCGGAATTTTGAAGTCGAAGAAAGGTATCAACCTTCCTGGAACGAAGGTATCGTTGCCATGTTTGACTGAAAAAGATACAGCTGATTTATATTTTGGTTTAGATCATGGTGTTGATTGGATCGCATTGTCATTTGTTCGCAAGGCATCTGATATCTGGGATATCAAAGAAAAAATCAAAGCTTACGGTAAAACGGCGAAAGTTATCGCTAAAATCGAAAAGCCAGAGGCAATCGATAATTTAGATGAAATCATTGAGGCTACGGACGCAATCATGGTTGCGCGTGGTGACCTAGGTGTGGAAATGGACGGTGCCGTTGTTCCTTACCTTCAAAAAGTAATGGTTGAGAAATGTACTGCAGCTGGTAAGCCTGTTATTGTGGCTACACAGATGTTGGAGTCCATGATCACAAACCCAGTTCCTACACGTGCTGAGACGTCTGACGTTGCGAACGCAGTATTGCAAGGTGCATCAGCGACGATGTTATCGGGTGAATCAGCTTCTGGTGCTTATCCTATCAAGGCTGTTGAGACAATGGCTCACATCCATGAAGTTGTGGAAGAACAACAAAATGCGATTGAAATTGTCCGTGGAGATGAGGCTGCTATTTATTTCAAAAATCACGCCTTAGCAAATACGCCTAACGTAACGTTAACAGATCGTTTGATCTCAGGAGCATGTCGTTTAGCGCGTGACTCGAAAGCTAAAGCAATCCTTTGCATTACAAATTCAGGACAAACAGCGTTTAAATTATCTGCTCACCGTCCGAAAGCTGATTTATATGTGTTTACATCAAATAAACAATTGATGTCGACAATGGGCTTGTTATGGGGTGTGAAAGTATTCTATTACGATGCTGCATCAGAAAGTGCTGAGAAAACAGTTCAAGGCATGGTTGATCGCTTGAAAAAAGAACAATTATTATCGGTTGGCGACGTTTTTGTAACAACGCTTTCCATTCCTGCGCATACAACAAAGAAAACCAATACGGTTCAATTAGGTATCGTAGAATAAATTTCAGGGTTTACCCATGAAGAAAAAAAATCCTTATTTATCAAATCCGCTAATCGGTCTATACTCTGTATGGACCGGTTTTTGGTTTATTGGCTGGTTTCTTGCTCTTTATCCTTTTATGGTAATCTGCTTGCAGCATAAGGATACCAAGCGCTATGCGCACAAATTGGTTCGTGTTTGGTCACGTTTATTTTTTGCCTTTGGATTTTTGCGTTTTGAGGTAATATCCGAGCAGAAACTAGATCCCAAGCAAGTCTATGTTTTCTGTGCGAACCATTTTTCCTATTTAGATATTCCTGCTTTTGTAAAGATTTTGCCCAACTATTTTTCATTTGTTGGGAAGAGTTCGATTCAAAAAGTGCCTTTATTTGGTTATCTATATGCACGATTAAATATATTAGTGGACCGTAACGATCGGAAGAGTCGAACCGCTACATTATCCAAATCCATTCGGGCGCTACAATCCAAAAGAAGTATTATTATTTTCCCAGAGGGAGGGATTACGTCCAAAAGTTTTCCTTTTATGTCGACTCCTTTGAAGGATGGGGCATTTGCGATGGCGATTCAGCAGCAAGTTGCGGTTTTGCCGATTTCCTTTTTGAACAATTATCAATTATTGGACGACGCAAAATTCGTTCTAAAACCTGGAGTTGTGCGTGTGCGCATTCATGCGCCCATTGAAACGAAAGGAATGACGCAAGAAGATTTACCTGTATTGCGTGAGCAGGTGTTTCAAGCGATACAGAAGCCTATTTTGGATTACCATGGAGTCGATATGCCTCAATAGTTATGATGAAATATCTATACTTGATGGGGATTATATGTGCGCTGCTCGCTTGTGAGCAAAAGCAGACGGGTGATGTCCCTCGTCCCAAAGGTTATAATCGTATTGATCTTCCGAAGGCCCAATATGTTTCTTTAGAGGCAGGCCATCCTTATCAATTTGAAGTTTCGAAATTTGCCACGGTAATTCCAGATACCGTTACGATTGGGAATAAAAAAGAGGTTTTTAAGGCAGAACCCCATTGGATTTATTTGTACTATCCCCGTTGGGATGCATTTATTCAAATCACCTACAAGCCACTAGGAGGTGATAAACAGAAAATGAAGGCGCTGATCAATGATGCATTTGCATTAGCATATAAGCATCAGGGAAAGGCCGCCGGAATTCATGATTATGTTATGACAACCTCGGATGGACGAAAAGCGGGATTGATTGAATTGAATGGGGAAGTAGCGACTTCCTTGCAGTTTTTTACCACGGATAGCACCAAACATTTTTTACGTGGGGCAATCTATGTAAAAACAGCGACCCAAAACGATTCTTTAGCCCCGATTATCCGTTTTCTGAAGCAAGATGCGCTTCATTTAATTCAAACACTTTCTTGGAAATAGTAACTTGTTCGGTTCCTGAACTTTCTGTTTATTTGTAGCTTATTATGGGGGAATCCAAGGTGCTTTTTGAGTCGGAAGAATCAACAGTTTTTGTTGATGCACTTCTCCCTTTGCCCATTCCTCGGTATTTTACTTATCGGGTTCCCCGTCAATGGGCTACTTGGGTCGAGGCGGGCCTCCGTATTGTTGTTCCCTTTGGAAGTACCAAAGTGTTGACGGCCGTTATTGTCAGTGTTCATCACCAACCTCCCAAGCAATACCAAGCGAAATACATTTTAGAGATTCTGGATGAATCCCCTTTGGTTACGGCATCCCAAATTGCCTTATTTCAATGGGTGGCTAATTATTACATGTGTTACCCAGGTGAGGTATTCCAAGTGGCTTTGCCGGCAGGACTCAAAATTTCGAGTCAATCGAAAGTACAAATACATCCCGAGTTTCAAGCAATTCATGAATTAACGGAAAAGGAATCGGTCATTTATCAAGCGATTCAAGAAAAAGGATCTCTTTCCTACGATGAAGTTGCGCGGGTCGCCGAAGTAAAAAGTCCCTATCATCACATCAAAGCAATGGTGGGCAAAGGGGCGATTTTGATTTTTGATGAATTGAAAGACCGATATACGCCAAAGGTTCAGCGGCGTATTCGACTCGCTCAAGCTTATGCGAATAAAGATGCTATTACGACGCTGATAGGTGAATTAGAATCCAAGACCAAGCAAATCAGCATTCTCTTGCATTATCTGCAGTTCATACCGGTCATGCGAGATGCGGAAACGAACCAACGAGGTTTGGAGAAATCGAGTTTCACCCAATCAGGCTTGTCGGAAAGCGCTTTACAAACCCTGATAAAACATGGTATTTTTGAATCTTTTGAGACCATCGTTTCCCGATTTGGGAGTGATTCCGATGATTTTATACCTGCTAGTTTTGATTTAAATGCGCCACAGGAGAAGGCTTATCAGTCGATTCTCCAACAGTTTCAAGAAAAAGAGACCGTTTTACTACATGGTATCACGGGAAGTGGTAAGACGGAGATATATATCCGATTAATTCAAGAAGCATTAGCGAATGGCGATCAGGTGCTGTATCTGTTGCCTGAGATCGCATTGACGACGCAAATTGTTGCCCGACTTAAGAAAATATTTGGGGAGCAGGTGGGGATTTACCATTCGAAATTCTCGGATAATGAACGCGTCGAAGTTTGGAAATCAATCGTGGAAGGGAAATATCCTTTTGTGGTTGGTGTTCGTTCATCCGTGTTTTTACCATTTTCGCGTTTGGGCTTAATCATTGTAGATGAGGAACATGAGTCTTCGTTTAAACAGGTCGATCCAGCCCCGCGTTACCATGCGCGTGATGTGGCGATGGTGCTGGCGGGCCAACAAAAAGCGAAGGTGCTCTTGGGCTCCGCAACTCCTTCCATAGAATCGTATTATCAAGCTAAGCAGGGGAAATATGGTTTAGTGAGTTTGATGGAACGTTTTGGGAAGGCTACCTTACCGGAAATGACTTTGATTGATACCAAATATGCCACCAAAATGAAGCAGATGAAGGGCGGATTTTCGGTGGATTTGGTCACGATGTTGGATGAGAATTTTCAGAAAGGGAAACAAAGCCTTTTATTCCAAAATCGAAGAGGTTATTCCCCTTATATTCAATGTCAAGATTGTGATTGGATTGCAGAATGTAATCAATGTGATGTGAGTTTGACCTATCATGCGAAAGATCAAGAATTGCGCTGTCATTATTGTGGTTATCGCGAGGGTTTATTACGTCGCTGTGGGGCATGTGGGGGAACTAATTTGAAAACCATGGGCTATGGGACCGAAAAGTTAGAAGAAGAGCTTCAATTGCTTATTCCTGATGCGCGTATTGGTCGGATGGACTTGGATACCACGCGCTCCAAAACGGCTTTTAATAGTTTATTGGCTGAGATTCAGTCGGGAAATATTGATATTTTAGTAGGCACCCAAATGGTGGCCAAAGGGCTCGATTTTGAAGGCCTTTCTACTGTAGCTATTTTTGATGCGGATCGAATTATCAATTTCCCGGATTTCAGGGCACATGAGCGCGCGTTTCAATTAATCACGCAGGTGGCTGGAAGAGCTGGTCGGCGAGATGAACAAGGCCAAGTATTTATTCAAACGAATCAACCAAGTCATCGGCTATTTCAATTCATTCAATCTGGTGATTATGCTGCCTTGTATGCGGATGAGATTGTGGAACGGGAGGGATATCATTATCCACCCTTTGTTCGCTTAATCAAGTTGACGCTTCGCCACATGGAATCAAATCAAGTGGAGAAAGCTGCCAATGAATTAGGCACTATGTTAAAAGCTAAATATGGTCATGGTCGTATTTTGGGTCCAGAGCGTCCATTGATTGAACGAATTCGTAATCAATTCGTGATGGAAATTCTCATCAAATTAGAGAAAGGAGTATCCCTGGCCCAATTTAAAGTGGACCTACGTTTGTTACTGGATGAATTACCAGGTAAACCTGTTTTCAAGGGCGTACAAGTGATTCCGGATGTGGATTGCCTTTAGTGTTTAATTACGACATCGTTAAAAGGCAAGCGGAAACGTTCGCCCCAAACCCCTTCTTGCGTTCCTTTTCCTACGGAAATAATCATGTTGATTTCTGCTCCTGCGGGTAAATTCAAAGCTTTCTTCACTCGAATTGCATCGAAACCTTCCATTGGACAGGTATCAAATCCTTCCGAGGCAATGGAAAGCATGAATGTTTGTGCAGCTAATGCGCAGGATTTGTGAACCATGACACGTTGGTCCGCTTTGCCACCAAATCGCATGAATGGTTTACGTAGTCCCATGAAAAAACACATGGATTTACGGATAAGCGTGAAAATTCCGAAGATATCTTGACGGTATAGCAATGGCATCAATTGGCCATAGTATTGCATCCCCCTTTTTTCTCTTTTGCCAGCTTCTTTACCTTTAAGTGCATTTTTTATTTGATCGAGATTCCATTGAGCGTGTTGCTTCCAATGATCTTGACGAGTAACAAAAACAACTAAATGGGCTGGGTTTTTCGCCGCGGATTGTCCTAGGCATAAGGCATGGAATTCTGCTTTTTTCGCTGGATTTTGTATCCAGTGGAATTCCCACAATTGCATATTGCTACTGTTGGGTGATAATATAGCACGTGCTAAGCTTCGTTCAATGACCGCATCATCTACGGGAATAGACTCGTCGAAGAGGCGGTTAGATCTTCTTTTTTGAATGATTTGTTCGAATTGATTAGCTAGCATATGGATTTATTTTTTTCAAATATAAGGTAAATATGATGTAGTTAAATAAAAAAAGTCAGGACCGAAATCCTGACTTTTTAACAAAAAACTAAAACGTATTAATAACCTGGGTTTTGCTTTAATGTAGCAGCACCCGCTTTTTGGGAATTTAGGATTTCATCATTTGGCAACGGGAAATATTCATTTCTTCCTGCTTTAAATGATTTTCCTACTAAATATCCACGCTTGTTGTAAGTTCTACCTGCAGCATCCGTACTATTAACTGATTCTTCTTTCAAGTATTTGTTCAAGTAAGGTTCTGCGATTCCCCAACGAACTAAATCGAAGAAACGGTGACCTTCCATCGCAAACTCTAATCGGTTTTCCATACGAACAGCATTCTGCGCATATTCTTTTCCTTTGGCTGCAAATGTTCCTACTGGGTAAGGATTAACTGAATAGGTAACAGACGCATCTTGTACCGAACCCGTTTTCGCACGGTTACGGATTAAGTTTACGTATTTTTCTGCTTCAGCTAAGTTACCTAGTTCAACTTCACACTCTGCCAACCATAAAATTACAGAAGACAATTTCAACAAGCGGTAGTTATTGTTTACAGCTCGTTTGTTTGTTGAGTGTGTTGAACTTCCCTCATCGGCTAAATAGTACATCCATTTCTTACCGATGAATGGACCTGAGTAACTTTGATTACGAATCCAAGAAAAACCTGGCATTTGCCCCCAATCTAAGAAGTTTACACCACGACGACCTACCGTCCAGTCTAAACGAGGATCCACAGGTACATCTTTCTTCAATGTGAAAGCTTGGTCAGATTTCAAACCTTGATCGTTAGGTAAATCAACAGCATTGTATGTGTCAGCTGTACCATCTGCTTTAGCACCAATCATTGGTAAACCATCCGCATCTGTTTTAAATGCATTCACTAAATTGTGTGAAGGCAAGTAAAATCCGCAACATCCACGACCTGGTGAGTTTGCAGAATATGGCCAGTTCAAGTTATCGCCGGCGTTACCATTGTTACCTGTAGAACCATCGTTTACAGAAAACTCAACTTCGAAAATGGATTCCGCGTTGTTATTCGTGATATTACGATAGTTGTCATGATAATTCGGCATTAATTTCTTGCCTGAGTTATTGTAAACATCCAACAACAGATCTTTAGCTGCTTGGTATTTCTTTTGGAAAAGTAAAGCTTTTGCTAAATAGGTCTTTGCAGCCCATTTCGTTGCACGACCTTTTTGAGCTTGGGTAGCTGGAAGGTTGTCCGCAGCAAATTTGAAGTCCGCCTCAATGTTCGCCCAAATGTCTTTATCATTCGGAACTTTTGTTGAATTCGGATCATCGCGCTTGTAGATGTTCTCGTCGATATATGGAACATTATTCCACATTTTCTTTGCTTCAAAATGGTAGTGACCACGTAAGAAACGTGCCTCTGCTACAACTTGTGTTTTTTCAGCATCGGTCATGTCCTTTACATCAGCACTTTTGGCCAACATTAATGCCTCGTTTGCACGAGCAACGCCGTCATACGAGTGTTGCCACTTACCTAAGAAATAGGTATTGTCTGAAAGCCAGTTGAACTGCTCGATATACTCTTGCTCTGGCTGATCACCAATATCCGTTCCTTTAACAGCATCACCTGATGTGATACCTCCAAAAACATAATTGGAAATCGTAGACTGACGTCCCGTATTTCCAGCTCCTACACCATCCATGAGGGAGTAGGCTCCAATTAATAAGGCGTTCACCCCATTCTTGTTGCTTAAAGACGTCAACGAAGCTGCACCTTGCGGCTCAATTGCGAAGAAACTATCTGAACAAGAAAAGTTGACACCGACTGTCGCGACTAATGATGCGATTATGATTAACTTTTTCATTTTATATCTGATTTATTTTCAAATGATATATCTAATTAAAATCCTACTCTTAAACCAACATTGTATGATTTAGCAACAGGGAATGCTCCTTCGTCAATACCCATGTGGATATCTTGGTTATCATTACCTGATGTTCTCAAGTTGACGTCTGGATCTAAGCCTTTGTATTTCGTAAATGTGAACAAGTTTTGACCTTGAACATATACTTGTAATGAGCTCAATTTAATCTTGCTTAAGAATACTTTAGGAACCGTATAGGTTAATTGAATATTCTTGATTCGCATGTAAGATCCATCCTCTACGAAATAAGAAGAGATTTGCTGACTTGTACCATCTTGTGAGTTCAATCGAGGCAATAAAGCTACATCACCTTGTTTCTTCCAAGAGTTGTATAACATGTCTTTTGAACGGTTACCTTGGAACGTGTTGAAGTCTGTCCAGTATTTTTGATAATTGAATAATTCATTACCTTGAACACCTTGAGCAAATACCGTTAAATCCCAGTTTTTAAAGCCAAGATTCAAGTTGATACCATACGTGAAATCAGGATGTGGATTACCAATGATTGTTTTATCAGCAGCAGTGATCACACCATCGCCATTCACATCACGGAATTTGAATACCCCAGCACGTGTATATGAACCGAATTTAGGAGCTGCAGCTGCTTCGGCATCATCTTTGATTACACCATCAATAATATAACCGTAGAAACTTGCGATTGGTAAACCTGCTTTCGTAACTGAAATTGCGGGTAGACGTGTTGAGAATCCAAATACAGTTGCATTCGGGTCATCGTTCAACTTAACAACATTGTTTTTGTATTGGCTGTATTGGCCTGAGATGCTGTAACGTAAATCACCGATTTGATCACGGTAGGTTACTGCAATATCAATACCTGTATTGTTTACTTCACCAATATTCACAAAAGGAATTGTTGCTGTACCAGCCGTTTTCGGGATAGGTACCTGTGTTAACATGTCAGATGTTGTACGTGTGTACCAGTCTAAGTTCACATCCAATTTGTTGTTCCAGAAACTCGCATCCACACCCACGTTGGTAGATGTATTTGTTTCCCAACGACCGTTTGTATTACCAAATTGTGCAATATCGAAACCGGTAGCAATTGCATTACCAGAACCACCGATATCGTATGCGTTGTTATCTGGATTGGGTGTATACAATGTGTATGCATTGTATACGTTAGGAATCAATTGGTTACCTGTTTTTCCCCAACCACCACGTACTTTTAATTCATTTACGAATGTTAAGTCTTTCATGAAAGCTAATTCCGTTAAACGAGCTCCCAAAGAGAACGCAGGGAAGATACCATAGCGATAATCTGGAGAGAAACGAGATGAACCATCACGACGTAATGTAAAGTCAGCTAAGATTAAATCCTTATAAGCATAGTTTACTTTTCCGAATTGCGAGAACAAAGCTGTGATCGTAGCTCCTGAACCTGCATTAGAAAGACCCGCTGCAGAACCATTGTTCAAATAACGGTAAGATAAATCATCAAACGCAAAGTTTGAACGAGCCGCATTGAAACCAAATCCATACGTTGAAACAGATTCAGTACCTACTAATACGTTTACCGTGTGATCCCCTAAGGTCTTATTGTAGTTCAAGGTATTAAACCAAGTAACCGTACGGTCATAGTTATTCGAAACTGTTAAGCTGTTCGATGAACGAGGCTCAGCTGCTTCAATATCACGGTTCAAGTACACCGACTGGTTAAAGTTGTTGTATTCAAAACCTAAACTCGTACGAGCTTTTAAATCTTTGATGATTTCAATTTCAGTAAATACGTTACCGAAAATGTGAGAACCTTTAATTGGGTTATCTTTCTCTCTCCACTGACGAGCCAATGGGTTAGGCGCATTACCTAAGTTAGATCCTCTAGAACCTGCGAATCCATTTAAATCTGATGTATTCGTTCCTCCTAAGCCACGTGGTCCTCCTGTAATATCAAAAATTGGAATGATTGGTTGAACACGAATAGCAAATGAAATTGGATTTGATTCATTGTTGTTTCCTGATGGAACCCCCACTCTCTCGTCGTATGTAACAGTAAAGTTTTCTCCAAAAGTTAATTTACCTTTCTTGAATTCTGTATTCGCACGAACGGAATAACGAGAATACCCCGTATATTTCATGATACCATCTTGATTGAAATAACTTGCGGAAATAGCATATTTGCCATATTTCGATCCGCCCGTAGCGCCTAATTGATAGTTTGAAATTTTAGCTGGACCAAAAATTGCACGTTGCCAATCTGTTCCTTCTTTATTTGCTTTTGTAATGTTAAAAGCTGTTTTTCCTAAGTTAGGATCTGCAATATCATTTGTGTATGTATAGTTGGCAGGAAGTTCACCAAAAACGTTTGGATAGATATAATCTGCGATTGTTTGAGAACCATCCGCACCGAAACGATACTGAGCTGAAGGGGATGTTCCTGCAGGTTTTCCAGCACCGATTTCCGATTCATAATAGTATTGACCTAATTCTTTTGTATTCAACAAATCAAGTGTTTTGCCCACATCTTGAGTTCCTGTATACATATCGAAATTAATTTTTGGCTCACCTTCACCACCACGTTTTGTTGTGATGATCACAACGCCGTTTGCCGCACGAGCTCCATAGATAGAAGCTGCTGATGCATCCTTCAATACCTGCATGGACTCGATATCGGCCGGGTTGATCTGGTTCAACGTACCTTGTGTAGGTACTCCATCAATTACATATAATGGGGAGTTGTTGTTGATTGAACCAAAACCACGGATACGAACCATGGTTCCGCCACCTGGAGAGTTGTCATTACCAACAGTAACACCGGAAGCACGACCTTGTAACATTTGAGTTACAGACGCCGTAGGAACTGCATTCAGTTCTTTTGCGCTTACAACCGAAACCGCTCCCGTAATATCCTTCTTACGTTGAGATGAGTAACCCGTTACAACCACCTCACTTAATTGGCTCACGTCTTCATCTAACGTGATTGAGATGCTTGTGCGGTTGCCTAGGGCAACAGTTTTCGCAACATAACCTACTGAGGTAATGACTAATTCAGCATTACCGCTTTTTACATTAATGGAGAAAGCTCCATTTCCATCTGTTGTTGTACCGGTAGTACTACCTTTTACTGCAACAGAAACACCGGGAATTCCGCCGCCCTTGGCGTCTTGGATACTACCCGTAACTTTTCGGTCTTGACCAAAGGCCACCCACGATAGGGTTAACATGAAGGCCATTAAAAAGACCACTCTGCTTACGTAGAAATTGTTTTTCATAAAATATAAGGTTTGAGTGAGTGTTGATAGAAAATAAACTACCAACATTGTCGTACAATATAAAAAAGATTTATTTCTATGCTACACTGTTTTATAAATATTTTTATAATAAATGTTGAATTTTACTTATCGGTCATTATTTGTTAATAATCAGCTAATTACGATCTTGTACATAGGGAAATATCAACGCTTTGCGTAACTTTGTTTTTCCGTTTTATTATAAAGAATTTAATATGTTAAACTTGGTTTTATTTGGCCCTCCAGGTGCCGGCAAAGGAACTCAATCAGCAAAATTGATTGAGCAATATGGATTAATTCACTTGTCTACAGGTGATTTATTACGTGCAGAAATTTCTGCGGGAACAACCTTAGGTTTAGAAGCAAAGAAATTGATGGATCAAGGGATTTTAGTTCCTGATGCTGTTGTTATTGGAATGATTGATAATAAGTTGAATGAGAATAAATCTGCAGCAGGATTTATTTTTGACGGTTTTCCTCGTACGGTTGCGCAGGCGGAGGCCTTGGACAACTTATTAGCTCAACATCATGTCAGCATCCAGCAAATGATCGCCTTAGAAGTAGAAGAAGAAGAGTTGACGCAGCGCTTGCTTTCGAGAGGTAAAACATCGGGTCGTCCTGATGACCAAAACGAAGAGTTAATCCGCAAGCGTGTGCAAGAATATACCGAAAAAACAGCTCCTGTAGCTGATTTCTATGCAAAACAAGCAAAGTTTACGGGAATCAATGGGGTGGGTGATATCGAGGCGATTTATGGACAAATTGTTTCGATTATCGAGAAGAACTAAGAGTTAAGAACTAAGAATTAAGAACTAAGAGTTAAGAACTAAGAGGGGGACTTCGGACTTCGGACGTTGGACTTCGGACTTACGACTAAATAAGAATTAAGATCTAAGAGTTAAGAATTTTCCTTCGGACTAATTACATTTAAAAACAGACTAGCGACTAGTGACTAGCGACTAACTACATTATGACATCAAATTTCATCGATTACGTTAAAATTAACCTGCGTTCAGGACGTGGAGGAAGTGGATCTTCTCACTTTAGAAGAGAAAAACACGTTCCCAAAGGCGGTCCTGATGGAGGTGATGGCGGTCGGGGAGGACATGTTTACATCGTCGGAAATAGCCAACATTGGACTTTGCTTCACTTGAAATTTCAGAAACACATCATTGCGGATAATGGCAAAGGTGGCGAAGGTGGACGTCGTTCAGGAATGGAAGGTGAAGATATTTTCATTGAAGTACCTTTAGGAACGATTGTTAAAGATGCAGAAACCAACGAGTTTCTAGCTGAAGTAACTGAAGAAGGCCAAAAGGTCTTGTTGCTACCAGGTGGTCGGGGTGGTTTAGGAAATACACACTTTAAATCATCTACCAACCAATCTCCACGTCATGCCCAACCGGGTGAAGCGGGTTTAGAGCGTTGGGTGGTCATGGAATTAAAAGTCCTAGCGGATGTCGGTTTAGTTGGGTTCCCAAATGCAGGGAAATCCACACTTTTATCCGTGCTTTCGGCTGCTAAGCCAGAAATCGCCGATTATCCTTTTACGACCTTGGTTCCTAACCTAGGCGTTGTGGCTTACCGTGATTATAAATCATTTGTCGTTGCCGATATTCCGGGAATTATCGAAGGAGCAGCTGAAGGAAAAGGACTTGGTCTACGTTTTTTGCGTCACATCGAGCGGAATTCAATCCTTTGCTTTTTGATTCCTTCTGATGCCGAAAACTGGGGCGATGAATACAAGATTTTAGTAGGAGAGTTAGAGAAATATAATCCCGAATTATTGCATAAACGTCGCGTGCTCGTTGTTTCGAAAATGGATTTATCCATTCCCGAAATGGAAGAGGAAATGCGTGAAAGTCTTCCGAAAGATCTTCCTTTGGTATTCATTTCATCTGTTACGAATACGGGAATTCAAGAGTTGAAGGACTTACTTTGGGAAACCTTGCAAGAGGAGAATAAAGAGGTTGCCAAACAAGTGGAAAGCTCAATCGAAATTCTTCCACAAGCGCCCATCGAAAATGATCCTGAAGAAGAATTGGAATAGTTTATACTTTAAAATGCATAAAAAAGGTCGCCCAATCGGACGACCTTTTTTTATTGTATCTGGGTTGCCATCAATGCAATTCCTTCGCTAAAGGTTCTCGGCTTATAGCCTAAAACTGATTTGGCTTTCGTTAATATAAAACCTGTTCTTGGGGGTCTTTTAGCCGGTTGAGAAAAGGTCGACGAATCAGCTTGCTGGATTAAATTCGTAGGTAAATGGAAGAATTCCGCCGTTTTAATCGCCATTTCGTAAGGAGTTAATAGCTCCTCTCCCGAAATATTGAAAATACCTTCAGCTTCTTTTTGGGCAATGAGCCAACAACCAATCGCGAGGTCCTCCGCAAGGGTAGGGGTTCTGAATTGGTCAGTGACCACATTGATTTGCTTGCCTTCTTCTAAGGATTTTTTGACCCAAAGAATAATATTCGTCCGACTCATATCCGGGACGATTCCAAAAACCAATACGGTACGGGCAATCGCCCAACGGATATAGGAAGCTTGAACAATTTGTTCTGCTCTTAATTTACTTTCTCCATATACAGAGATTGGATTCGGAACTGCTTCTTCATCATAAGGTCCAGCTTCTCCATCGAAAATGAAGTCGGTCGATAAATGGCAAAGAAATGTGTCATATTTTGAACAAGCTGCAACGACGTATTCAACGGCTTTGACATTAAGAGCTTCGCATCCAATTAAATCACTTTCACATGTGTCTACATTCGTCATTGCCGCTGTATGTATGACAATTTCAGGTTTGAAGGTTGCAAAAACGTCCTCTACGGCTTTGGGGTCCGTAATGTCAAGCGATTGATAGGTATATCCATCTTGATTGGGCAAACGGTTTTCTCCTCGGGCTGTTGCAATCAAATTAACGGCCGACTCTTTGCTGAGTAGGTCAACTAATTTTTGCCCCAAAAGGCCATTCGATCCCGTTATGAGAATGGTTTTTTTCATGATGCTAATTGTTTCCTGATATCTTGTAAAAGCGTTTGTGCACCTTGTTCAATTAAATTTTGGGCTACAGCTTTTCCTAGCTTTTCTGGGTTAGATCCTGTGGCAGATGCTACCATTTCAACTTCTCCTTTTAAGCCAAGGACCCCACCTCGTAAATATAGTCCATCCTTATGTTGTTGTGCATGGCCATATACGGGAACACTGCAACCTCCGTCTAATTGCGCTAATAAATGTCGCTCAGCCAATAAACAAGCTTCTGTTGCGTCATCATTGCAAAGTTTGCGAATAGCCGCTGATAGTGCAGGATCTAAACTGCTGGAGCTTTGAATCGCAACTGATCCTTGTCCTACAGCAGGTGTAAATGTCTCGATGGGCAAATGTTCAACAATATAGGACTCCATCCCCATGCGATGTACGCCAGCATAAGCCAAAATCATCGCATCGCACGTGCCACTTTTTAATTTTTCTAACCTCGTTTGAAGATTTCCTCGCATCTCCACCAAACTATGTTGAGGGAATTCCTTCGCCAACATTGCGCGTCGGCGAGTGCTGGAAGTCCCTACTACCGCTCCTTCTTTCGAAGCTAAGCGGAAATTTGGATTTAGGCTGAGGACCACATCATGTGCAGCCTCTCGTTTTGTAAAAGCGATTAATGGTAAATCTGTAGCTAATGCAGACGGAAGGTCTTTTGCAGAATGCTGGGCTATATCAATTTCCCCATTTCGCAACATGGTCTCTAATTCTTCCGTAAAAACACCTTTAGCGCCTATCTTCGAAAGAGAGCGATCGAGGATTTTGTCTCCAATGGTAATAATATCAACAATTTCAACGCTGTATCCTGCTGACGCCAACATGTCTGCGATATGCCTCGCTTGCCACATGGCAAGGGCAGAATTTCGCGTTCCAATTCGGATGAGTTTATTTGTTGGCATTAGCAATACGAATTATTTGTAAAGATAAATCCAAATGGATCATTTTTGCCCGACCATTTCTTTCTAGATGATAATGTGCCGTGGATACTTTTTCGCTTATTTTTTCAATGGATTGACGGTTCAAGGTTTTGGAAAAATTGGCGATAAAAGCCTTTTCTTTTTCCAATGCTTTGATTAATGATGGGGCATCCGAGATTTGATATAAACATTGTCTAAAAATGTGCAATGCGTATTCTAATAAGCTTTTTTGATCCTCTTTTGCGAGGCCATCAAATTGGTCAGCTAGGCCAACTAATTTGCTCAAATTCTTTTGATATACGGCACGCATCCAGTCAGCGAACCAGGTAGAAGTGCTTAGATTCTCCGACTTTGCCTTGTCCAAAGCCCAGGCGATATTTCCTTCGCAACTGATCGCTAAATTTTGCGCATTTTCGAGGTTCGTTCCCGTTTCTTTGACTAAAAAATCTGCGAGAGATGCTTCATCAACAGCCTGAATTGCAATGCGTTGCGTTCTAGATAGGATAGTTGTTAACAGCTTCTGAGCATCCGAGCAAACTAATAAAAATAGGGTGTCACTTGGCGGCTCCTCTAAGGTTTTGAGTAGGGCATTTCCGGAAGACAAATTCAGCGATTCAGGATTCCAGATAATGACCACTTTGAATGGAGCTTCGAAAGGTTTAAGGCTTATTTTGCCTAAGAGTTTTCGGGTTTCTTCGACGGGAATATTGCCCTGTTTGTTTCCTTCAGCACCCATCGTTGCGAGCCATTCAGGTAACACACGGAATAGGCCACCCGTGATGAAATTACGCCATTCGGGTAGGAATGCATCGGATTCTGCCTCTTTGACTTTTTTAGTGGTGACGCTTGGGAATAAGTAAACGATGTCTGGATGAATTCCCTTATGTACTTTTTGGCAACTTGGACAAGTTCCGCAAGAGTCTTCACCTTGTCGGTTTGTACAGAATAAAAAGGAGGTAAATGCCATCGCCATTGCTAATTGAGCACCACCCGTTGGACCATGAAATAATTGGGCATGTGCAATGTGTTCGTTGAGAACAGATTGGCTCAATTGTTTCTTGGTTTGTTGTAATCCGGGGATGTCTTGAAAGCGCATGCGGTTTCCCTAAAAAATGAAAAAGCTAATTTCGGTCATTTGCTTCCTCTTTCCAAATTTGTTCGATACTGCTGTGTAGATTTTCGGGGATTTCTTGTTTTTTGGCATGAATCCATGCCGTGGCATTTGCTGCTGCACGATCCGTCCGATAGGGTGTGAAGTTGGGATACTCACCCCAGGTCAATGAAGGGATGAATTTAGGTAAAAATTGCATGCCACTGATGTTGCAATGGTTCCCTACGACTGTCCCTGTGTTGAATTTGGTATGAATGCCTGTTGTTACGTAATCACCGAGCAGTATGCCAAAGGATTTGCGTCCCGTGTCACGCTGATTGTTTGTGGCGTAATTGTAGAGATGAACTGATTTTAAATCATTGCGCACATTGGAACAGGTAGTCAATGCCCCTAGATTACAGAATGAGCCGATGATAGAATTGCCAATAAAGCCTTCGTGTGATTTATTGCTGTAAGGGAAAAAGATACTTGCGCTGATTTCACCACCTACTTTGCAGCCGGGTCCAATGGTAGTAAAAGGTCGAATGATGGCTCCCAGGTTTGTGATACTATCTTGTAAGATGGCTGCAGGGCCTTGAATATAGGTTCCAATCTGTAGAATGACATTTTTGCCTATATGTATAGGTCCATGACTTGCATCTAGTATTGAACCGGTAAGTGATGCGCTTGGGTCAATGAAACAGTTTGTTGGATTAATTAATGTATTACCACGTTCGGCAAAAGCATTCTGGTTGGATGTATTTGGCTTGATCTCGGTTTCTAATGACCGGCTGTTGGCCTCGAGTAATTCTTCCGGGTATTGTATGAATGCAGGTTGGACTGTTAGGTATTTTATTTGTCTGTGTTCTTTCTGGGGGCTGGATGCCCGATAGGCGATCCATTGATTTTTCCAATAAAGCGCAGAGTCCGATGGCATTTGGAGGATTTGTTGAACAAGGTCCTCGCTGGGTAATGCGGAACCTAGTATATAGGTATCCGGTGAAAAGGTGGATTCCCATGATTTCCATTTGGCTTCAATGGTACTAATACCAACCCAAAGCTCACTTAAACTTCTTGTATAAGTCAGCGGTCGCATTTGCATGCTTATTTGTACATCATCAAGGAGTTGGCTGGTCTTCCACATATTGCAAATAAACGAAAAAAGCCCCAACATGATTCATGTAGAGGCTTTTTTTGTATACTTAAAAGAATACTAGTTCTTCGCGTAACGTTTGTTGAATTTGTCAACACGACCAGTTGTATCTAATAATACATTTTTACCTGTGTAAAAAGGGTGTGATTGAGAAGAAACCTCTAGTTTGTAAACTGGGTAAGTAGCTCCTTCAAATTCTGTTGTTTCAGTTGTTTGAACGCAAGAACGAGTTAAGAATTTGTAATCAGCTGATAAATCGTGAAATACTACTTCTTTGTATTCTGGGTGGATATCTTTTTTCATTGTGTTTGTATAATGACGATTCCCTGCCGTCTGTTTTTAATTTAATGTAAAATCCCTGGGAATGGACTTCGTTTAATCGGGTTGCAAAATTAATTATTATCTACATAAATACAAAGCATGCGCGTATATAATTTTCAATAAAATCAAAGCCCCGATGGCCTGAAAATTTTTTTCAAAAATATTTTATGGTACTTTTCTAAGAAGGATACTGCCATTGGATTTTCCTATGGCGCTATGTCATAGTGTATTTTAAATATGTAATTATTTTCATTCATTTTAGCTTGGGAAAATGTTTGCACAGCCTCTCAATTTTTTCTAATTTTACATAGTGCCCAAGCCGCTGGAAGTGCTTCAATTTTCAGCTTACGAAAAGCAATAAAACAAAACCGCCAACAGACTAATTTTAGCTATAAATGGGTCTGAAAAAATTAAGAAAAAGCAAATTCTTAGGTGGATTATATTGCGTTTAGTTTGGTTTGTAACAGTTTGATTATTCTAATTTTATATTTTATAGAAACACATGTACGTAATTAAAAGAGACGGTCGTCGCGAATCTGTCAAGTTTGACAAAATCACAGCTCGTATTGAGAAGTTGTGCTACAGCTTGGATCCATTTTTTGTTCAACCTTTAGAGGTAGCAAGAAAGGTTATTTCGGGTTTATATGATGGGGTTAAGACGACTGAATTGGATAATTTAGCAGCAGAAACAGCGGCTTCTTTGACAACAAAGCACCCAGATTACGCAACACTAGCTGCGCGTATCGCCATCTCAAACCTGCATAAAAACACGTTAAAGTCATTTTCTGCGACAATGAAGCGTCTTTACACGTACATTGATCCGAAGACGGGTCAAAATGCAGCATTACTTTCTAAAGAGGTTTTTGACATCATTAAGAAGAATGCAGTAGAATTAGATGAAGCGATTATCTATGACCGGGATTTCGGTTATGATTACTTCGGTTTCAAAACATTAGAGAAGTCTTATTTATTGAAGTTGGATGGAGCGATCGCAGAGCGCCCACAACACATGTTGATGCGTGTGGCTGTAGGTATTCACGGAGCTGACATCGCAGCAGCAATTCATACTTATAATTTATTGTCGGAGCGTTGGTTCACACACGCAACGCCAACCTTGTTTAACGCAGGTACTCCGAAGCCTCAAATGTCGTCATGTTTCTTGCTAGCAATGCAAGATGATTCAATTGAAGGAATCTATGATACCTTGAAGCAAACGGCTAAGATTTCACAGTCGGCAGGAGGTATCGGTTTGAGCATTCACAACGTGCGTGCTACAGGTTCATATATCAAAGGGACGAATGGTACATCGAATGGTATTATTCCTATGTTACGTGTATTCAATGATACAGCACGTTATGTGGATCAAGGGGGTGGAAAGCGTAAAGGATCGTTTGCGATTTATTTAGAGCCATGGCATGCGGATGTGTTCGATTTCTTGGAATTGAAGAAAAACCACGGAAAAGAAGAAATGCGTGCGCGTGACTTATTCTATGCCTTGTGGATTCCAGATTTGTTCATGAAGCGTGTAGAAAGCAATGAAGAGTGGTCATTGTTCTGTCCACATGAGTGTCCAGGTCTCTCAGATGCTTACGGTGAGGAATTTGAGGCATTGTATCACAAATACGAATTAGAAGGCAAAGCACGTGCTACCGTGAAGGCGCAAGAGCTTTGGTTTAAAGTACTAGAGTCGCAAACGGAAACAGGTACACCTTACATGTTATACAAAGACCATGCGAACAATAAATCAAATCAGAAGAATTTAGGTACAATCAAGTCTTCGAACTTGTGTACTGAAATCATGGAGTATACATCGAAAGATGAGGTAGCTGTATGTAATCTTGCTTCTTTGGCCTTGCCTAAGTATGTTCGTACGAACGAGCAAGGGGTGTCTGAGTTTGATTACGCGAAATTGTATGAAGTAACGAAGGCTGCAACGGTCAACTTGAACAAGATTATTGATGTTAACTACTACCCAGTTCCTGAAGCGCGTAATTCAAACTTACGTCACCGTCCTATCGGTTTAGGAGTACAAGGTTTAGCGGATGTGTTCATTATGTTGCGTATGCCATTCGAATCGGCAGAAGCACAACAATTGAACAAAGATATTTTTGAGACGATTTATTTCGCTGCGATGGAAGCTTCGATGGAGCTTGCGAAGGTAGAAGGTCCTTACTCAACATGGGAAGGTTCACCAATCTCGAAAGGTATTTTCCAATTTGATATGTGGAATGTAACTCCATCTTCAGGAAACTGGGATTGGGAGAAATTGCGCCAACAAGTTGTGGAGCACGGTGTACGTAACTCTTTGTTAGTTGCTCCAATGCCGACGGCTTCCACAAGCCAAATCTTGGGTAATAACGAATGTTTTGAGCCATATACATCAAATATCTACGCACGTCGTGTGTTGTCTGGCGAGTTCGCTGTTGTGAATAAGCACTTGTTGAAGGACTTGATCAAATTGAACTTGTGGAATGAAACAATGAAAAATAAGTTGATCTCTGCCAACGGATCGGTTCAAAACATCCCAGAGATTCCACAAAACTTGAAAGATCTTTACAAGACTGTTTGGGAGATTAAGCAAAAAACCATCTTAGAAATGGCCGCAGATCGTGGCGCTTATATCTGTCAATCTCAAAGTTTAAATATCCACATTCAAGATGTGAACTTTGGTAAATTAACGTCGATGCACTTCCACGCTTGGAAGTTAGGTTTGAAGACTGGTATGTATTACTTACGTACGAAAGCTGCAGCAGACGCGATTAAGTTTACAATCGAGAAACAAGCAGAGGTGGCAATCGAGCAATCGAATGATGTGCACGAAACAGAACTGCAATATGCTGCACATGCAGCACAAGCAGCTGCGGCAGCCTCGTTCCAAACAGATGATGCTCAAAACCGCGCTGACATGACATGTTCTTTGGACAATCCCGAAGCATGTGAGGCTTGTGGATCATAAAAATGTTTTTAACTAGCTAATGAAAATCACCTAATTCCCGGATTAGGTGATTTTTCATTTTAACTAATTGGTATAATGCAGAACAAACTATACATCTTCATTGCCTTTGCCGCGTTAATGATTTTAGCCTGTTTTATTCGGGTGCATAGTATCGACCGATTTAGTCTCTTTGGTGATGAAAAACAAAGTGTATTGATTGGCGTTGCAAATACAAACATCAGTGGAATGTCTAATGTGCTCAAGGAGGGTAAAACTTTTACCCCGAGTGATTTCTGGGCAGACCGTGGTATATCTTCTTGGTTGGATGCAGATGCTCGCGGAGATGTAAGTGGAAATAGTTTAGTGCATGATATGATGCTTAAAGTATTTGCCAATCTATTTGGCCGTTCTGACGCCGTGTTTAGAGGAGTCTCTGTTTTTTTTAATCTGCTAACCGTTTGGTTGCTTTTTTATTGGTATCGTAAAATGTTTGCCGGCCAATCGAGCTGGCAATTGCTTGTCTTAGTGCTGGCTGTAATCGAGCCTTTTTTTGTAATATATAGCCAACAGGCGCGTAATTATACGACTTCTATTTTTTTCTCAACGCTATCCAACTATTTTTTCTGGGTACTCGTGATGAAACAAAATGGACCAGCTAATCGCAGAAAATACGTAATAGGGTGGATCCTTGCCTCCACATGCGCTTTGTTTTCAACCTATTTGACTGCACTTGTACTCGTGGGTCAAGGGCTTTATTTATGCATGCGTTTCCCAACAAAAAAAGTATTTTTCACAATGCTTTTTGGGGGTATAATCGCTGCTTTACCCATGTTGTTGTGGATATTGATAGGGCCTGGGAAGCATTTTTTAGGTTATCAAGCAGATGCAGCGGCTAAATATTTGCTATATATTCAAGAAAATGGTCCTATAGCTGGTTGGATCGAACCAAGTACACTAGGAAATTTGACAAAGCGAACCATCTCAATCGTGAGTGATCAGTTTCTTTGGACAAATGATATTTACCTGAAAAAAGGATATCGCTTCGGTGGTGTTGCGCTACTACTTTTTAGCTATGGTGTTTATCGATGGTTGAAAGTTGAGGGAAAACAATTGGTCAATTTCTATCTTTTCTGCTTGATCCAAATTTTTTTGCCAATCGTTGTGCTAATCGCGGCTGCGATAAACGCAGGAACAACAACGGGCTTTTTTATTCGATATGCTAGTTTTGCTTTGCCATTAGGGATTTTTGTGTCTGTTGGATATCTAAAACATTTGTACAATCAAACAATTTGGATTCGCGTTTTAGCGAGTCTTTATATCTTTATTCAAATGTATTTCCAAGTCGAAATTTTTAGTGCATTGTATAGCGATTCTCCTCAGAAATATACGTTTTCAAATAATCGTGCTTCAAATCCATATCCTCGAATTGCTTCAAAAATTATCGATTTATATCAACCGGGTGATACCGTTATTTATCCTTCAGTTCAGCGTGTGGCATTTTCTCAAAATGATACGTTAAAACGAGTTTATAATACAGCTGATGCTCAATTAGTTAATTTGTACCTGCCGAAAAACGCCATTTATCTTCAAAGAATTGAAATAAAAAATCAAGATTCGATATTGATAAAAAGACCAAATGGTAAGGTCGTTTTATTGTTTGATTTTAGTAAAAATCCTCATCGGTATTAGTATAAACATGAAGCAGCAAAAAATATTGATGGCTTATTTTGTAATCGGAGCATTGGAATTGCTTTCTCCGGTTATATCTTCTTCTATTCGCTATGCGACTAAGCCCTTGTTAATGATTTTGCTAGGTATTTATGTGTATAGCTATGGTTTGAAGCCCGCGACACGAAATGGTCTCCTTTTTACATTGTTCTATGCCTGGTTAGGAGATGTTTTTCTGTTGATTCCTGGTGATTCTGCGTTATATTTCCAATTAGGCTTGGGTTCTTTCCTGGTCATGCAAATTGCCTATATTCGGCAGTTTGTCAAAATGGGTGCACTACGTTGGTCCTATTTTTTGATTCCCGTTTTGGTTTATGTCATCGGTTTTTTAGGCTTTTTATATCCTAATCTTCCTGCAGCATTGGTGCCTCCTGTGCTTGTCTATGCTTTGGCATTAGGTTCTATGCTGTATTTTGCTTTTCAGATTCCTCATTCTGTACTCCGTTGGGGAGCCTTTTTATTTGTAGTTTCGGATAGCTTATTAGCTTTTGGTAAGTTTTATTTTGAATATCCATGGAATTCCTTTGCGGTCATGTCGACTTATATCCTAGCTCAATTGCTACTAATCCGCGCTTTGTGTAAATTGCACATTCAGCGATAATTACACGTACATGGATGCTCAAGTTCTCAATCAATTAGCAAGTCAATTACAAGGTGCTTTGCACACGGACAACGTGATGCGAACGCTGTATGCCACAGATGCATCGGCCTATCGGGAGATGCCTTTAGGCGTTGCGATACCTGAGACGATTCAGGACATTGAGACCTTGATTCAATTTGCTGACCAACATCAAATTCCGTTGATTCCGCGTACTGCTGGTACTTCATTGGCCGGTCAGGTTGTAGGAAGTGGATTAGTTGTTGATGTTTCTAAACATTTCAATCGAATTCTGGAGGTTAATGCCGCAGAATCCTATGCTTGGGTTGAGCCAGGTGTTGTGCGTGATGTGTTGAACGTGGAATTGAAAAAACATGGTTTGTTTTTCGGACCTGAAACATCAACGGCAAATCGTGCAATGATTGGCGGTATGCTTGGGAATAACTCTTGTGGTTCGAATTCAGTCGTTTATGGCTCTACGCGGGATCATATTTTGGAAGTTGAGGGATATTTGTCGGATGGAACTTTCGTGCATTTTAAAGCTGAAGATCCACATCAAACAGTACAAACATTGCAGCCGGGTTCGCGCTTGCATAGTATATATGCGCAAACTTTAGCGGCTCTTTCAAACCCGAAAAATCAAAAAAATATCAACGACGAGTTTCCAAAGCCAAGCATTAAGCGTAGAAATACAGGGTATGCGGTGGATATGTTGTTAAATACGGATGCATTTGTGGCTGATAAACCAGCCTTTAATTTTTGTGCACTTTTAGCTGGTTCTGAAGGAACTTTGTGCTTTGTGACACGTATTAAAGTTCACGTCGATCCGTTGCCACCAGCACATTTGGGTTTGGTTTGTGCGCATTTTAATAACATTGATGAGGCTTTACGCGCAAATTTGATTGCCTTGCGCTTTAATCCATCCGCTTCTGAGTTGATGGATCATTATATTTTAGAATGTACCAAAGCAAATGCCGAACAGAGTCTAAATCGTTTTTTCGTGGATGGAGACCCGGGAGCAATTCTGGTTGTGGAACTTCGTTCTGACAATGCTGATGATTTAGCTACTCAGGCGAAAGCAGTAGAAGAAGCGATGTTAGCTGAAAACCTCGGCTATCATTTTCCATTCGTTACAGGTGGAGATGTAAAAAAGGTTTGGGATTTGAGAAAAGCGGGCTTAGGCTTGTTGTCTAACTTGCCAGGTGACGAAAAAGCCGTTGCGGTAATTGAGGACACTGCGGTCGATGTGAATGACTTGCCTGCTTTTATTGCCGAGTTTAATGAGATTCTCTCTGAAAATAATTTGTATTGTGTACATTATGCACATGCGGGTTCCGGAGAATTGCACTTGCGACCAATCATTAATTTAAAGACAGAGGAAGGCCACAAGCAATTCCGACACATTGCAGAGGAAATTGCTCATTTGGTGAAAAAATACCAAGGGTCTTTGTCGGGCGAACATGGCGATGGCCGTTTACGTGGTGAATTTATTCCTTGGATGGTGGGAGAGGCCAATTACCAATTGATGCGTGAGCTAAAATCTTGGTGGGATCCGAAGGGGATTTTCAATCCGAATAAGATTGTTGATACGCCACCAATGGATACCTTTTTGCGTTATGAGGCAGGCCAACAAACTCCTGAGTTCAAAACAGCCTTCCGTTATCAGGATCAAGATGTTTTGCAACATGCCGAGCAATGCAATGGTTCGGGGGATTGTAGGAAGACGCCAGTTTCTGGCGGTACAATGTGTCCGTCGTTTATGGCAACACGTAATGAAAAAGAAACTACACGTGCACGTGCGAATATCCTTCGGGAATTTTTAACACGCTCAACGCAAGCTAATCGCTTTAATCACAAAGAAATTAAAGAGGTAATGGATTTGTGTTTAGCATGTAAGGGTTGTAAGGCAGAATGCCCTTCCAATGTCGATGTGGCTAAATTGAAGATGGAATTCTTGTATCAATACCAAAAGGAAAATGGTACACCATTACGCAGTTGGCTAGTGGGTCATTTTGCCTCTGTATCTGCATATGCTTCTCGGGTGCCTTTCCTCTATAATTTGGTGATGGGAACGCCATTTTTACGTCGGATTTCTAATCGTATGGTCGGATTTCATCCGGAACGTACGATGCCATTAATGGCTAAACAAACTTTATGGTCTTGGTTGAAAGGTCGTCATTCGATTCAGTCATCCAAAGCCGTATATCTATTTGTAGATGAATTCACGAACTTCAATGATGCTGAAGTTGGACGTAAGGCAGTGTTATTGCTTGAAGCTTTAGGTTATGAGGTTCGCACCTTACAGCATCCTATTTCGGGTAGATCATTCTTGTCTAAAGGTATGCTTGATGAGGCACGTAATTTGGCACAAAAAAATGTTGAATTATGGTCAGGGCTTGCAACTGCTGAGACGCCTTTAGTAGGGATTGAACCTTCCGCAATTTTGACTTTCCGGGATGAATATCCAGATTTGGTGTCGGATGCGTGGTTAGAAAAGGCGCAAGCTTTAAGTAAAAATGTATTGTTATTGGAGGAGTTTATTGCGCGGGAGGCGGATGCCAAACGTATCGATGGAAAAGCATTTTCAAGCGAAAAGAAATTGTTGAAGTTGCATGGGCATTGCCAACAAAAATCTATGAGTTCTTTGGTAGCCGCTAAAAAGGCTTTGTCTTTGCCAGCAAATTTTGAGGTTCAATTGATTCCATCAGGCTGTTGCGGAATGGCGGGTTCTTTTGGTTATGAAAAAGAGCATTATGATTTATCCATGCAGATTGGGGAATTAGTTTTATTCCCTACGGTTCGCTCTCAACCAGCCGAAGTGGAAATTGTGGCATCGGGTACGAGTTGCCGACATCAAATCCACGACGGTACGCAACGCCATGCGAAGCATACCGCCGAGGTGTTATTTGAGGCTTTGGCTTAGAATTTCCAACGAACAAAGGCTTCCATGGCCTCATATTCAGCTAAACCGAGTGCATTGTAAATTTGAGCAGTGCCTCGGTTTCGTTCTTCCGCACGTTGCCAGAATTCACGCGAATCTTCTCCTTGGAAAACAACACCATCTTTTTGTGATTGGTGTTTGAAGATACCCATTCGTTTTTTAAATACTTGGTCAGGGGACATGGGAACTGCCATTTCGATTTGATCGATATCCCATTCAGCCCACGCCCCTTTGTATAGCCAAACCCAACAATTCTTCATGTATTCACGATGTTTTAGGCGTTGGATTGCTTCAAAGATGGCATCCAGGCAGACTTTATGTGTACCGTGCGGATCTGCTAAATCGCCCGCAGCATAGATTTGATGCGGTTGGATTTCTTCGATGATATCCATAATTAATTGGATATCTTCTTCTCCGATGGGTTTCTTACGTATAGTTCCCGTTTCATAAAAGGGCATATGTAAGAAATGTGCATTTTCTTTTTTGATTCCCACGAACCGACAAGTATTTTTCGCTTCGCCTTGCCGGATGAGGCCTTTGATCTCGCGAACAGCTGGAATATCTAATTCAGAATCCTTCTTGTTTTTTAAGAACTTAACTGCCTCCTTGTAGATTTTATTGGCTTTTGCATTCGAGCTTTCAAATTTTTCATTGAAGTCAACGACAAATTCTGCGAATCGTAACGCTTCATCATCTGCAACGGCGATGTTACCTGAAGTTTGATAGACTATATGTACGTCGTGCCCTTGATCATGTAAACGCTGGAATGTTCCGCCCATGGAGATGATATCATCGTCTGGGTGGGGGCTAAAAATGATGACTTTTTTCTTGGCAGGGAAAGCGCGTTCAGGTCTATGCGTATCATCTGCATTTGGTTTTCCGCCTGGCCAGCCTGTGATCGTATGTTGTAAGTAGTTGAATACTTCGATGTTGATGTCGTAGGCCTGTCCGTATAGGGAAAGCAAGTCCGACATGCCATGCTCGTTATAATCTTTACTGGTCAACTTTAATACGGGTTTGCCTAAATGAAGGGAAAGGTGAGTTACCGCTTTTTTGATCATGTTGCGGTCCCAGGTAACTGAGTCGACTAACCAAGGTGTTTTGATACGTGTCAATAAGGATGCAGCCGTTTCATCGAGAATGAAAAGTGTATTCGGGTGTTGCTGTAAATAAGTGGCCGGGATGTCAGATGTGATAGGACCTTCTACGGCTTTGGCAACACTTTGTGCTTTGTGTTCTCCCCAGGCTAATAAAACGATGCGTTTGGCTTGCATGATTTTATCGATTCCCAGCGTGATTGCACGCTTAGGTACTTTTTCTAGTCCACCAAAATCAATGGCAGCATCAATCTTGGTTGTGATGTCAAGTGTCATCAAACGAGTTTTTGAGTTGATGACCGAACCAGGTTCGTTGAAACCAATGTGTCCATTGCGGCCGATTCCAAGCAAGTAAAAGTCGAAACCACCTAGTTTTTCAATTTTGGCTTCGTAGTCCCGACAGAATTCTGGGATTTTTTCAATTGTTAATGTTCCATCCGGAATATGGTAATTTGTTACCGGTATGTCAATATGGTCAAAGAGTTGTTCGCGCATGAATCGAACATAACTTTGGATTGAATCCGGTTCCATCGGATGGTATTCATCCAAATTGAAGGTAATAACATTTTTGAAACTCAAGCCTTCTTCCTTGTGCATGCGGATGAGTTCTTGGTACACTTTTTTAGGGGATGATCCAGTCGCTAAGCCTAAAATGGTTGGCTTTCCCTCTTTGTTTTTTTGTCTGATTAGTGCTGCGATTTCATGTGCAACTGCTTTGGAAGCTTTTTCTGAATCGTCAAAAATACGCGTTGGGATACGTTCAAAACTGATGGCTTGTTCCATAATAGATTCGTTTAGAGGGATTTGGCTGATACGACAATGAAGTCGAGTTCAAGTGTTTCAAATAAGCGTAATATTGTTTTTATGGCAGGGTTGCCTTTGCCTAATTCAATGGAATGAATGGTTTTTACGGCTACTCCACTTTGCATACTAAGGTCTTCCTGCTTTAATCGCAGGGCATTTCTTTTTTCGCGAATGATCTGACCAAAAATTGTTAAATCCATTTTCTTACTTCGTGTAGGGCAAATGTAATAAAAGTATTTGTTTTATTTTAATTTCGGTAATATGTTACCATTTGTGCAGAAAAATTAATTAATCATGATAATGTGATAGTCGGTGAAACTTTTAGGCTTACTGGCAGTTATATTTGTGTTTTGAATTGAGCGATATGATTTTTAGAAAGGTAGTTTTGTGTTTATTGTGTTTCTTACCCTTTGGTTTGTTGGCCCAAAAAGCTACGATAAGTGGTTATGTGAAGGATGCTTCGAATGGGGAAGGTTTGATCGGTGCAAGTATTTACATCAAAGAACTGAAGGTAGGTAATGTGACAAACACGTATGGCTTTTATAGTTTGTCTGTACAGCCGGGGGAATTTACGTTGGTATTTTCCTCTTCAGGATTTGCCAAACAGGAACGCAAGGTGACATTTTCGGGTAAAAGTCAGACCTTAAACATTGAAATGCAGCCTGAGTCTAATGAATTAGCTGAGGTGAAAGTCTTAGCTAAGGCAGTAGATGAAAATGTGCGCGGTATTGAGATGTCAGTGAATAAAATTGATATTAAAACGATACGTAAAATTCCTGCGCTGTTGGGTGAGGTTGATTTAGTTCGAGCGATTCAATTATTGCCAGGAGTATCGACCGTAGGCGAAGGGGCATCAGGTTTCAATGTCCGTGGGGGAGGTGTTGATCAAAATTTGGTTTTGTTGGATGATGCGCCCGTTTATAATTCATCTCATTTATTCGGTTTCTTTTCGGTCTTTAATCCGGATGCGGTCAAGGACGTTAAGTTATTTAAGGGCGGTATTCCATCGCAGTATGGTGGGCGTGTTTCTTCGATTTTGGATGTGAAGATGAAGGAAGGGAATGCCAAAAAGCTCGAAGTGAATGGAGGTATTGGGGTGATCTTCTCGAGACTATCTATTGAGGCGCCTTTAATCAAGGATAAGGCATCATTCATCGTCGCCGCTCGTCGGTCTTACATCGATATCTTGGCTAAGCCCTTTTTGACAGGTAATAATTCAGATGCGGCTTTTAATTTTTATGATTTGACTGCCAAAGTGAATTACAATATCAATACCAAGAATACCGTTTTCTTGTCGGGATATTTTGGGCGTGATGTTTTTGGTAATGGTTTTGGATTTAATTGGGGAAATAGCACGATTTCAGCTCGATGGAATCACGTGTTTTCCAATAAGTTATTCATGAACGCCACGACTTTCTATAGTAATTATGATTATTTGTTGGATTCTGATTTGAAAAACAAAAGACCATCCGATGCATTTCGGTGGACTTCAAATATTAAAAACCTAAGCTTTAAGCCAGATTTTACCTATTATGTTAGTCCGGATAATACGCTGACTTTTGGAGCGCAAGTATTGAGTTATCAATTCTCTCCTGGTAAGGCATCCGCTTCATCCAACGGAGATAAGCGTGAATTTGGTCAGGTGGATAAGAGCGGTGTTGAGCTTTCAGCCTACATCGGGGATGAGTGGAAAATTAGTCCGCGTATTTCTATTCAATATGGGGTAAGGTATTCGAATTATGATTATAAGAGTGATAATGGGGAATATTATGAACGCGTCCCTGTGCCTGTTTCGATTGAAAACCCAACAGGTTATACGTTGAAATTGGTTCAAGTTTCGCCTACGAAATCGGTGGCGAATTATGGGAATTGGGAACCGCGGTTTGCTGCCAACTTAAAAGTCGGGGAAAACACATCCCTAAAA
>Ga0228700_1000197_pt1 | contig 60036 bp, 49 predicted proteins | sample McNCre317_Aug_MG_FD_178019 | JGI IMG/M metagenome (GOLD analysis project Ga0228700, IMG submission 178019) | Freshwater microbial communities from McNutts Creek, Athens, Georgia, United States - 3-17_Aug_MG | ecosystem: Environmental > Aquatic > Freshwater > Creek | place: USA: Georgia...
ATGGGGCACTGATCCACCACTCCGATCGAGGCTCCCAATACGTGTCCATTCGGTACAGCGAACGCCTGGCCGAGGCGGGCATAGAGCCCTCTGTGGGCAGCAAAGGTGACAGCTATGACAACGCCCTGGCCGAGACCATCAACGGCTTGTACAAGGCTGAATTGATTCATCGTCGGGCGCCCTGGAAGACCAAGGAGTCACTGGAACTTGCCACGCTGGAATGGGTGTCATGGTTTAACCACCACAGACTGCTGGAACCCATCGGCTACATTCCCCCTGCCGAAGCTGAAGAAAATTACTATCGGCAATTAGACCGTCAGGCCACAATACCGGCCTGACTTAACCCAACGGGCCTCCATGAAACCCGGGGCGTTTCACACCGCCTTCTACACGAAGCATTTACACAGCCAATCTACGATGCTTGCATGAGCAAGCCAGCAAGCAAATCAACCGTGTTGGATGACGGTCTTCGATACAAATCAAAGGCCGCAGGGTCAATTTTTCCCGCAGCGCATTTTTCCGGGAGCGCGACCATGTCGTGTTTTCTGTGTGGACGCCACAGACCACGCTCGGAGATGGTGAACCGCAAATTCATTGGGAAGAATCATGCCGTGTGCTCGCCAAAATGCTGAGCTAAGCGAAAAGGGCCCCGAAGGGCCCTTACCCACACAGCAGATTGAAATTGTCGGGCTACTAAACCAATGCCACTTCGGCTTCTGTAGACGCATCTGTTGCCGGTGGTGGTGCTTCAACAGGTTTTGCCTTCTTCGGCTTTGAAGCTTTAGCTTTCTTTGCCGGTGCGGTCTTGGCCTTTTTTGCAGGCTTTGACTTTACTTCCTGAGCAACAGATGCCTCAGTCGCTACCGCTTTGACCTTCTTTGACGAGGTCGGTTTTACCTTCTTTGCTGGAGCACTCTTTACCTCAGGTGCGCCAATAGTGGCGCCGAGTTGGTACATGCCACGCTCGCCAGATTTCACTGCGCCAGACGCCAGGATTTTCTTGAGCGATACGCCCACTGATCCAAGTGGGAGGCCTGCACCGGCTGCCATGACTGCGCCGGTTTGGGCGGTCCATTCACCGGCCTTCAACACGCCCTGCAGGTATTGCAAGAGAGTGGAGTCGTTGGAGGTCAGCGTGGCTGCTTTGCGGCCACCCTTCTTAGCTTTGGCAACCTTGACGGTTTTGGCGGGCTTTGCAACCACGTCAATGGCCAAGGCATTGGAGCTCTTGCGTTGTTTGATGGCCTTTACAAGGATCACATCAGATGCCGGGTTGGCCAGGTCAGATGCCACGGCGTACAGTTCCTGGAGTTTGGCTTCGACCTCAACAAGCCCCTGACTCAGGCGTGCGAGTACCTTAAAGCGTGCGATTGATTGCTCAGACTCATCGCCAAACGGTTGACTTGAAACGCTGGCAATCATGCTCTCAGCTTGAGAGCGGACTGTTGCCAGGATGGCTTCAGATGCGCCATGGACTGCCTGTCCGGCCTTCTGGATTGAAGATAGATCTTTTTGGGATAACGACATGGGACTCCACTTTTTGGAAACATTAGGGAAAATATGACTGACGGTTTGGTTTGCCAGATCAAACGGTCAACATTGTAGGAATAGGTATTACGCAGTGACGATCAATGTTACGAAACCAAAAGCGGTGCAAATGGAACTAGTACCAGTTTCTTGAAGTACATCTGCGCGGTGATTTTTGAGTCATCGGTGTTCGCCTCTGCTCTGGTCACGCAATAAGCGCCGAAGGCAAACCAAAGAAGCAGGCCGAACCCGACAAACCAAGTTTCTCCGGACGGTGACAGTAGCTTGAGGGTCGATTCTTCATTGAAGGCCGCGAACGGAATTAACCATGCGCATATGGAGAACAACAGCAGCATGCAACTCAGCACTGCAGTTTGAAAGGCATCGTATTCGTTACTTTCCATACACAAACGGCTGCTTTAAGTTGGCTGGGTCTAGGTGTCGATGGGCCTCGCCGGTGCCAAATAATTGAGGGTGACAATCTCAGGAATCGGAGGGCCTTGGCATGATAAACCTCATGTGCACGAAATCCCCCGAATTTCGAAGACGTTCGTGGCCGTGGGCACAAAAAGGCAGACATCAAGTTGCCCAATCTATCCACAGTTACTGTGCACTGACCTGTTGACTCTATCGACGCTGTTCTGCGCGTGAAGCGGGGATTTCGCCTACTTCGTCGTCGGGCTCGGAGGTGTCTGTCTCGTCGCTTTCCAGTTCATCGAACACGAGGCGCAGTGCATACGGTACTGACCGGGGCCTGGTCGCTCCGGCGAACATCACCATCAGCCGCTGCACCTCGTGGCGGAAGAAACCCTTCGGCGGCACATGAAGCTCCAGGCGCGCGTTGAGAGCACTGTTGTCGTCTGTTGGTATCGCCCGCTCGACCTTGCCGCGCGCCTGGCGCAGCTGCTTGGCCAGCATATGAGGAGTTGGGCCAGTGCCTGGCTTAGAGACCGATTCGACCAGGTGCCGCAGCAGCGAGCGGATTGGCGGCTGGTCGCCGATGGACAGCCGTTCGGCCACCCGACGCGAATCCTGATCCACCGGAAACTTTATTTCGACCAGGGCCTGTCGCACGGGCGCCCAGGCGCGCTGCGATGGCGTACCAGCGGGTTGCGCGTCCATCAAGAGCTGCTCCCAGTGCGCGTCATTGTCAACGTGGATGACCGAGCCGGTCAGGGTTGCAAGATACATTGCAGATTCCAGGTTCAGGCCCTTATAGATTTGGAACTGAGCTCCGGCGTCTCCCACAGGGAGCGGTTGTAGCAATGTGTACGGGTCGGCCTCGGCCCGGCGCTTGAAGTAGGCGATGACCCGATTCGTCATTGCGGCGTCGGCCTCCGGCATGTGCTTCGCGATGTAGTGCCGCTGTGAAGCCTCGGGCAGCATCCATATGAACCGATGGTATTCTTCCTCCCCGAGCTTCAGGAGGCTGTGCAGTCCACCCTTGGGAGGCTTCCATCCGGCAGTGCGATGGGTCAACACTTCCCGGACATGCTTGCCGAGCGGCGCGCTGACCTCGCTGGGGTCGGGCACGAGATGAACGAGGCCGGCGCGAATGAACGGCTCCAGCTTTAGCAGCAGCAAGACGTTCTTGAGCGTCTGCATCTTGTGCCCGGTCGGTGAGTCGATGGGGCTGAACTCGGGCTTCATGCGCGCGCCCAGGAAAAATGGGTTAACGAGTAGGATCTCGTCGATATAGGGCAACCAGCCAAGTACGGTCGCATCGACCGTGCGCGGATCGGCGATGCCGATGTAGACCGAACGCAGCCTTTTGGCATTGGGGCGCGGCAGCAGCATGGCCAGGTCTGTGTCCTCGGGCCATAACGTCGAGAAGACGCCATGGATGCGCCTGATCTGATCGTCGCTCAAGGTGCGGCGCACATCCTCCCATGACACCCCATCCTGCAGGCCCAGGATGCCCTGAATGGCATTGCAGAACATCAGGTTGCGCTCGCGCAGGCCGTAGACCTCCCATGGCGGTCGCTCGACGGCCGGAACCAGCTGACAACAGTCCTTGTAGGCGTAGGCGCTGCCGCAACCGCAGAAGTCGTTTGCCGCGATATTCTTGCGCGGTGACTTGCGGGTGAGGAACTCATGGGACTTGGATGTACGGCCATGCTCATCCCAGTACCCGGAGGTGCCGTTCTTGTAGCCGACGTAGATCTCCCCACCAAAGCGCCATAGGTCAGACTTGGGCCGCAGCACCTTGGCGATTTGTGCCCACGAGCCGCTGAAGTGCTGCTCCGGGAAAAGCCAGTCCTTGCTGGCGGCTGCAATGCAGCGCTTCGCGCGTGACTTGAGCAGGTGGTTGACGGCGATCACTTCGTCTCGGGTCAGGCGCCGGTCGCGTATGAAGGCATCCGTGCGCGTCATGCCCGCGCCGTGGTGCCTGGCGTTCGTGCGTACCCGCGTAAGGTCTTGCCGGTTGGGCTCCTTGGCGTATTCGAGGTGCGTGAAGATCAGGCAGGTGTTTGCGTCCAGCGGGAACACGGTCTGCGTGCCCAGAGACGCCACCATCGGGTCTAGGGGATAGGTGCAATCCGAGGACGTGGGATCAACCTGCAGGTTGTAGACCGTCACCGGGTGGTCTGTCACGATGAATTTCACGTCCGAGTCCACCGCCGAGACAACCTCCCGGACGCCCTCAGCCCACATCGTGCAGTGCATCAGCCGCAGGGCCTGCATCTCGACCATCAGGTCGGTCTGATCCAGCGGGCCGTAGCACGAACGGATCCAGTCCAAGCCCTTGGGCGTGCGCAGCTTCTGCGCTGCTATGTGCTCGAAGAAGTCCTGAAACGACTCGTGCACCTCGCTGAAAGCGCCGAGCGCGAAGGCGCGTACGGCCTTGGCGCCTTGGTCGTCTATGGAGCCGAACAGGTGCTTCTCGATGTCGTCGTTGACGATCGAGCCGAATTGCGTGGTGTACAGGTCATACTCCACGAAGCAGTTCTTGGTGCCCCACTCATGCAACGCTTTGCGCGGCACCTGCCGTCCGTCGGGCAGCGTCCTACGATCCGGATCGAGGTTGAGGTGGAAGAGACGAGACTGGCCCGGAGCGAGGAAGCCGCGCTGATACCACTGCGGGACGTAATGGTTGTTCCGGGTCTTTTGGTCGGTCATCCGATAAATTGGCTGGTTCGGAGCGTCAATTGTGACCGTACATTGTCCGCCAAATGCCTGTAGGCCCCGAGGCCAGCAGGCGAGGCCGGATGAGCGTGCCTTTGAACGCTCGGGATCGATTGCTACCATCCGTGGTGGTATCTGGCACCCGGCAGCAATCAGCCTAAGGCGGCACATCCTAGTCGCCACGGTTTTGCGCAAGGGCGGACGGTGTGAAGACGCGGTCCCATCGCAGTTCCTACCGATTCTGGCTGATGTAGTTAGGCCATATCCACACTCCCATTTCGTCTTGGACCACCAATACGGACGTTGCCTGTGCCGACGTCAATCTCGTTGGCTGTCCAAACCGGGCAGTGCGCTGCTCGGTCTCAGGTAGGTGCATTACCCCTACACCACAGAGCGTCATGTCTACTTCCCCTTGTGGTGCGCAGCAGCACGTGCTGCTGCTTTCTGCTCGGCGCGCGCCATGCATTCCACGGAAGTTACTTGATAGATGACACTACCCTTCCAGCTGAACTACGTGGTCTTTTTGGGACGCCCGATCACCCTTGCACCCGTATAGGCGGCGGTGATCGCTAAGCGGCTGTGGCCTAACTCCCTGGACACAGTTTCGCGGGCAATGCGATCCGCTTCAGGGTCATAGGTCTCAGGACTGCCACGTACAGCCGAGGGAATTCCAGAAATCTCCTCGTACCGATCGTTTGCGTAGGCGTGGCGCAACCCGTGCGGGGTAAGTTCCAGCTGAGCCTTGGTGATTCCAAAAAGGCGACAAATGTAGTAGGTGCGGCTCAGAGCCTGCTGCAGGGTCCTTCCGCTCGGAATCAAGTTGAGCTTCTCGGTGAGACGTGCCACTCCTTTGGCGCGATTCAGCACGTCGCGTTGTGCATCCGTGCGGATCGGAACCATGCGCGAACGCCCGCCCTTCGTACCGTCCTCCACACGCAGCACGCTTCCACCATCGGCAGCAGCCGGCTTAAGCAAGGTTGCCTCGCGGATCCGCAGTCCAAACGCATCCATCAGCTCCAGACGGATACCTACCCAGCCATCCTTTTCTGTGATTTGTTGGACAAGACCCGCAACAGAGACATCCTGTGCGGCCCAAGATTTGTCGACTTTGGCGACGTATGTGCGGGCCACACGCTCATCCGGGACACCATACTCGGCCGGATCTTTGATCATGTCCGCTTTGCCGATGGCCGCAGTGAACCACCGCAGTACGCTGAATCGAGATTGCAAAGTCGATGCAGCAAGGCCCTCTTTCAGCCAAGCTTGCACGACGGCATGAACGTGGCGCTGGCTGAAATTCAAAACATTTTTGAGGTGGAAATTGCTTTGACGCAGAATTTCGAAGGTCTGGTAGGTGATGAATGCACGGGCCTTCTTGGTATTGCCTCCAACGGTCTTGTCGGTCAGTAAGTGAGCACGACCGCTGGCATCCAATACAACTTGAACTTGGCGCTTCAAGTCTAATTTCTGGAACGCTACTCCGTAGCGATTCTTGCCTGTAAATGCTGGGGCCAGTTGGATTGAATTAATCATGCTTCGCCCCTTCAGTGATATGCGGAATAGCCAAATGATCTCGAAATGCTTTGATCTGGCACGCCGCGACCTTCGCATGTAAAGCGAATGAGTAGATGTTCTTGTTAACAAGATAAAAAAACATAGGTTTGCGATTCATATAAGTTTTTAAAAAAATGGTTTGAAATTCATCGAATAATGCAAAAGGGGAAGCCGGGGTTCTTTAGTGTTTAGAAAAGAAGCGGGCGTGATCTGTTTCCAGACCAGAGTCCACCTGAGTCGAGTGACCCACAAACGTCTTGAATGTTTTCCAAATGCCTTTGACGAGTCCCCGCTAGCGGGACTCCATTTGGGCGTGACTCCCCCAAGGTAATCGGCAAGCCGACGTTAGTTGGGGTTGCCCTTAGTCAGGCCATGTGCGGTGACAACATTCCCAGAGGCAGGCACAAAGGCCTGTGGAGCTGGTACTCGTTATCACCACAAAAGAAAGACGGGGGCGAGCCTATGCACACGCTCATCCAGACGAACGGGCACATACAGAGGCGCAAAGGCGTATAAGTCGCGTCGCCTGTTGCCGCGTGCGAGAACAGGTTGGGGTGTGCATAAGTCACCCCGAGGAAAGTCACAGGCCTCGCTAAAGCGAAAGTCCTATTTGACTAAGGATCATCTGCTGCTGCCTACATATGTAAGAAAAGCCTGCAGGTATGGTGGTGTGGCGCGGAATCCGGCGCCTAGCATCAGTTGCTTCGCAAGGCGAAACCTTTTGCATCGGTCCCTTCAAGAGGGAAAAACCACAGAGTGGAAATGTGATGCAAATTTATCAACTACCGCAATAGTTGTCAATGCATTTTTCTTTAACTCTTGCTGTTGCTGAAGAAAATCAAGCGCTAACCCGCATGGATCCTAGTTGAAAAGTAGCCTCTCTATATATTTTAAAAAGTGAACGCCCCAATTCTGACAAAAAAGCCATGAACGTGAATCCACCTCGTTCCAACTTTAAGTGACTCATGTCGCGCCAAAGCATGTAGTTTTGCATGCTTTACGGAATAAATAGTAGTGCTGAGGTGCCGTAGCATATGTCCAAGGATTTGTTTTATGCGTGCTGCAGAAGTTGGACAGAAGTTGTAACTAGCATTCCAAGTCACATGGAAATGGAAGTGTGGATATCTAGTAGTTCTGCCGAACTTCTGCAGCACGAGATAACTCAGCCGAAAGAGCCCCATTGCAATCTGCAGTCGTTCTGCTGAACGACAGTTAAGCGGCGGGGCATAGGTCGAAATGTTAATTGGAGTAGAAACATGAGTAAAAAGGTAATTAGAGCAGTCGATGTTGGTTTCGGAAACACCAAGTTCACCACGTCGGATGGGCTTGCAGATGGCGAGATCAACACGCAAATCTTCCCGTCAATTGCGTTGCCGGGAACCGGTCAGCATCTGCAAGCGGAATTGGATGCGAAGCACACAGTGCACATTGCAGTTGGCAAGGGGCAGAGCTTTGAGGTTGGAGCAGGGGTGGCATCGTCCATGGGATCCACGTTTGCCCGTCAACTCGATATGAGGTATCCAGAGTCTGCGCCATATTTGGCGCTCACCTTGGGCGCACTTCACTATATGAATGTGCAGTACGTTGACCTTCTTGTGGTGGGTCTTCCGGTCATTAACTTCAATGCGGCGGCGCCGGCTCTAAGGGAAAGGCTTTGTCGTGTTCACTCCCTTCCTCGTGGAAAAGTAGAAATTTTGGACGTATTGGTCTTGCCACAGCCTGTAGGCGGCATGTATGACTTTGGGGTTCGTAACCAAATTATTCGTCAATTGCACGGTCAGAATAATTTGTTGATTGACCCTGGCTTCTACACGGTCGACTGGGTCGTTACCCAAGGAATGACTTTGAATTCAGCGCGATCGGGTGCAGCTACAGATGCTGGTGTGGCATCGATTCTGCGCAAAACGTTTAATCAGATCAAGTTAAAGCATGAAAAGACTTTGCGCATCTCTGACCCCAGTGAAAGTGATTTGATCCGCCTGGATGAGGCACTTCGCCTCAATCAAGATTTCAAGCTCTTTGGCAAGGTCATTGCTCTCAATGACTTTGGCACTGTCCGTGATGAAGTGATCAAGGGCGCACTGCACAAACTTCACGCTTCGGTGGGTGGCAGTTCAGATATTGATAATGTGATTATTGTTGGTGGTGGAGCTGCTGCTTACAAGGATGAAGTGGATCGGTTTTTCCCAAATCACGATGTTCGGGTCGCTAAAGATGCTGCATTTAGTAATGTCCGTGGCTTCCAAATGATGGGGAATTTGAAAGCGGGCTTGTTGAATCCGAGCGTGGCTGAAACTGAATCCGCAGAGGCTTAAAGAGGCTCGACATGACACATACTTCCGATGCAGAAAAATACCGCGTGCAACTTCAGTTTTCACCAGACCGCGACGGCGAGTTGTATAGCAAGATCCATGAACTTCTGGTCGATGTAAAGGCTCGGAACCGCGCACATCGTGTGAAACAGATTCTGTCAAAAGGACTTGAGTGCCAACCATTGAAGGCAGGAATTCGTTCTGATGGGCCAACGAAGGTCCATCTTGAAGCAACCCCGCCGAGGAATTCAACGCCAGTCCCTGGCGCAAGTAGCTCTGATAGTGGTTCTATGCATCAACTGGTTGGGCTGTCTCTCGATTTTGGAGGCCTGACAAAATCGGAAATTCTCAAATGAGCTTTGGAATGCTTTGATGAATATTCAACCAGTGCGGAGCCTGCTACCCACTTGGTTGAAATTCTTGCGGATCTTTGACTGGTGTTGTGCTGCCGTTGTACGTAGGTCAAAATTCGGTGTGCTCAGGGTAATCCGGTCTGGCACAACGTTCGGGCAAGATGAATTGGCGATGTGTCGAGCTATTTCGATTCAACATCCCGAGTTCTTGGGCATCTCATAGTGTGGATTAGGCCCAGTAAATGCGACCGTCATCAACAACGAAGTGGCTGTGACAGCCCTGTGTGCGCCACACCGAAGGGTGAAGTGAAATTCGGTGGTGCTCACTCAAAAAGGCTTGCCAGTGCGGGCGGTGGACAGGCTGCAATGAAAGGGTGATCGTGTCCTGGCACCCACAGGGACATCGCATCATTGCCCATCGTGGTTGACCATTCACGATGACCAAGTGCATGGTGTCTGGCTCGATCATGGCCGATTCTGGTGCGGCCTCTGATTGAACTACCTTCGGATACTGGACGCTGGGAGGTGCTGGCGGCAAGCGCCAACGACCAATCAGCTTCAGGAGGCGTTCGCTCCATTTATTCATGGCGGGGCAGGGGGCCAAGGGCTGGGCGGCCCAGACGCAGTTCATTGTCTTGTAACAATCCGATTGGCGGACCGCTATCGGCCGTATGGCATAGGGCGCATTCTGCCGAGGCCGGGGCTCGTGAACTAGTCTGCATGGTCATGAAATCAATGTTGTAGCTGCTGCGGCGAAGATCTGGGTGGGTTCGGCGAGAGCGCAAGTCCTGAAGCAGATCGTACAGTTGCATCAAGGCATAGTCGGCAGCCGCGCTAGTAAAGGGGCCAACTCCAGGGGCTTGAGTCATTCCGCCGGTGATGTAGTTCTCTTTCAGCTGCGCGGGTGTAGGGTTGGGGTTGGCTCGCAGGAAGGTAGCCTCGTGCAAGTCTTTTTCATTGAACACCTCCTCACAGCGCATACAGCGGCAGCCGGGTACTCCTGGCAGCAAAGTTGTAATTCGAGCGTGTTGATAGAAGCGCAAGTTAGCAATGGAGCTCTGTTTGGCGCCGGCCGGGGGAGCCACTGTGCCACCCAGGCCCATATCGATCACTACCACACCATGTCGATAGGCTAAGGCATTGAGCGCCGAGCGTCCCAGCACATCATCGGTGCAACCCAACACAACATCGCAGGCGGCCAATGCATCAACTGCCGCTGGCGATTCGTCCACGTTGGCAAATTCCAGGTGAACCTTGGTGTCGAGGCCTAGGGAGTGCACGAAGTCCCGAACTATTTCAACCTTTTTACGGCCCACATCCGCCATGCGCGCCCCGCGCACGCGGTTAAGGTTGGTCTTTTCCAGCAGCTGGGGATCGATCAGAACGAGTTCGGATGCACCACAGCGCGCGGACAGGGTGATCGCTGCGCCTCCGGTGCCACCGGCACCCACGACTCCAATACGCAAGGTTCGGACATTGTTTTGGAAGGGCTCGCCCAATGCGGCACATTGGCGTGCCCAAACTTCAGGATCGACGCCATGGGGAGATGTCGGGTTACTGGTGTTGCCGAGATATATTCGCAAAGGATAGTCGACGACCAGAATATGGCGCAAAGACTGGGTGATCTCAGGGGCTGCAGCACGCCGCACTCGTCCACTCCACCGGTCAGATGACAGCAAAATCGCCACCAACGTCGCATGCGGGCCGTTTCGGTTGGCCAACGCCTGCAGCATGGCCAGCTCGTTCTGGTCGTCCTGTGCGGAAAAATCCGCAAATCCACTGGGGTGGCTGTGGGCGTACCCCAAAGACAAGCCGCGTTCTTCGCATGACTGAAATAGAGGCCTCAGATGCCGCATGGGGAATGCGACGTGGTCGGGCCCGCTTGATGTGACCCATTCATCAGGAACGGGATGGACCTCGACCACTTGATAACGGTCGGAATCCGTCAGGTCTTGACTTGCATGACGAAAGCGGCGCAAGAGCACCAAGGCAGCACGCTCATGGCCTTCCTTGTGTCCTTGCAGCCAGGTGCGGAGTTCCCGCTCGTGGTGCTTGAGAATGGTCAGCCGGGCGTGAGCCATGGTGGTCTGCATTACAAGGTGCCGTTGGGATTTGCCAGACACCAACGTACGCGCGAGAGAATGGTGTGGATGGCGTCCAGGCCGGGGCGCCAGGGCGTGTCACCGTAGCCGTTCCAGTGGCGAGACCAGCGGGTGTATTCGCGACCTTCCCATTGGATGTTCTCACTCGAACCGATGTCCATCGTTGCGTTGATGGCTTGGCCACTGAGCAATTCCAGACGTGGGCAAGTCCAGAACATGTCGATTCCTTGGTCGCCATAGCCAGGCGGAATCTTGATCAACACATCCACTCGTTCCTGTTTATACAGACCTGGTGGCAGGGGAAAGCTTTTCAGGATCAGGATACGTTGGTCGGCATCTTCGCTGTGCTGCACGCCGTTGGAAAGCAGAGTTGCGTAGTCAGTAGGCAACAGCAAGAACCTTCCATCGCCCGATCGCGCACCTACAGCCGCTGAAGAAAAATGGTCGGGACCGATGACTTCGGTCAAATCAACGGTGCTGCCTGGCAACACGGCGATGTCACCTTTGCCGGGCACTTTGTGAAAGAGGTCAACCGTATCCGCAGCTGGCAGACTGGCTAGATGTCGCAACTCTTCGGCTGTGATGGTCGGGGGAAACCACTCGTATGGTTGCTGGTCGATAACGATTGGGAAACGTTTGGTGATGACGTTGCCATTGGCTGTCTCGGGGGTGCTGTGGTCAGAGGCCATGTGTAGCTCCTAGGAAGGGTTGAACTGACGCCGACCGACTTTAAAAGGTGTAAGTTAGCGTGTAAGGTGAAATGTAATTCAAAGTCTCCCAAGCTGTCAAGTGGGGTGTATGATGAGACGTAAGGCAGGTAGACCACCACAAAGGAGAACGATGTATATTGAGACCCCTAAGGCCATGGGGCAGATGGCCAACGCGCCTTTGGCGTTTGTATTGGCACAGGTCCGCTTCTCTGAGCAGTCAAGCGAATTTACCCATCGCCTGCAGCACTTGCTCGATCAACTAGAGCCCGGGCGTTTTATGCCCGCACAGCCACAGCCTATTCAACGGATCACTTTCAATCTTTCCGCTGAAGGCACCCTGCCCACTCCGCTCGAAGTCGGATTGGCCTATCACTTGGTCCGAAAAGATGCCCAAGTGATGGTGCGCGTGGCCCCCGACAGCCTGACGCTGGCGGTCACGGATTACGAGAACTCGACCAAATTTCGTGAACTCTGGTTCCCCATGGTGGGGTGTCTGGGCGCGGCAGAGCTAACCGGTCCTGTCCAACGCCTTGGCTTGCGCTATGTGGATTTCATATTGCCAACAGGCAATCGAATTCCTGAGGACTATGTGGTTGGACCATGGAGCCTTTTGGACTTTCCAAAGATTCCTGGGGCAAAGGACAGGCCCAGCCTGCATGTGAGTTTGCAAGAAATTGAGTTCGACCAAGGGCGTATGCGTCTGCAATTCCACCGAGGCTATGGCAAGCCCATGCTCCCAATGGATCTCGGTGGCATGCTAGAACCCCAATTGGGTAGGGAACACAATGGCCTGAGTGCAATCATTGACACTGACAGGTGGATTGAAGGTAGTTGGACCCATGATGATCCTGCCATTGCCAAGTTGTTTTCCAGCATGCACACGGATTTGGGTAATGTTTTCAAGGCGATGATGTCATCACACGCAAAAGTCGAATGGGAACAGGAGCAAGCTGGAAAAGTTGCTCAAGCTACTCCCATCGCTTTACCAACAGGAGAAACCGCATGAACCTTGCAGCCACCGCACAGGAAGAGCGGAGATATCGGAACTTTCCTAACTTCAACGTTTACAGCGGTACCGGCGTGGAGCCACAGACCCCAGAAGTTTGGGGCCCAGAAATTCTCACCCTTCTCTCCCCAAAAAGATCATCTTTGAGTTCAACTTCGCTAAATACAAAGGTCGAATTCTTGGCGGTCACCTGCGATTTCGTCGATAGGGTTAAGAACGAATATTTTGCAGGAAAGCGCTTCATCGGCGGCAACGCTGGCAATCTTGGGATTCAGAGTGCGCACTTTCAAAATGCAGAGCCGGTGGCAAGTGCGGCTTCGCGCAAATTGGCGCAAGTTGTGCAAGGAAAATCGATACTGGCCGAGGCCGTGCCCAGGGCAGTCTCGCGCACTGAAATGCTCGTGACCATTCAGAACGCGTTCGCATTGAACGTCACACAATTGGCAGAAATACTGAACGTTACGCGCGTCACCATCTACCAGTGGCGCAAAGAAGACGCAGCGCCACTTAAGGAAGAAAGCCGAGCACGTTTGCAGCAGCTTTATGGCCTTGCGACATTTTGGCGGGGCTTGGCGACCGTGCCTGGCGCGCAACTGCACGAGTACATCGCCGGAATGAACACAACTCTCGAGGCGACCCTCAAACAATCTGATGTCGATCGTGATCAGCTCGGCAAGATCCATGCTGCATTGCTCCGTGCTGAAAGCTCCCAAGTCCGGCGCCAACGTGCCGTACAAGCTCAGCGCGAAGCGCTGGCAAAACTCAAGGCTAATTTGGTGGACACGCCAGTGCCGGGAGTTATCGCCGATTGACCCGAGCCAATGAAGTTCTAGCGCACTTTCTTGATGCGTTCATCGAGGGTTTGGACCCCGATGGAAAGGCGTATCCCATGGTTGTGGTGGCCGGGCCCAATGGCAGCGGCAAATCCACCTTTTGGCACCATGTAGTGAAGCCGCGCTTTGGAGGATTGGCCGAAAGCTGGGAATACCTGAATGCCGACGATCTGGTGCGTGAGGAATTGGGTGCCGGCGTTCGCTTGGACAGCGTCAACCAGGCCTCGCTAAAAGAGCTGCAGCTCCATGCGCAGAGCGCGTTGACTCATCAGCGACGCGACCTCATCTCTAACGAGCCCACCAATGGATTTGTCTATGAAACCGTGTTCAGCGATCCACAGGGGGAAAAGGTAAAAGAGCTTGAACAGGGAGCCAAACAGGGATTTTTGACGGTTGGCGTACTGGTATGTGCCGAAAGCATTGACGTGCTTATCGAGCGTGTAAGTCGGCGAGCCGCTGATGGCGACCATGGCGTGGACGTAGATCGACAGCGCGCCCGTTATCCACGCGTGCTGGAGAACATGAAGAAGGCGCTAAAGATCCTTGACCTAGCAGTTCTCGTTGACAATTCTACCGACGACAAGCAGATCAAAGCTGCGTTTCGCGCAGTCGCAGTTATCCAGAGTGGCCAGGTAACGCTTTGCGCCGACCAATTGCCGTTTTGGGCAACGGACGTATTGAGTTCACTTGCGCCCAGTGAGACCACCACCGGCGCTGATAGTCAGCGGCATTAGCTCCGGTGGTTTTGGAGTCCCGCCGGAGCGACTCTGTTCGCTTTCAGCCGATGGCTTTTCCAAGCCCCCCAAGTTCCAAGATCTTTTCCTCAAGTTTTGCAAAGAATGAATCATATGTTTGGTTGTTAATTTGATCAAATTCAACGAGAACAAGGCATTGATCTTTATATTTCACAATCTTTATATTTCTATACTCTATATACTCCTCTGTGCACATTCCCCAGAGTTCAATGTGAATGAGAATATCTCCAAATAAAACAATAAAATCCGCGACAAGCTGACCATTCCTTCCACGTTTTAGCGGCTTAATGAAACGATACCCGCGTAAGACAAACTGATCAGCCAAGCCAACTTCAGGAAAGGAATCCATCGGAATATAACGGCTATCAGTTAAAACAATCTCTAGGTCCAGTACCGACAATTCGCCATTATCTGCAGCAGAAACCAGCATCACAGCCATCACTTTACAATGAGGTGAGCCAATTTTCGATAAGGCGGGGCCATAGCTATTTGCCAAAGAATAGTATTTTGACGCACTGATCTTTAAATCATGCTCGATGCCATGGCACTTAATATTGAATGCATTTCCAAACACATCAATGGATGTGATAGTACCAAATACTATTCCGCGGTGTTTACGCCCATCGGTGGCTTCTTCATTAAGAAGTGACTTGTGGAACATGGAAATCGATGGGGAGCAAAGGTCGTCAAAGCCACTTCCTGGCACACACAAATTATTATCAAGTCGAACGCCGTTAACTAAAACATTGGATGAGGCTTGGCGCATCGCAATTGAAAATGTCTTTTCGTCTTGAACTTTTCCAGCGATATATTGATTCCATTCGGCGATATTAATCAATGAATAGAAGATCCCACTCAGCCCTGCATGGACGGTTCCATTCGGCTGTTGGATATTATCAAGAAAAATTGCAGCACCAGAGGTGCTAGCAACTTTTTCGGTGGCCTGATCGGCTATCAATTTGATAATGGAATAAATTTCAATTCTATCGCCCTTTTCAAGATAATCTGCGAAGACATTTGAGTCCCAAGCTAGAGCGCGTCTGTCTCTTAGCAAACAGTCATGTGCATGATCAGCCAAAGTGCTGGGCGGAACCATTATGTGCTGCCGCCTATCTTTATAATTGCGCAAGGTAATTTGCACCCCACCGTCAACGCATCCACAGCGTCCGAATTGGAGACCCAACTCCGTTGCTGCTTTGACGACGCTATGATGTTGCTCTTGATGAACTATGTCAGTGAAAATGATCTGGGAGTAGTACTTGTTGTCGATTTCAATCAAGTACTTCGTTGTGATCGGTTGTTCCGTCGGCATGGTGATACTCATGAGATTTGTAAACCTCAATGATTGCACCATATGGAGCTCAACTTGATGCCGTAAAGCGGTGGTTATAACGTCCTTTCAGCGTGCATAAATCTTGAACCAACCACTTGAACCAACCTGTGGCTTGGCAAAGTGGCACTGGTTAATAACTTTTTCGAATTACACTTGAACTCCAGGGGAGGAATTTCTAACTCAGCGTTTATGAGTTAGAAATTCTTCGGAAAGATGCCACTAACTTGCGACTTAACACATTGCAAGAAAGTCTTCGAGGTTGATATCGCAATCGGTTTTGGCGATCTGAATCAACTCCGACTTTGCTTCTTCTACCGTGAGGATGGGCCACCCTCCAAACGTTTCTTGAATCTCGTCTTCAGTGGCATCGCTGCCAATTTCAGTTTCCACGACACCGCCATCTGCCAGACCATCGTAGTCAACCAGCAGGACCATGTTGCTTGCGATTTCGCGGGTAATGCCATCATTCCTTGGGCCGAGGAACAGGATGCTATCCTTTGAAATAGATTTGCTCTCCACATGACTCCTGTAGATCCAGACACTCCCGTTCCTGTAGAGGGAAGTTACCTCGTTTGGAGTTGCTGCCTTGAGACGCACCAACAGCGTTGCTAAGACCTGTGTATTGACTGAATCTTTTGTTTTCATTTCTAATTCCTTGGTTGATTTGACTGAATATTGAACATTTATATCCAACGCCGACAGTTTGCCAAAAAAGCAAGAAATGGTTAAGTTCGTTACACATCGCCCCATTTGACGTTGCAAAAATTGAACAGGTTCGCCAGTGCCTGATAAAGATTGAGCAATGATGCCGTTACCCTCCTGCAGCACCGATCACGGCGCCCAGCAGGCTGGTTCTAAAGGGAGAACCTTTTCGGCCACGAGCAGTCCCTTGCCCTGCCCAACTTCCCAGTTTGTTGTTGTACGGGATACGAGCAGCTTTATGTCAAGTTTCAATGGGAGTTGAATGCCTGCACTCGCATTCGGCGATGACCATTAGATTTCACACCGACCAATGACCCAAAGCATGGTTTTTGGGGGCAACTCGTTGCTGTATGAATGACAGTCGGATTTTGCGTATGTCTTGGTGAGAATCTGCGGGTTCGTGGCACTCCTTGCGCAATTCGTACCCGGTGGGATGGCTTTTGGCGTCCATCGCGACGGGCCCACTTCGAAGCCGATTCAGAATGGGCCACAACTTCACTTAGCGCAATAATGTCAAGACCACCAACGGATCCAGGTGATGCGGCCGAACCGGCACAGAAGATCATTGCAACAAGCATAGATATCAAACAAATCCGTGTCGCGCAGGCCACCCTGCTGCCACTGCTGGGGCAATTCAATGTTCATCGAAAAACTTATTATGAACTCGCTTTGAGATCCGCCATACTGACACCACGACAATAGGGATTGAGATTCCTGCGACCAACTCGGGATCAGCTAGGAGTCCAACGCTGTGTAGTGCATGGGAGAGATGCAGGATGAGGCTGACGATGTAGTAAGAAATTGCAGCAACAGAGAGCCCTTCCACCGTCGCCTGCAAATGCAACTGAAGGCTTTGACCCTTGGACAGTTTTTCCAGTAACAACTGATTTTGCATCTCAGCAGCAATGTCAACGCGCGTTCGTAACAGCGCGCTGGTCCGGGAAACCCGTTCCGACAGAGCATTCAATCTGGTGGATGTAGAAGCCACAGTAGCCATTGCGGGCGCAACACGGCGCTGCAAAAACTCCCCCAACAGTTGGTACCCAGGAACGTTTCTTTCCTTGAGCTCCGCAATGCGCTGACGTACCAATGCGTCATATGCACGGGATGCAGAGAAGCGGTAGCTGTGCGTGGCAATAAAGCGCTCAACTGACGATGCCTGGGATACCAGCGAGTCCAGCAAGACTTGGTCTGAATCGCTGTTGTGTACAAGCTTGGAAGTTGTGGTCGCAAGTTCCTGCTCCAGAAGTGTCAGCGGCATGGCAATCTCTTTTGCTACCGCTAGGCCACGAAGTGCCATTAGTCGGTAGGTCTCGATATCGAGAAGCCGTTGCGCGATGCGTCCTGGCCGATCATTGGGGGTATCACGTTTGGAGATAACCAGCATACGTTCAAATCCATCTTCAGACACCTTCAAGTTGGATGCCACCAAGGAGTGCGCACTGGCTCCGATGACAGACACAACAGCAGGACCTGATCCCAACCATTCTTGTGCCGACGTAACGCATGAGGATGTGTCGTCTATGTCGCCGCCGATCATAACAAGCAGCATTGCCATCAGGGTTTGGCCTGGGATTTGTTCTATCCATCGGGGAGTTACCTGAAGCCCCTCGCACAAATCAACAGTGGCGGTCAGATCGCTTTCAGCCAGGCCTATCGGAAGCGGGTGAACGATGGAGTAGCGGCTGAATTCGCTATGGCGCTCCCATGTCACGCTAAATTTGTCACCACCGATGCGCAGAAAATTCCCCCGGATGGACTCCGCACTCAATGCGTCCTGACCGGGCAGTTTGCGCAGGTGGTCAAGTTCCTGTTCACAGGTGACTCCCTCGTTGATCACGGCGACGTAGATGATCAAGGCCGGAAGGTTAATGCTTGAGGCGGGTCTGGTGTGGACTTCGTTGTGCAGACTGAGGCGGCTTGGAATAGCGCTGGGAAGTGCTAGTTGGTTCATACCGAATTTGAAGTTAAAAAATAGCCCGCATCTGCCATCGAGGCAAATGGGGCTAAAAACCCGCCGGTCGATGGGTCAGCGGGAACCTTGAAACTGGGCCCGAACTCATGCGAGAGAGAGTGATGTGGTCAGGTGGATACCCAGGCGACTTGGTTGACAAACTTCGTTACATTAAAAATTTGAAGGGGAGTTGCCCATTCCAACCACAGACCGAGATATAACCAAGCAAAAGATCGACATTCCAAAAGTTGTCGACCATTTACGCGAAATCAACAAGGAGGCCGTGCGGATCGTGAACACAACTCTGGACAACCTCATGAACTGTAGATGCCGTTCAGAGTTGCTCACTCTCGAATCTGTCCAATGCGCGTTCGAAGCGCATGAACAAATCCTGCATCTGATCTTTCTCGATAATCAACGGCGGACAGAGCGCAACCGCATCTCCCAACGGACGCACAATTAGCCCTTCTTCAAATGCATATTGAGCCAAACGGGAACCTGCCTTGAATTCAGATGGAAAATTTGTGCGAGATTCCTTGTTAGCTACCAATTCAATAGCACCAATCAACCCAACTGTTCGGGCCTCGCCTACATACCGATGTTCAACCAGCTTACGAAGTGACTCACCAAAGAGAGGCGTCAAATCGCGACATCGATCGACGATTCCATCATCTTCGTAGATTTTCAAGACTTCGAGTGCCACTGTTGCGCTGACGGGATGCCCAGAATACGTATAGCCGTGACCAAATATCCCAAGGCGACCGCTGTTGGTGGCAATCGCCTTGTAGATCTTGGCGCTTACCATTACCGCGGATATGGGCATGTAGGCTGACGAAAGTCCCTTTGCGCAAGTCAGAATGTCGGGCGCAATACCAAATGTGGTTGACCCAAACATATTGCCAGTTCGACCAAATCCACAGATGACTTCATCTGCAATCATGAGTACGTCATATTTCCGAAGTACTGTTTGAATCTTTTCAAAATATCCGACGGGAGGAACGATGACACCACCCGCTCCCATAACTGGTTCAGCAATAAACGCGGCAACAGTTTCAGGTCCTTCTTCCAGGATCTGCCTTTCTAGCAGATCTGCCAATCGAGTTGCGAATTGATCCTCCGTCTCACTAGGTAAGCCCTTTCGATAGAAGTGCGGGCATTCTGTATGCAGAAACCGGGGGGATATCGGGAGATCGAAGTCGGCATGGTTGCTGGCAAGGCCTCCCATGCTTGCAGCCACCGCAGTTACGCCGTGATAGGCATTTCGGCGGGCGATAATCTTCTTCTTTCGAGGTTTGCCGATGGCATTGTGGTAGTACCAAACCATTTTTGCTGCGCTGTCATTTGCCTCGGATCCGGAGCTTGCGAAGAAAACGCGCCCCATAGGGGAGGGCGCAATTTCCAGGAGCTTTTCTGACAATTCTGCTACCGCGCCATTGGTGCGGTGGTTGAAGGTGTGGTAATAGGGCAGCGTCTCCAATGCCTTGGTGGCCGCTTGGATTAGACGAGGATGACTGAATCCCAGCGAAGCGCACCAAAGGCCAGACATTCCCTCTATGAAGCGTCGTCCCTTGTCATCGATCACATGGATGCCATCGCCTCGCACAATGACCAATGGATCAGTGTGCTTTGACTCAGCCAAATTTGAATAGGAGTGCAGATGAGATGCAATGTCTTTCTGGGCAATTGAGTTCAATTTGTTCTCGACTGGTTGGTGGTGGCGTGCCACTCGGCTACTTGCAGTTGAATGATCTAGACCTACAGGGCAGCCAAGTGAATCGAACGGAGGCAAACAAACCTATTAGACACTTAACATACTCATAGGTATATTATAAGGATCTTTGGAATGTGTGGTGAAGGGCTTTTTTGTGTTCAGAAGGGGTTTCTTCGAAGCTAGTTGCCCGCAGACATGACCGGCATGCCTTTCCCGTCGCCCGGAAGCCAGGTCAGCTCAGCAATTGCGCTTGCTGGACACACAGCCAGCACCGGGGATAGGTTGGACTGTGTAGTTGCTGCTTCGAATGAAGGATGGAATTGCACTGGCACTGGACGAAGCTCACGAGTTCAACTCCTTTGAGTCCAAATTCCCAGAGCGTGGGCAGGCTTCTGACAACGTTTCCAAAGACCTGCTTCTTTCAATCAAAGTTGACGTGGTTCTATGATCACTTTTAAAAATGTTAATTTACGCCGCAATGCCAAGGTCTTACTCGATAGCGCGAGCGTAACGCTCAATACCGGAGAGAAAGTCGGCCTGGTGGGACGCAACGGGGCCGGCAAGTCATCGCTGTTTGCACTTATCAATGGTGCCTTACGCGAAGATGCGGGCGAGTTCTATGTCCCAGCGCAGTGGCGTATGGGTCAGGTGGCTCAGGACATGCCCGAAACCGCGCAAAGTGCCACAGAATTTGTGGTGAATGGCGATGTGGCGCTCAATGCTGCTCGGGCTGAAGTGGCTGCAGCAGAGGCAACGGAAGACTATGACCGCATGGCCCATGCCTATACGGCTCTGCAAGACGCGGGCGAGTACGACGCTGCTGCTCGTGCACAGGCATTGATTCTGGGCCTCGGATTCAAGACCTTGGAGCTGGACAACCCAGTCAACAGCTTTTCGGGTGGCTGGCGGATGCGATTGCAACTGGCACGTGCACTGATGTGTCCCTCAGACTTGCTACTGCTCGACGAGCCCACCAATCACCTCGACTTGGACGCTCTGGTCTGGCTTGAGGCCTGGCTTATGAAGTACAGCGGCACTTTGATCGTGATCAGCCACGACCGAGAGTTTCTGGATTCGGTAACCAACGTCACCCTGCACATCCATGGCGGCAAGCTGGTGCGCTACAGCGGAAACTACAGCAATTTTGAGGACATACGGGTCGAACAAGCAGGGCATCAAGAAGCAGTCTATGCAAAGCAACAAGAGAAGATTGCTCACCTACTGAAATACATCGATCGTTTCAGATTTAAAGCCACCAAGGCCAGGCAGGCACAGAGCCGGATCAAGGCCTTGAACCGCATGGAGAAGATTGCACCGCTGCTTTCCGAGGCAGAGTTCACATTCGATTTCAAGGAGCCCGCCAACCTGCCCAATCCCATGCTGTCCATGCAAAGTGTTAGCGTGGGATACCCGCCGTCTCCAGACGCGCCACCCGAGACACCACCCACCGTCATCGTGCGCAACGTTAGCAAATCGGTGTTGGCTGGTCAGCGCATTGGAATTCTGGGAGCAAACGGCCAGGGCAAGTCCACATTAGTAAAAACGATTGCTCGCAATCTGTCACCGCTTAAGGGGCAGATCATTGAAGGTAAGGGATTGAACATCGGCTACTTCGCCCAGCAGGAACTGGATGTTTTACGCCTGGATGACAATCCGTTAGAGCACATGACCCAGCTTTCCAAAGACCTCGTTGCCAGCGGCAAGCTCGCTAGCCAGCCCACGCGAGAGCAGGATTTACGCAGCTTTTTGGGGACTTTTAACTTCAGTGGCGAAATAGTCAAGCAGACAGTGGGCAGCATGAGCGGTGGCGAGAAGGCCCGCCTAGTGCTTTGTATGCTGGTCTGGCAACGCCCCAATTTGCTGCTGCTGGATGAACCCACCAACCACCTGGATTTGGCCACACGGGAAGCACTTTCCATTGCCCTGAACGAATTCGAAGGCACGGTGATGCTGGTTAGCCACGATCGTGCCCTCCTGCGTTCTGTGTGTGACGAGTTTTGGATGGTTTCGCGTGGCGGCATAGAGCACTTCGATGGTGACCTGGATGAGTATCAGCGCTACTTGCTCGACGAATCAAAACGAACGCGTTTGCGACTTCACATGACCCCGAACATCTCGGGAAGTCGTTAAGCAAAGCTGTTTCGAAGCCTGCAACAGACGGTTGCGAATCCATGCCCAACTTATCCGTATGCAGTGATACGGCCGTACACACCAAAAAAATACCTGCGGGTTCAAAACTTGACTTTTTGGTTCATTTTTGAGATCATCACATCAAGTAGCAACATAGACCGCATGCCAGCGGTGTGTATTTATGGATCAGTCAATTTCAAAGAACTCAACAGTCACGTACAGAGCAGTTGTGTACCCTTCACAAAGTGATTCGATGGGACATATGACAGTCCAGTACTATGTTGCCGCTTTTGACCAAGCCATGTGGCACTTGGTTGCAGAGTTGGGCTATGACCCTGAATGGAGGCAATCTCAAAGCAGGGGATGGGCGGATGTGAATTACAACATCAACTTTAAAAACGAGTTGAAAGTTGGTGATTTATATCTTGTTAAAAGTGTTGTCAAAAAAATTGGAAATAAGTCTTTAACAACCTTTCATGAAATGCAAACGGTAAAGGGCGAAGTCGTGGCGGATATCGAAATGATCTCCACCTACTTCAATCTAACCAGTAGAAAAGCAGAATTAATTCCTGAACAAATTCGTTTTAAATGTCTCGAATCACTTAGCTCAAGAGGGTCGCAATGACAGAAGATAAAAAAACACAATTTAAGTCTAGGAAGCAGGCATACATTCAAGAGGAAATCCTGTTATCCGCTGTCGCACTTTTTGCACAGCGCGGCTACAGAGCAGTTTCACTCGGGGACGTCGCCGCAAATCTGGGCTATACAAAGTCGGTAATTTACTATTACTTCAAAAGTAAATCAGAGATGCTTGCTAGGATCTTTGATCAATGCTACGACCTATATCTTAATGGAATAGCAGATATTGTAAAGATGAGCTTAGATCCCCGTGAAAAGCTCAAACGCGCAATCACACAGCATGCTCTAAATGTGATGGATCGTCCGGATTGGAATGCAATCTATTGGCGGGAAGAGAACGAACTTAGTGAAGAATATCAAAAGCTCATACTTGCCAAGAAGCATGAATATGACTCAATTGTTGAGTCAATTTATACAGAAGGTGTGAAGAAGAAGCAGTTCGAAAAGCTCCCAGCTGGAGTAGCAGTCAAAGCAATTCTCGGAATGTGCAATTCAGTTCATATATGGTACAAACCCACTGGCGCTTTGTCTCCAAAAGAGATTGCGGATCATATTGCGCACATCATCATGAAAGGTGTGGCATTACCGTAGCGGTCCTTCAGTAGTATTGAATGCTATTTAGTTGGGTTAAGGCGGATCTCCAGATTAGGTATGCGTCTTTTTCATTGAACGTTTGCTGGTTTGGATTTGTCAGGTCCAAGTATCTAATGGGGTGGACGCTCCCACCTATGGCTGCATCGTAGTGTGCCAAAGTGGAGATGCGAATCAACCACTCGATTGTCATTGCGTGAGGCAAAAGCCATATCAACCGCCTTACAACGTAGCCGCCATACCAGCGCAATGCGCCAGACACAGCCAATGAATCCGCGCTGTGGACCCTCCTCAGCTTCCAAACCCCAAGCAATCGTCGAATCAACCCGGTGGGAAATCCCAGGCCGCCCTCGGGCGGCCTGGGATTGATCTCTCTATTCCATCAATCCAAAGATTAAAACTGCGCCCTCAAGCCCGGAGTTGCGCACATCCCATCACCCGTTTACAGGCAAAAACGTGAATGCGCCGTGCTCAGCAAGTGCAACTGCGCACCACACGACTCTGCTGCCGATACGACTAGGCCGCAGTCTATAGCCGAATGGTCTAAGCGACCAAATTTCATTTCACTTATTTCTGGATATCGCCAATGCAGAGGTACTTGATCTCCACATAGTCGTCTATGCCGAAGTGCGAGCCTTCGCGACCGAGGCCAGATTGCTTCATTCCGCCGAAGGGCACATGCTCGGTTGCTAATATACCCACGTTGATGCCGACCATGCCGTATTCCAACACCTCAGCCACGCGGTGGATGCGGCCGATATCGCGGCTGTAGAAATAGCTTGCCAGACCGAACTCGGTGTTATTGGCTGCGAACACGGCTTCTTGTTCTGTCTTGAACTTGAACACCGGGGCGAAGGGACCGAAGGTCTCTTCGCGGGCGCACAACATATCGGCTGTGGCGCCCGAGACCACGGTGGGCTCAAAGTACTGGCCGGTCAGCTCGTGACCACCGGTTTCCACCTTGCCGCCCTTGGCCACGGCGTCAGCTACATGGCGCTTGACCTTCTCGACTGCGGCGTCTTCGATCAGCGGGCCTTGCAATACTCCTTCTTCAAAGCCATTTCCAACCTTCATGGCCTTGACCTTGGCAGTGAACTTGGTAACGAACTGGTCGTACACGCCTTCTTGCACGTAGAAGCGGTTGGCGCAGACACAGGTCTGGCCTGCGTTGCGGTATTTGCTGGCCAGTGCGCCTTCCACAGCAGAGTCGATGTCGGCATCATCAAAGACGATGAAGGGGGCATTTCCGCCCAGTTCGAGAGACAGCTTTTTCACGGTGTCGGCACATTGCTTGATCAGGATGCGGCCGACTTCGGTGGATCCGGTAAAGCTCAGGTGCCGTACCACTTCACTGGCGCAGATGACTTTGCCCACGGCAATCGAGTTGTCGCTGTCGGCGGTTAGCATATTGATCACGCCAGCCGGGATGCCAGCGCGAATCGCCAGTTCGACGGCGGCTAGGGCAGTCAGCGGGGTCAGCTCTGCCGGCTTGATGATTACCGTGCAACCGGCTGCCAGAGCGGGAGCTACCTTGCGGGTAATCATGGCCAGGGGAAAATTCCAGGGCGTGATAGCGGCGCACACACCAATGGGCTGTTTGATCACCATCAGGCGGCGGTTGTTGTCAAACTGGGGCAGTGTCTCGCCATTGACGCGCTTGGCTTCTTCAGCAAACCATTCCACAAAACTTGCGCCGTATGCGACTTCGCCTTTGGCTTCAGCAAAAGGCTTGCCTTGTTCGGCGGTCATGATGCGGCCTAGGTCTTCCTGGTTTGCCATCAACAGGTCAAACCACTTGCGCATGATGATGCTGCGTTCCTTGGCTGTCTTTGCTTTCCACGCGGGCAAGGCGGCTTTGGCGGCGGCAATGGCCGCTTCGGCATCGGCCGCCCCTAGGTTGGCCACGTCCACCAGCTTGCGGCCATTGGACGGGTCGTTCACATCAAAGCGCGCAGATCCCGCCACCCATTTGCCACCAATAAGGGCGTCGGTCTTGAGCAGGCTTGGGTCGTTAAGCAGAGAGATTTGGGAGGTATTCATGTCCGTGGTCGGCATTTCTGTGGGGCGTCTGCCCCGTGGTTAGGCGATAGGTATCGCTTGTTCGTTGCCCTTGTTAGGCCCTAAACAGCGCTAGCGGCTTCTAGACTTGCCGCCATGATGCTCAGGCCTTCGTCCAGGATGGAGTCGCTGGCCACCAGTGGCACCAGCACGCGCACCACGTTGGCGTAGGTGCCGCAGGTCAGCAGTATCAGTCCGCGCTTGGCGGCTTCTGCCGCCAGCTTCTTGGCCAGGTCTGCATCGGGCTGGTGCAGGTCGCCGCTCTTGAACAGCTCGATGGCAATCATGGAGCCCAGGCCGCGCACATCGCCAATGCTCTTGTACTTGGCGGCAATGGCTTGCAGACCGGTCTTCAGGCGCGCGCCCACGTCACGGCTGCGCTGCAGCAGGTTTTCCTTTTCAAACACGTCCAGCACGGCCAGTGCCGAGGCGCAGGCCAGCGGATTGCCGGCGTAGGTGCCGCCCAGGCCACCTACGGCGGCGGCGTCCATCACTTCGGCGCGGCCGATGATGGCCGACAGCGGCATGCCACCGGCCAGGGACTTGGCCATGGTGATGATGTCGGGCGCCACGCCCCACTGCTCGCAAGCCAGCCAGGTGCCGGTACGGCCCGCGCCGGTTTGCACTTCGTCTGCAATCAGCAAGATGCCGTGCTGGTCGCACAGGGCGCGCAGGCGTTGTGCAAATGCGGGCGATGCGGCGTAGAAGCCGCCTTCGCCTTGCACCGGCTCCAGAATGATGGCGGCCACGCGGCTGGCTTCAATGTCGTACTTGAACAGGGCCTCAATGGAGGCAATGGAGTCGTCCTCGCTCACGCCGTGCAGCTCGCAGGGGAACTTGGCGTGGTAGACCTCGGCAGGGAAGGGGCCAAAGCCGATCTTGTAGGGGCCCACCTTGCCAGTCAGCGCCATGCCCATCATGGTGCGGCCATGGAAGCCGCCGCCAAAGGCGATAACGCCCGAACGCTTGGAGTAGGCGCGCGCCACCTTGATAGCGTTTTCCACGGCCTCGGCACCAGTGGTCATGAAAAAGCTCTTCTTGGCAAAGTTGCCGGGTGCCAGGGCGTTCAAACGCTCGGCCAGTTCCACATAAGGCTCATAGGCCAGCACCTGGAAGCAGGTGTGGGTGAACTTGCCCAGCTGCTCGGTGATCGCGGCCACCAGAGCCGGATGGCGGTGGCCGGTGTTCAGGACGGCAATACCGCCGGCAAAGTCGATGTAGCGCTTCCCTTCCACGTCCCAGACTTCGGCGCCTTCTGCACGCTCCACGAAAATTTCAAAGCCCTGGCCCAGTCCGGTGGGCAGGGCGGCACGGCGGCGTGCCATCAGGGCGGCATTGGTAAAGTTGGGTTCGCGTTGCATGGTTCAAACTCCTGTGTGTACAATTAGTGATACGACTTTAGAGCGCCGCTATAACATATATAGTTGGTCGCAGTTTTGGATGCACTGTGCAGTGCTAGTACGTTACTTAGCACTCCAACCGCCATCAACAGCAAAGCTTTGGCCACTGATGTACGAACTCTCTTCAGACAGCAGATATAGGACCATGCTGGCAATTTCGCTAGCCTTGCCTCTGCGTTGCTGAGGAACCGTCCGAGCTAGCCACTGTGGATCTGCTCCTACTCCTCCCATAGCCGGAGCATCGGCACCAAGTATTTTTGCGGAGTTTGCGCGGACATTTGTTTCAATAGCGCCTGGACACACAGCATTGATGTTTATGCCATGCTTTGCATAGTCACAACCAATCTGCTTTGTTAGTCCAATAACGGCATGCTTAGATGCTGTGTAGGAAGCACCGTCTGCCATCCCAACCAGTCCACCGACTGAAGAGATGTTGACAATTTTTCCCGCTTTCGCATCTACCATGTGCTTCAGGGCAGCACGGCAAGCATAGAACGTACCTCGAAGATTGATATTGATGATCTGATCCCAAAGTGCATCAGAGGTATCTGTGCAGCTAGCAAAGCCGTCAAAGACGGCCGCGTTGCAAACGAGCCCATCAATGCGTCCGTGCTTGCTAAATGCATGCTCTATGAGCGCATCTACTTCGTTTCGGTTGCGTACATCGCACTTCAAGAACTCCACTGAGCTGCTTCTTTTCTGAGCCAAGGCAACAAGATCAGCACCTTCGCCTTCAAGAATTCCGCCAACAATAACGGCAGCTCCTTTTCCAGAGAGCTCTTCCACAATGCAGCGTCCAATACCAGTCTCACCACCGGTTATCACAATTATTTTATTTGCAAACATATAAGACCTATCTGATATTGAAAGAGTTTGCACCGACACCCGGCTTGTCTTTCAGAATTTCTCTTGCGGCATTGTGTCCCGGAACGCCTGTTACGCCTCCGCCTGGATGACATGCCGCACCGCACATGTAAAGACCATGTACCGGGGTCCGGTAGTCTGCGTAATGTGCAATGGGTCGCCTAAAGAAAATTTGGTCCATGCTCATTTCCCCATGGTGCACGTGACCACCATGCATTGAAAACATGGCCTCTATATCCGGTGGCGTCAGTATTTGTGAATGCACTATGGTTTTTCCAAAGCCTGGTGCGTAGCGCTCGATCTGCTTCACCACAATATTCAGCAGATCCTGACGGGTGTGATCGGTCCAACCACCACCATTCAATTGGTAAGGGACATGCCCACCCATGATCTGCACGACATGCATGCCCTCTGGAGCGACAGTCGGGTCATACGCGCTCGGCGTTGTGATCCACAAGTAGGGTTTGGGGGAAATCTCACCGTTACGCGCTGAGAAAAATGCTTGTTCCAACTCACTCGAATTCTCGGCTATCGTGATGGATCCCGGGTTCTCAATTCCAAACTCTCTGGAATCCCAAGCCTTCCACCTGGGCAAAGCACTCGTTGCCAGATTGATCTTGAATGCGATGGACTCGGTTCTGTGTTTCTGAACTGCCTCCACAACCTTTCCACTCAATTTCTCTTCACCTATCATCTTCAAGTAGGTGTCACGAGCGCCGGCATTGGAGACAACAATCTTGGCGTGAATCTCAGTTCCATCATCCAGTTGCACACCTGTCACGGTGTTCATTGTGATCAGAAACTTTGAAACAGATTTCCCCAGAATGAACTCAACGCCGTTTTGCAACGCTGTCTTCTTCAGTGCTTCAGAGATGGATCCCATCCCGCCTTTGATCAAACCACCCCCACCAGCCTTGGTGGAGTTGTCTCGCATAAAGGGCCTGGCCAGAACATACGCTGAACCTGGCGTTTTCGGGCTTATCAGACCAGCTGAACCAGAAGCATAGCTACCGTATGCAGTCAAGATGCGGTCGCTTTCGAACCATCTGCTCAAAAACTCATTTGCACTGAGCGTAATTAGATCCCAGAGGTCGTAGGCCTTATTGCCAATGTCCTTGAACCGCCATGCGAGCGCGGCAGCGCCAACCAGGTCCTTTATGCGCCCTGTCGTTGGATCAACCGGAGTTTCAAACATCAACTTGCGCACATAGGGAATGAGTCCGTTCATGTGTTCGACAAACTTTGGATAGTTGGCCGCGTCTTTTGCAGATAGTTTTGCTAACTCTTTCTTGAATTTTTCCGACTCACTCCAGTACACGATGCTGCTTCCGTCTTCGAACGGGTGGAGTGAAGGAGGCACTGGAATCACCTCAACCCCATTTTCCAAAAGATTCAAGTCAAGCATGACTTTGGGCTGCAGTAGCGACATCCAATATGAGGCTACAGAAATTTTGAAGCCAGGCCAAACCTCTTGAGTGATCGCAGCACCGCCAACAAATGGGCGCTTTTCAATCACACACACGCGAAGTCCGCTTTTAGCGAGATACGAGGCACAGACCAAGCCGTTGTGGCCTGCACCTACTACGATTGCATCAAAGGTTTTCATGCCTGCGCTCCTAGTTATTCGTACACAGCGACGATGTCAGACTCCATACGCAAGCGCGGGTCATAAAGTGCCTGCACGCCAACCAGGACAGATGCGGGCGGGGCATCCATATTGAAGTAGTTAGCGCGAACCTTACGAATCGTGTCGATAAGAGACGGTTCATAGTCCGTCACATATGTCGTCATTCTTGCGACGTTATGGAAACCAAGACCAGCTTCCTTAAGTGTGCGCCCAAGACCCTCGAACAATGCAACACATTGATCTTCAAAGGAGGAGTCAACGATTTCGCCGTTGACGTCGACACCAACGTGGCCGGACGAAATCAAGAGTCCTTTTCCTTGGACTGCCATTGCTTGAGATACGCCGGGCCATTTTGCACCTGGAGGATTAATCGGTTTCAGGCTCATATTTAACCTTTCGTCGTTTTGGCTGTTGATGCCAGGTTGGGTGAGAGCCGACCACTTCACTGAACGATGTTGGTGACTCTCACATGGGTGTCATGAAATATACAACAAACATACCATTGAGTCAAACAATCGACGCTAAAGTCTTTTTTAAGCCCGATAAGGATGATCCTAACTGTGCGCGCGTTGGACGGCTAACCGTTGCATGCATCACTTTTTGGACTTGGTCGCAGAAATGCGGCGAATTGTGGATTTCTGCCACAAATCAATCAGCTGCAGGTTCCTCCGGCTTTTAAGCTGGTAGCGTCTGGCTGAGTGGACCAAGCACCAAATGGTGCTTCATACCATCTTCTGGCCGGTGGAGTACCGGTTGAGAAGCACCGCCCGATCGGCGGAACCGAACCGTCCAAGTTCTGGGGCCCAGTTCAACCTCGGAGATGGCATGGTCCGCCCACCTACAGCGCTGCTGCTGAAGTGGAGTAACCCTGTTGTCAGGGGGGCCTCGCAGAAACAGCATCGCAGTGCCAGAGTGGATGTTCTGATCAACCACTTCATCTGGAGGCCCCACTATGCAATCTACTGCAAATTTGCCAGTCATTGGCTTGGACCTGGCCAAGTCCGTGTTCCAGCTACATATTGTTGATCCCGACACTGGAAAGATTCAGCGCGGTCAGATCAAGCGAGCCAGACTCACTGAGTTTTTTGCAAAGTGTTCGTCCAGTCTCGTGGCAATGGAAGCCTGCGCCGGCTCGCACTACTGGGCGCGAACTCTTCTGTCCTTGGGCCACCAGGTCAAGATTCTGCCAGCCCAACACGTCAAAGCCTTCGTGCTGCGTGACAAGACGGATGCCATGGATGCGCAAGCGATCTAGGTTGCAGCCCAGCAACCCCAAATCAAATGCGTACCGGTCAAGACGCAACGCGAGCAGAGTTGCATGGCCCTGCACGGCATGCGTCGACAACTGATGAAGATGCGCATTATATAAACCAATGCCCTGCGTGGCATCCTGGCCGAATTCGGTATCGCCTTGCCGGTGGGGCACAAGCAATTGTTGAAGGTTATCCAGGATGAGCTGTCCAAAGCGCAGCTAAATGAGCTGTTGACACCGGATATTGTTGTCAGCGTACAAGAGCAGCTCAAACGCATCAACTGTCTGCAAGATGACATCGACCACATCAGCCAGCGCCTACGCCTCATGCTTCGAGATGATCGCCAGATGCAAGCAATCCACCAGATTCCGGGCGTTGGCGAGTTGACAGCCTCGGCACTGATCGCAGCGGTGGGGGACTTCAGTTCCTTTAAGTCCAGTCGCCAGTTTGCATCCTGGGTAGGATTGACACCCCGACAAGTGGGTACGGGGGGCAAGACACAGCAGCTAGGAATTTCCAAGCGCGGTGACTCCTACTTGCGCACGCTATTGATTGCCGGCGCTCGGGCTGTGATTGCCAGATCTGCGAAGTCAAATTGGATTCAAGGGTTGCTGCAGCGACATCACTGTAACGTGGCGGTAGTCGCGCTGGCCAACAAAATAGCACGCACCGTTTGGGCGATCCTGGTCAAAGGCATAGCCTTTGACCAGGTGAAATGGAATCCCTCCAGCGGGATCACCGTTTGAAAATCAGTCATTGAATAGCCTGACCAGTGGCGCAAACCAACCGAATTGAAGGAGAGCATGCACCCAGCGAAGTGATGGAATGAAGGTCAAACCGGGTCGGAGACATTCCGATGAATCGCCTGTACCTAGAGTACACCCCCGGAGATAGGAACCCCGACCGCGAATAGCCATTATGGGCAGCAGTACCCACTGCACAAACAGCCCGGATGTAAGGTGGCAAACCTTTCAATCGTTACAACGCGAAAACTTGCTCTTCTTGGGCGAACCATGAAGGCGATTCATAGAGATAATTCCCAGGAGAGTAACGCCAATTTCCCCCCCTGGCTACCGGGTTATCTACATACAAAGACTGCGTGTTAGGCCGCCTTGACCAGGTCCGGAACCGCTTCAAACAGATCCGCCACCAGACCATAGTCAGCCACGGAGAAGATCGGTGCTTCGGCATCCTTGTTGATGGCCACTATCACCCTGCTGTCCTTCATGCCGGCCAAGTGTTGAATGGCGCCGCTGATGCCGCAGGCGACATACAACTGCGGTGCCACGATCTTGCCGGTTTGTCCGACTTGCCAGTTATTTGGGGCATAGCCTGCATCAACTGCAGCACGGGATGCACCCATTGCTGCACCCAACTTGTCGGCCAACGGGAAGATGACTTCGGTGAACTTCTCGCTGGAGCCCAGAGCCCGGCCACCGGAAACGATGATCTTGGCGCTGGCGAGTTCAGGGCGGTCGTTCTTGACGATCTCGGAGCCCAGGAACTGGATGCTGGCGGCTGCAGCCACAGCGGTAGCCGTGGCTACAGATGCGCTGCCACCGGTCTCAGGAGCGGGATCAAAACCCGTGGTGCGCACGGTGATGACCTTGGTGGCATCGGTTGCCTGCACGATGGCAATGGCATTACCGGCGTAGATCGGGCGCTCAAAGGTGTTGGGGCTCACCACCAGGGTGATGTCAGAGATCTGGCCCACATCCAGTTTGGCGGCTACACGGGGAGCAATGTTCTTGCCGTAGGGGGTCGCAGCAAAAACGATGTGGCTGAAGTTGCTAGCGATGGAGATGACCTGCGCGGTGACGTTTTCGGCAAGGCCATTTTGCAGGCCAGCTTCGTCGAAGTGGATGACCTGGGCTACGCCAGCGATTTGGGCAGCAGCAGCAGCAGCAGATGCGGCATTGAAACCAGCCACTAGCACATGCACATCACCACCGAGCTTACCAGCAGCGGTGATGGCGTTCAGCGTTGCAGGCTTGATGGAAGCGTTGTCGTGTTCGGCAATTACCAGGGATGTCATTTAGATCACCTTCGCTTCGTTCTTAAGTTTGTCCACTAGTGCGGCCACATCGACCACCTTGATACCGGCCTTGCGGCCTGCGGGTTCTGTCACCTTGAGGGTCTTGATGCGCGGATTAACATCCACACCTAGGTCTTCGGGTTTGACCGTGTCCAGGGGCTTCTTCTTGGCCTTCATGATGTTGGGCAGCGTTACATAACGCGGCTCGTTCAGGCGCAAGTCGGTGGTGATGACGGCCGGCAAAGTCAGAGACAGGTTCTCGGAACCGCCGTCCACTTCACGCGAGGCCAGCAACTTGCCGCCTTCGATGGCGACCTTGCTGGTGAAAGTAGCTTGAGGCCAATCGCCCAAAGCAGCCAACATTTGGCCAGTCTGGTTGCAATCGTCATCAATGGCTTGCTTGCCCAGGATGATGATGCCAGGTTGTTCCTTGTCCACCAAAGCCTTCAAGAGCTTGGCCACCGCCAGGGGCTGCAGATCGGCTGCGGTTTCCACCAGGATGGCACGGTCAGCGCCAATGGCCAGTGCGGTGCGCAGGGTTTCCTGGCACTGGGTAACACCACACGACACGGCGATGATTTCAGTGACGACGCCCTTTTCCTTCAGGCGCACCGCTTCTTCCACGGCGATTTCGTCAAACGGGTTCATGCTCATCTTGACGTTGGCGATGTCCACGCCCGTGCCATCCGATTTCACTCGGACCTTGACGTTGTAGTCCACCACGCGTTTGACGGCGACCAAGGCTTTCATGATGCTTCCTACTTAAATTTTTTTGCTGACGATTTTCAGGAACGGTATATATTGATATCAGTACCGCTGTACACCCTTATAGGCGATGAGGGCGCACTGCGTTTTAAAGATGCAAAGATCAGACGTGCCTTTGGCGACCTGCCAACCACGCTCATGATCTGATCCTGGGACCACTTTGAAACTGATTAGACAGACTGCATCCCATTGAGAGATGGAATAGCTGAGAAAAGTCGGCGATCGACTCTACTCAGCTGTCTGGCATGATCCAGCCGCACCAAATGGGCTACCAGCCCTTTGTTTTCAAATCGGCACTAAGGTCCAACTTGTTGGTACAAAATTTCGCGTTCTCGTCCCGCACAGCCCGGATCCGCTTACCGGACCGCAATTCCTCGGAAATATGGGCGATAACACCTGGAATCGTCGAAAGAATTGCAAGACCGGTCATCTCGTCCGGCGAGAAGCCCATCTCAGTAAGAATCGCACTGATCATGCCAACATCGTTAATTGGCAAATCAGGCTTACCGATAGCTGCCGTGTAAGCGATATGAAGTGCCTCGTACCACTGGCATTGGGTACCCCACACACCTTGCTCAATAGCGATCTGTTTCAGCTTTTGAGCACGCGGATCCGTACCTTTGAACTTTGGATGACCAACGCCAGGCATACGAATCTTCTTAGACTTCATGTTGTCCGCGACGTTCTTGGCGTGTACATCCATAGAATTCCCGAATTTCAGAAAATCCGCAAAAGTGTCCAGAATGAATTGTCCAGTTTGCTCGGGTGCAAGGGTATTCACACCAGCGCCCAAAACAGCCGTCGCCAGTCCTGCAGACATGGACGGATTTCCGGAAACGTTGTACCGAGCTGCAACCGTTCCAGGCTTACCTAGCGCATAGTCAAGTATGGAGCAGAGAACTGCATCCATCATCTTCACCTGGCCAGGGGTGGGCAAAACACCTTTGATTTGCAGGTAGGTAGCACTTGCGAAGTTGACGCTGCCGATCAACTCACCCAGTTCATATCCGCGAATGTAAACACTGCCATCCGCCACATAGCTTATCGAGGTGTCCCAATCAATCCTTTGGTCACTTGTAGTCATATCTTAGTACTATCCTTTTAAAATTACATTCGAGAAATCACGAGCTCCATTCACTGGAGCGTTTATCACCGGTTGCTCATCCGCAAACAGTTGAATCCATAAGCAATAACCACAAACCACATAAAACTAGGGAACTACTTCCCACATACAGTTCATCAAACGGCAATTTCGTCATAAATCAAAACTCTACCAGTACGGACGATTTCCGAAGCCAGATTGAAATCCAGGTGCATATTCGCCGGAAGACCTGTTGTCACCCTCTTCTTTCATCGGTAGCGTGTTCTACTTTCTGGCACCAAAAGTCCATCTGTGGTTCGCCTGTCGTCTCTAGGGCGACAATCTAAAAATGCTTCGATATTGCTTAGAGAAATGCGCCTGAGACTGAAAGCCGGAAGCGACCACGATTTCCATTATTGACATAGACGTCTTAGTTAGAAGCGAGCGTGCGTAAGCTTGCATATTTGGCTACCAGTAGTCGATTGACGCAAGCAGCTTAAGCGTCCACGGACATCTTCAACAGCGCTTTCTTGTCTACCTTTCCTGTGGCTCCCAGAGGAAATTTGTCAAACGTAAGAAGGCGCTCAGGTAGCTTGAATTTTGCTAACTTGCTTTCGCATCGTGATTTGACGTCATCAAGGCTCAGAACCGCATCAATCTTAAGAACCACGCAAACACAAACTATTTGCCCGTACTTATCGTCTGGAACACCAATGACGGCAACCTGTTCGACTTCTGGGAAGTGCTCTACGATGCTTTCGATTTCGATGGGGGCAATGTTTGCACCACCACGAATGATGATGTCCTTGCTTCGTCCGACCAGGAAGTAGTAGCCATTTTGGTCTACGTACCCCAAATCACCACTTCGAATCAACCCGTTGTGATAAAGATGTGCTGTCTGAATGGGATCTTTTATGTACCCACTTGTTGCTGACGGCCCTCGTATATACAGCTCACCAACCTGTCCAGGTGGCAGCTCACGCCCCTGCTTATCCAGAATCTTTGCTATCGCGTTTGGTGCCAGCTTTCCTACTGTTCCCGTTGGGGCATGGTCACCTTCATCGAAGTAGATTCCAAACAGGGGACGCGATTCCGTCTGCGCGTAGTAATTGACGATTATCTTGTTGAACTTGGCCTTGAACTTTTGCACAAGTGAGTCTTGCAGCGGTGCGCCGGCCGATATCAGCATTCGCATTCTGGACAAATCAATGTTGAAGCCGTTTTGCTCTGCGTACTCCAACATGATTGCGTACATTGTTGGGACTCCTGCAAAGATGCTCACACCTTGGTTTTGAAACGAATCCAAAACAAGTTTGGGATGGAAACGGTTCAAGATGTGAACATGCGCTCCCGCTTGGAGCATCATTCCTGTCGTGGTAGTCAGACCGTAGTGCCATCCCATGGGTAATGCGACAGACATGATGTCTAAAGGCGTTACTCCCCACATCTCTATGAGTGATGCATTACCTCGGTATTCGTCATCCTGGTCCATGCCAACCCCTTTCGGAGTTCCGGTTGACCCAGAGGTATAGACCATGAGGAACGGAAACTTCTTGGTCCGCATTTCAGAAGTTGCAATACCTGTTTCATTGCTGCCTTCACCGAAGAATTCTTCGACCTTCCAGCCAGAAATGTGTTTGCGTGTGGCTAATGCTGTTCGTGCCATTTCTTTAGTTTTACTGTCGTAAAACATTGCGGCAACTTCACCATGATCGAGAATGTACTCAACCTCAGCTTGCGACAAACTTGAATTGATGGGAACAATGCTTCCACCAAGCTTTGCAATTGCATAGTACAGAAGCATCAGCTCAACCCTGTTCTCAACGTGAACAGCAATTGGCCTGGAACCGTCTAAGCCAAGATGCGTCAGTTTGTCGACTGTTGTCTCAATTCCACTCCACAACTCCGCATACGTCAACGACAACGTGTCGCTTGAAATGGCGATGTCACTACCCCTGCTGGTGGCCCAGGACTGAATTTTTTCAAGCAACATGTTGACCCTCAGCTAGCTTGCTTGCGATGCATCATGACTTTCCAGATGCCGTCTTGCAGAATCTCACCCCGTTGGTTCTCAACCGATACCTTGAAGTTGACGATGCCCACAAGCGGCTTCTTCGTTTCACGCTTGGACTCAACTACTTCGCGGACGTAGATGGTGTCCCCAATCTTTACAGGCCCCTTCATGTCCCAAGTCATGCCGAGGAATGCGATCGCGGTACCTTCTTTGATGCCCAGACGGCTCTCAAGTCCGGTAGCAATTGCAAACACTGCCGGGCCATGAAGAATTCGGCCACCAAAGATTGTGTTCTTTGCGAACTCTTCATCCGTGTGAACGGGATTGTTGTCACCGGTAAAGGCCGTGGCCAAAACGATGTCGGTTTCAGTGATCGTTCGCCGGGGCGTTACCCAGGACATGCCAACGTCCATTTCATCGTAATACAACGCATTCTTTCCAACACCATTCATTGCATCGCTCATTGCAGACTCCTTGTTTAATTTAAATACGCACCTTATCAACAGCACTCGATAGGGTGCAAAAGCTAGCGCCCGTCTTCTCGATGTGCTGCATCAATTGATCCATCATCTTGATTCGTGGCATTCTTCCAATCACTTCTGGGTGGCAGGTCAGATTGAACAATCCGTTCACTTCGCTAGCGCAATCGAACTCTCCCTTCCAAATCTCAAGCACATCGGATGGCTTTCGCAGCCCTTGAGATATTGGTTTCCAGGAGAAATGGAAGTAGGGGAAGTCATCCAAATCCCATGCGACAGGGAATTCGATGATCTTTGAAGGTGTGCCCTTTGTGAACTTTTCGTCACTGATCTCGTAGCTCAGGGCTGGGTAATAAGGGTGATAGTCGCCACCCATCAAGCTACTGTCGTACAAAAAGCCCGTTTTCTCAAGCAGTCGTATTGAATCCGGACTCAAGTCCCAGGCCGGCGACCTGTAACCAACTGGACGAACACCGGTGAAGGATTGAAGGGCTTCTATGCTCAAAAGCAAATTTTCTTCTTCCTTCTCGGGTGTCAATCCGACTGGTGATTCGTGTGCCAAACCGTGAACACCGATTTCATGTCCGCCAGCACAGATCTGCTCCACCTGACCAGGAAAGCTCCTGAGGCTGTGGATTGGCACAAAGAATGTGGCCTTTGCCTCATACTTTTTCAGCAAATCCAATATTCTCTGCACACCCAAGTTGGCACCATATTCGCCTCGGGAAATTGGCGTGGGACTGGTTTGACGGAAGGTACTTTGCCAGATGGCCGTTGCGTCGAAGTCAAAGGTTAGACAAGCTCGTGTCATGTTGGTAGTCCTGAAGTGTGGTCTCTTTGCAGTCAATTGATCGTCTTGCGTTTGCAAGCTTGTGAGCTCCCGCCTCTCCTAAGAATTCTTCAAGCTGCAAGTTTGTACCATGAGTACATGTTTTGACTATAAGGTATGTTTATCTATACGTAAAGTCTTTTTTTGCAATCTGGGCTTGTTTGATTGCCCGCGTGGACTTAGTCCTCAAGACATAGGGGTCAGTGCCGCCATAGTGTTGGACAGCGGCATGGGGCGTGCGTAGGCGCAAGATGTACCACCCAGGATAGTCTGGACTTCTATGGTGGGGTACTTAGTTCAGTGGCCGATCGCCGTAACAGCAGGCAACGCTTGAGGTGCTCTAACACCCAAAATTAACTGGGTGGGATGACACCGGGGGTCATCTACCCGCTGAGAAGCAACCTTTAAGCGGGCTCCTGAAGCCCCTATTTGACCAAGCCACCATCGATCAAGATGTCTTGGCCAGTGATGTAGGCGCCGACGTCTGATACCAGCAGAGAGATGAGGGATGAGACCTCTTGCATCTCACCGAACCTGCCCATCGGGATCCTGTCGAGCCATTCACGATCCAAATCCATACTGTTGATGAATCCTGGCAAGACGTTGTTCATTCGTATATTGTCTTTTGCATACGTCTGAGCTGAAAGCTTTACATAGTTCGACAAAGCAGCTCGTATGACACTGGACGTTGGGAACAGGGGTGATGGCTGCAGCGCTCCATAGGCGGAAATGTTCACAATCGATCCATGTTTCTGATTCAACATGGTAGGGATTACCAATCTGCTTGTACGCACAACATTCATAAAGTAGATGTTGAACGCATCAAACCACTGTTCGTCACTGATTTCAGCAATCACACCGCGTTGCCCATGACCGGCACTATTGACGACTGCATCGATGCGTCCATACTTATCAAGTGCCTTGTCAACAAGACGCTTTAGGTCTTCATTTGACTGATTCGAGCCCGTTACCCCAAATCCACCTAGCTGGTTGGCCAATGCCTCCCCTCTCCCAGATGAAGAGAGTATTCCAACCGTATATCCATCTTGAGCTAGTCTCTGCGCGACGTGAGCACCCATGCCACTCCCACCGGCTGTCACTAAAGCAACTTTGTTTGAAATCACGATTGCCTTTTAAAGTTCATTCTCTTCAACGGGTTCGTAGCCAGGACACATCCTGGAGGGTAGGCTTAGTATTCGTCCAAGAAGCTCGACTAGCTCCGCGTCGTTCAATGAGACCTCTGGAATGGCTAGTCGCAGTATCAAAATCTCATTCTTTTGCACACGTACTCGCTATCGCTTGGTCGAGCATCTAGCTACCTCGGTCTTCTGCACACCACAAGCTGAACCGGGTGTGAATCCACGTTCATACTTGGCAGAACGAATTTGAGCTACTTTGAATAATGAGCCACCAACGCGCTTTCCACTTTGTGCCATGCGGCACGCGTGTCCCTGCTTATCTCGGAGAAGTGCTTGTCCGTGGGTTGTCCATAGAAGCCACTGCGTGAAATTTGGTACGCACCTTGCTGATACACATCAGCAAGAGACTCTGCCACTTTCAGTGCCATCAGATTGGGATTCAAGATGGGAAACGGCGCTGCCTTCCCTCCATTCATCAAATACTTCTGGTAAGAGGCGGCAATGATTGTGCAGTTCAGAATCACAGCCTCAGCACCCGTCTTGTCAATGGATTCCTGAGTGACTCGGATGACATCGTTTGCAACGGATGAGGTGTCGTTGACCATGTCTTTGACATACCAATTGATCACATCAAGTCCAAGAACAACCTCGCTGGCACCGTAAATCTTTACGTTGTCTTTCATGAGCGATCCCGCCTTGACATGGTCAGTGACAATGACGGCTGTTTTCCCATAGAACGGGAGCATGCTTAGAGATGCCTCCATCGGACCAATGACGGGAATGTTCACCGTTTCGCGTGCGACTCGCACGGCAGGGTCATAGCAGCAGCCGCTTATCACCGCGTCAAATCCGTCCTCTTCTGCCTTCATGATTGCTTCTAGAAGCGCTGCCTCAACAAAGTGCTTGGGATAGAAGTAGTCCATGTCGGCGGGACATGCTGTCAAGTGCGTGATTTCAAGAGTCGTATCTCGAAGCGCATAGTGCGAAAGTGTTTCGCGAATCAGATCGTCGTAAGCAGTGGTTCCGAATGGATTAATGAAGTTAATCTTGCGAGGCATAGTGCTCTCCATTGAATGGTTTTGACCTTACTCTTCCAACCCCAACATCATTGAGGTCAAAGGACAGTTTCGTCATGTCAGAGGGACCCTATTGGGGCTTATTTGTACCCATGGGTCTGAAAGTATGACCCGTAGGTATGTTTATTGTACACTTCTAACTCTGTTAAAGTGAGGTCCGTTTAGGTGTTCAGTGCGCCAGGGCCACCCAGTATCCGAAAACTTTAGCCAGTTAGCGCGAAATGTGTTTCACGTGTCTTAAACCCATCCATTCAGCAGGTGTAGGTTGGCCAGATCTACCGCAGGCAATGGCGTGTTGAAGCCGATGACGTATAAACTGCGAGACCCGGCGGAGACTAGACCTCAAACAACTTTGAGTAAACGTCATCTCGCCGATCTGAAAGCTGCCGAATTTCTGACCTTTCACGTGATTTGTGAAGTAGCTCGATGTCCAGATCACAGGAAATCAGGCACGCACCATCTTCGCCAATTGATATGTTGCCGTCATCAATCGCAAATCTGTTGTCAATGGGCGATGCTACGAATGGTGTTCCCTGGAGCTGCGACACGTAATCCGTAGGAATATCCATCGAGCCGACCAATGTTGATACGCACACAAAACACTGGTTTTCAATAGCTCTGGCATGTCCGGAATAGTAAACACGCCACTTGCCCCGATCATCGGTCAACGAAGGAATGAAGATAGCTTCGACACCGTGGTTATGCACAAGATGCCTAGTCAACTCCGGAAACTGTACGTCGTAGCAGGTAAACAAACCGCATTTGACGCCATCAATTTCAAATGGAACCAGGCGATCACCACCAACGGTATTGATGGCGCGTTCGCCTCGTGTCATATGAATCTTGTCCTGGCGGATGTATTCACCGTTTGGTTTAAACACGAAGGCCGAATTTCTTCCAAAACTGTTTTCTTCGTGCCAAAAGCTTGCACCGATGATGTAGATGTCGTTTTCAGCGGCCAGTTTGAGCATTCCACCTATGAAGCGTGGAAGCAATGGCGTCAACACTTCTCTGTAGAAAGCGCCAATCTCCGAGTTGGAGACATTGGAGGCACGTTCATTTAGCCATAGTAACCCAATGCATACCAACTCTGGCAACACCAATACTCTTGACTTGTTGCTTTTTGCATCCGCAACGACTTCTTCGACGTGACTAAGGAATTGTCCGAAGTCACGGTATTTTCGCAACTCGAACGCTGCGACTGACACTCTCAGTTTTTTGCTCATATCAGGTTGGTACTGTAGGTAAGATTCATTCAATAAGGATAGAGGGGGCTAAACATGAACCCCCAAAATTTCATTGTCACCACCCTCGCGCATCCGCCGCGCAATCACCAATCTGTTTATGTCGCTGGTACCTTCACCGGTAATATAGAGTGCAGCTTCACGGAACATTCGCTCTACTGCAAAGTCCTTTATGTAACCATAACCGCCATGCACACGCATGGCGTCAGCAACGATTTCAAGACACGCCTCGCTTGCATAGAGCTTTGCCATGGCCGAGATCATGTCTGTCCGCTTACCATTTTGCTTTGCATTTGCAGCTTCATTTGTCAAAAGCCTGGCCGCTACCAACTTTGTTCCCATTTCTGCAAGTCTGAGCTGAATTGCCTGGTGCTGTTCAATGGCAACGCCAAACGTCTTTCTTTCACTTGCGTAACGCATTGCATCACCCAGGGCCGCAGCGGCAAGTCCTACGCAGCTCGCGGCAATTGCAATCCGTCCAATTTCTAAGCCATCAAGAAGTTGAGACATACCAGCGTCGTTGCGTCCACCGACAAAGCGATCAACTGGCAAGGCCACGTCTTCAAACAGTACTTCGACCGTGTCTACCAGATCAAAGCCCATTTTGTGAAAATCGGATCCAATTCGCACGCCTCGATCATTACGTCGGACCAGAAGCAGGCCAATCTTTGGTTTCCCGTTTTCCTTGACTCCTGTTTTCGCAAGCGTCACATACAGAGTTGCTCGCCGACCATTCGTAATGAATATCTTGGTACCGTTCAATGCGAGGCTGTCGCCATTTTCTTTGGCACTCGTTTGAATTGCCTGAAGATCTGATCCAGCATTCGGTTCAGTCAGGCATAGGGCTCCTCGCTCCGTACCTGCGGCCAAACCAGGCAGAAACATAGTTTTTTGCTCTTCAGTGCCATAGGTTTTAACGATATACACCACTGTCGCGTGACTATTGATGTATGCCGCAAGAGTTGTCCAGCCACTAGACACTACTTCCATAATCGCAGCGAATACGGGATACCTTAGTCCCAAACCGCCGTATTCTTCGGGAACGATCAATCCAAACAGCCCAAGTTCTGCCATCTGCTCGACTAGATTGTCTGGATAGTCGGTAAGCGACTCCAGCTGGTTCGATTTATTTCGCACCTCTTGCGATATAAATTTGTCAACAGCCTCAATGATCTGTTGTTCTTCCAGGCTAAATGGTTGCGTATCGTGCATTTGGATTGATCTACTCGTCGTTTATAGGGGGGTGGCAACTCCGTTACCACCCATCTTTCTTACTTAACCAACCAGGCTTCGCCAACGTTGGTCAGGGCTGCGCCGTCATACCCTGCTTGATTCAAGCTGCGCACAAGTGTTCCCTCTTTGCGGGCACGCTCAATTGCAGCGTCGATAGCCTTGCCCAGGCCAACGTTATCCTTGGTATATAGAACGCCTGCCTGAGGTGCCTTCATGGAAGCTTGCACGCGCTGATCCGGCTTCACAATTTTGATCTTCAGTGCTTTGTATTTTCCTGCTTTTTGCGCTTCGATCGGACCGGCATACCCATCCAGGCCAACATCAATGCGTCCCGCCTCCAAATCCTGCGCCATGGCCACGTCGTCTTGGTACTGTTTGAAATTCGCGCCGAGCAGCTTTTGCAAATCAGCATTCCAGAGATAACCGGTCACACTACCAACCTTCTTACCTACCAGGCCTTCAATCGTGTCAACACCTTCTTTTGATATCGAAGTCATGGGATCGAGATAGGTCGGGTTGGAGATGCCCAGGACCTTGGCCCGGGCTTCAGTGCGATTCCAACTGCCAATTGCCACATCTGCTTTACCGGAAATCACGGCCTGAATGGTAGCGGATGGGGCTACGCTCATTACTTCAACTTCCAGGCAGTTATCGGCTGCTGCCTGCTTCACAATATCCGTATCAATACCGGAAATCTTTCCGTCCGGAGAGATAATAGTAAAAGGAGGATAGCTGTAGATCCCAATGGTCAGCTTCCCCGGAGTGACCGTCTTGACTACCGGGTTCGGTTGACATGCAATGGCACTAGAAAAACCTAGTGTCATTACCGCAGTCAGGCTCATCAGTTTGATAAAGGTGCGCTTCATTTACTTTCTCCTTAGTGATACCGCATTGCGGCGAAAAATCAAATCGTGTGTTTGCCCAGTTGCTTTTCAAGAACGGAAACCAAGATAGTCGCTGGTATGCAAATTGATGCATACATGATTCCCGCGTAAGAGAGAATCGCCATGTACTTGAAGGTTGACGATCCAATGATGTGGGCTTGGCTAGTCAGCTCTGGCAGGGCCACCGTGAAGCTTAGGGAAGTGGCTTGAAGCATCAATACCGCAAATCCAAGCAATGCGGGTGCTGCGACTCTCAGTCCTTGTGGGAGTACGACAAATCTCAGTGTGTCGATTTTGGAGAAGCACATGGATGCAGCAGCTTCCTTTTCCCCATGGGGTACAGCGTCAATACCGGCCCGAATAATCTCGCTCGTGTACGCGGCCGTGTTCCAAGCCAGCGCTAACACGGTTGCACTGAATGAGCTAAGCGTAATTCCTACTGGAGGTAATCCGAAGTATGCAAACTGAAGTAACACGAGCGCCGGAGCGCCCCGTCCAACCTCTACCGCGAACAGTGAAAACCACTTGGTAAATTTATTTTTGGACTCAACACCAAGCGCAAGTAGCAATCCAAATGGAATTCCAATTGCAAGGATTACTGCGGTAACCTGAAGACTAACAATCAACCCATCAAGCAGATTTGGAGTCGATTCAATCCAAAAGTCTAGTAGTTCTTTCATATTGCAATCCTCGACTTCATTTTGCGATCGGCAATTCGTGCCAAGATTGCTATTGGTATACTTATCACCATGTAGGCAACACCCGCAAACGCAAATACTTCGAGTCCTTGATATGTGGTCCTCGCCATTTGATTTGCATTGAATGCAATATCAGCCACACCTACGGTTGAAGCTATAGCAGAGTCCTTGAGTAGTCCAATTACATAGCCTGCAGACGATGGAAGGCAAACTCGCAGTAACTGGGGATAGATCACATCAAGATATCTTGAGTACCCGGGCAGTGCCAATGCTCTAGCTGCTTCCCACTGCCCGTTGTGTATGGCGCTTACGCCTCCACGATAGATTTCTGACATGTTTGCAGCTGTCACTAGTCCCAGGCCAATTACCGATGCCTGGAACGGTCCGATTTTCAGGAAGCCCGCCCCTATACCAAAGTAAATAATGAATACCAGTAACAGAGGAGGGATGGACCTGAATACAAGGCCATATAGGTGTGCTATGAATCTCAAAGCGGAAAACTTCGACAGTCTCATAGCGCAAATTGGAATGCCCAGTATTGCTCCAATCCCAAACGAGACAAGAGTCAACGCGATCGTCCAAGGGATCCCCAAAAGGATGGACGTAAAGATTTCGGCCTTCATCTGTCTTTCACCGCTTTGAGGAATTTTTGCGCTCGTTCCGTTTTCGGATTTCTCATCACTTCGCTGCTTGGCCCTTGCTCAAGTATTTTTCCATCGGCCATGATGATTACGCGGTCGGACACGGTCTCTGCAAAGTGCATTTCGTGGGTAACGACTATCATGGTCATTCCACCTTCTGCCAGCTCCTGCATCACGGCCAACACTTCCATCCCCAACTCAGGATCCAGTGCGGAGGTAGGCTCATCAAACAGCATGATTTGAGGATCAAGAGCCAGTGCCCTTGCGATGGCAATTCGCTGTTGCTGTCCACCAGAGCACCGGACAGGGTACTGATGGGCCTTGTTTTCCAGACCCACGCGCCTTAACAGCTCTTGGGATCGCCTGTCTGCCTCTTCACGGCTTCTGCCCAAAACCCGCTCTTGAGGCAAGCTGATGTTTCGCAGAACAGTCATGTGCGGAAACAGATTGAATGACTGAAACACCATTCCCAGAGCGCGTCTTAGATCTGTCAGCTTCGAATGGTTGATTTGCTCTTCCGCGTTAACGATCACATCACCAACGCGAACGGTTCCTTGACTCGGTTGCCCTAGGAAGTTGATGCAACGTAAGAGCGTACTTTTGCCAGATCCGCTCGGCCCAATTAGCGCAAGAACCTCCCCAGTCTTGAGACTTAGGTTGACGTCTTGCAATACGACGTGATCCCCAAAGCTCTTGCCGATCCCGGATAGCTCTAAAACGACCTTTCGGTCTTTAAGTCGATCAACATCTGCAATTGCACTCATTTTTTTCTTCCACTCTCTCTTCATTAGCGTTTTTTGGGGTTGCTCACTTTTTGTTGACGGAACTTTCATTTAAACGCCACCAAACTGTTGAGCACCTAATTCGACTATAGGGTATGTTTATAGAGCTTGCAAGTCTTTTTTTTCGGTGATTACCCGTATTGCCAAGATGCGACAGTCCTGAAAATTAGCGGTCCTTACCGTCATGCCAGTCAACCTCTCGTTGCACGAGCAGGCTCAGGCACTGCTCAAACGAGAGCTCCGAGGTGGCAATGTCCTTTGCCGGGTCGTTGAGTGCGGCAAGCATGCCGTCCAGGCGCAGGCTGCGCAGCTGCCTGCGATCCGCATGGACAGTCTGGCCAAGCAGCTCAGGCGAGTCCAACAACTGCAGGCTGACATTGACATGATCGAGCGACGTCTGTCACAGCAGATGAGGGAATTGCCGGCCTGCAAAGCAGTGGCGGAGAGCCTCCTCCTCCCACGCAATAACGCTTTGCAACCAGTCGGCCTGGGACACCTGCGACCAATGGTCCAGGATGCCGTGCATGCGCAGGTCTGCAGCGCGCTGTTGCAAACTATTCTTCTTCGGGCTCATCGGTGTCTCCTGGGGTTTGAGGTTGTTGGGTGGTGCTGAGTTGGTCGTAGCTGTCCAGGCGATGGGCATGGATCACGCCATCGCGTAGTCGGGCCTGTGCGCTTAACTGCACGGCCACTGGTGCCGGTGCATGGCGGGCTTCACGCTGCGTCTCCAGCGCCAGACGTACCGCGTTGGGATGCGGTACCCCGCGTGCCAGGGCCGCGCTGGGCGCTGGCGTGGGACTTGCGTTCAACCAGATTCTGGATGTGGGAGGGCTGCTCGATTTGCTGCTCCCGGTCATAGGAACGCACATGGCAAGCCAATACCTCCTGGCCATCCACAATGCGCAGGCTCTTCTCGTCGGCCAGCACCGTCAGCACTCCTTGAGCACTTCCCGGAAGTCCTTGCTGGCGTACTGACTGTCGCGGTCACCATAGAACATCAGGGCCGCCTACTTGCCCGGGTGCCGCTTGAACCATGCCATGCGCAGTGCATCAATGACGATGTCGGGTGCCATCTCCTCTCGCAACGACCAACCCACCACCTGACGGCTGAAAAGGTCTATCACCACGGCCAGAAACACCCAGCCTTCGTCCGTGGCTGCCGACCAACTGGCATCGGTGGAGCCCAGCCTGGCCCAGGCGCGCGACTGCCTGGCCAGTGGCTTGCGCCTGTCCATGGACGAAACCGGCGATTGTTTCCGCTTCACCAACGCCTTGGCCGACCATGCCCGCAACAACGGCGTGGACTTCCGCTTCAACCAAACCGTGGAAGGCATGGTGGTGGAAGGTGGACGCATCACCGGCGTGCGCTCCAACGGCGAGGTGTGTATGCAGACAAGTTCGTGTTGGGCTTTGGCAGCTACTCGCGTGGCGCACTGCAGCCCTTGGGCCTGGACTTGCCGGTCTATCCGGTCAAGGGCTATTCCCTTAATGGGGCACTGATCGATCCGGCCTTTGCACCGCAGTCCACCGTGCTGGACGAGACCTACGAGATCGCCGTCACCCGCTTTGATGACCGCATCCGAGTGGGCGGCATGGCCGAGCTGGGGGGCTTTGAGCTGCGCCTGAATCCTCGCCGCCGCGCAACGCTGGAACTGGTGGTCAATGACCTGTTCCCCGGTGGCGATGTGGCCAACGCCACCTTCTGGACGGGCCTACGCCCCATGACACCCGATGGCACACCCGTGCTGGGCGGCACGCGCTATGGCAACCTGTTCTTCAACACCGGGCACGGCGCCGTGCGCTGCGCCCAGGCCCTGCAGACCCAGGCCGATGGATTTGCCGTGGCCTTTTTGGCCGAGGCCGAAGAGTTGCGTGCAGCCGGCATACACGCACCAATCCTCATTCTGGAAGGACTGTTTGATGCCCAGGAGTGGGTTACGGCCCAGGCTCTGGATGGCGTGGTGCGCTACCGCACCAGAGAGTGAAGACCTACACCCGATCAACCCCCGTGAAGGTTGGAAACTGGGGCGCCGGTGCCGTTGGCGCCATGCAGTGGGTGTTTGAATCACCCAATGGTCATGGACTAGAGGCAATGTTCCGCAGCCATATTCTTGACTTGCCTGCGCTGCTTGAAGCACCTCGTCGACCTCGACTTGTCCTCGTCCGCTGGTTTCTACAGGAGCTACAGCAGCGCGGTTTTGAGCGTCGTGGCGAATGGCCATTCAATGTTGAGAGGCGCGGTTACGTCTCAATTTCCAAGTTTATCGACAAAGTTCTCGATGAGCACCCACACGCCCGCTTCACCGCGCGCTTATGCAGTTTGCGTTTGCAGGCGTTCGGCACGACTGCTGGCAGCGCCATCGGGTCATTGCGCGAGTGCTTGGGTGCCTACTTGCGCGTGTACGGCCGCGACGATCTGACGGGTCCACCTGGGATGGTTACAAGATTAGTTGCAATGTAGTTACAACTTTAGTTGTCTGAACGTTCAGGCGCCCTCCCCGCTTGCCTATTACACGAATAGGCCTAAGATTAGTCTCATTATCTTAGGCTTAAAAATTATGGTTAAAAGGAAGCGTTTGGCAGACAATCAAAAGATCCGGGGGGCCGCGCCTGGCATTTCTCCTCTGAAAACAGCCCAAAACGCCCGCCGCATCAACGACCAGAACTGAAGCCATGGCCACGAAACGCATCCCAAAGACCTTTGTCCATCGGCTGGGTCGTCACCACTTCGCGCACCTGCGTGCGGTGGCCGAATCCGTGGATCCGATCGAGTCCGCCCGGCTGTACCTGTCCATCGATCATGGCCATGAGTGCGTGACTGCGCACCGCGAGGTGGTGGATGCCGTGCGTGCCGTGGCCCGGCGCCACAACGAGCCGGCCTGGCGCCTGATTGGCCTATCCATCAGCGTCAAGGTTGATGCCGCCAAACCCAGCTTCGAGGACTTCATTACCGAGCGGGATCTGGACGGCTGGCGGGAATCCGAAGTGGCCGAGATGTACGCCGAGGCCTACCCGGCGGATGCCAAATCCGACCGGCGCCAGAAACTGCGGGAGAAGCAACTCGCCCTGCTCAAGCGCATGGAAGGACTGGCTGCCGAGACACCCTCCCCTACCGACCTGGTATCGGGCTGGTTTGATGACGTCACCTCCAAGAAGATCATCACGGCCGGCATGCTGACCTTGGGTGACCTGAACCACAGGGTCTCAGCAGGAGGACGCTGGTTCTCTACGCTACCAGCCATTGGTGAAGGCAAGGCCAGACGGATTGCTGCCCACTTGGCAACACTCCTGCCACGCGAGACCCAGGCCGCAAAACCCTTGTTTGCGCTGGTTGCGACACCATCCTTGTTTGCTCCTTCGTCGGCGGCTGCGCCCTCCCCTGCCCCACTCCAGGTGAACCAAAGCAATGGCCGCATGTTGGAGGCCATCAACGACCAGGAGGCCGTTGACGCCTGGGTAGCTGCCCGTGCTGGCTCTGTTCCCACCAAGAAGGCTTATGAGCGGGAGGCCAATCGCCTGCTACTTTGGCTTCAGTATGAGCGCCACGGCAAGACCCTGGGCACCATGCAGGTCAACGACTGCCGGGACTACATGGCCTTCCTGCAGAACATCCCTAACAAGTGGATCAGCCGCGAGCGTAGCGCTCCAGGCAAGCCCGGCTGGGCGCCATTTCGGGGGCAACTCTCCCACAAGAGCCAAGGGCAGGCCATCGTCATCGTTGGTGCCCTATTCACCTTTCTGGTGGCTGCTCAGTACCTGGCCGGCAACCCCTGGGTCTTGGTCAATACGGATACCGGCGACGATAGGCAGGATCGGATGCTGGACAGCAAGGCGTTTTCCGAAGCAGCCTACGCCGAAGTTCTGGACTTCATTGAGGGGCAGCCGCCCTCCCCTTCGCGCTCCCGCATTCGGTTCATCCTGCGTTTTGTGGAAGCCGTTGGACTGCGCTCTGCCGAACTCATCTCTGCCAGCCTCGGGGACCTCAGACTGGAGCCCGAGGGTTGGATGATGCAGGTTGCCGGCAAGGGAAGCAAAAACCGAGTTGTAGCTGTTCCACCGCAGGCCTTTGAGGCGCTCCAGCGCTACCTTGAAGAGCGCGGGATTGGCACTGTGGAGAGTGCTCCGGCGGCAGCGCCCCTGCTCGCATCCGCCCTTGATCCTATGGAAAGCATAGGCTACCAAGCGCTGTACGAGACAGTGCGCAGCTGGATTTCACGGGCGGTCAGCGCCTCCCGACTTCCCAGCAAGGATCGACTGCATCTGGCCAGGGCTTCCACACACTGGCTACGCCATACTTTTGGCACCCGAGCCATTGCACGCGACGTTCCCCTGGATGTCATTCAAGCCCAGATGGGTCATGCCAGTATTCAGACGACCACCTCGATTTATGGCCGCGCCCCCATGCAACGACGCGCCGACGAACTGAAAAAGGCATTTGGATAATCGGTGCCGTCTTCTGTCGCAATGACCTATTGCCTGCCTGTTTAGGACTTCAGTCCCGAATGGCTGCGCACTACGGCATTGACCATGGCAAGCTTCAGTACGCAGTGTCCTGCAGCAGGAGCATGACATTACAGCGTCAGCTTCCAAGGTCATGGACCGAAACATGGCCCGCCATTTCAACTGCAGTACCGTACTGCAGCCCGAGCTAGTTCAAGATTCAGTCTGGCGAATCGCCTGGGAGGCGTAGTACGGAACTGCACCCTCCCCTTATTACCTGCCCTGTCATTTACAAGCACCACCAGCCCAAGATTGGCTCGCCAATCAAACGCCGCCTTTATAAAAGCGCACGCTGCCAAAGATGCACGAGGACCCAAATGAATTTGATTCTCCAGGCATGGGTATTTCCACCGATGGCTTGCCCTGTGCTTCGCATTGCGTGTTGAACTGATGACCCCACCGTGTCCCGAAGCGCCACCGGCAGACGGGATAGAGAAGTGGTGCAGTACGGTACTGCACACTCCTCCGCCCCCACGACCCTTTGCAGGGCTGCATAGGACGCCAATCCCGGCGGGCAGCGCGCTTCGGGATTGGGCGTGGCGATTGGGGCTTCCATCAAGCAGGAACACCACATTAGGGCGTCAACCGCTAGCGTCATGGGCCGAAACAAGGCGGCACATTCGAACTGCAGTACGGTACTGCAGTTCTACCTAGTTGTAATTCAGTCCGGCACGCGAATGGCTTCGGAGGTGCAGTACGGTACTGCACCTCCTATGAATGTGCCATGATTCGGCACCCACACGGTCGTACGCCAATTCGGCCGAAAGTTTGGAAAGGGGTGACGTCCTTGCCTCACTCCAAGTCTGGCACACCAGGTTTCAACAATTGCGCCCCGTGGGGGGCGAATCCGTATCGGACAACCCGAGTCCCCAATCCTTCGCGCTGGCATCTTCGTCGCATCACTTATGCACCTAGCCCAAACCCGAAGGGGATCAAGGCTGACCACTTCCATCCGTGCCCCCTACCGCGGAGGCCTTATGTGACGGATCAAGCGCACTAAAAAAGGCACTTGATTACAGTCCCTTTAGGTTGAAGCCTCATTGATTTGATTCCTCTTGAAAGGTATTGCATTTCGCTATTAGGCTCACAGTCATTTAGTCCCCGGTGACATCAATGTCCCTTATTCATGCTTGCAACTACGGAGGCTGTGCCCTGCCCGAGTCCGGTAAGCCTGTGGTGCAGTACGGTACTGCACCCGTCCTTTGCCACCTGTCCTCTCGCTAAAAAGCTCCGATTAACCAAATGGCACTTCGACCAACTGCCGCTATTGAAGTGAGCATTTGCTGTCATGGAGACCGTCTGAATCATGGGGATATATCTTCCCCCTCTCTGAAGGGGTTACCCAGGACCTGCGGTGTGCTCCGCATAGCGTTGTGACCCAACGGCCTTATGGTGTACCGAAGCGCCACCTGGAGATCAAAAGGAGAGGGGGTGCAGTACGGTACTGCACCCCCTCTCCTTTCCTACATCCCCTTCGCACCACAACCGCTCCAGGCAACTGCAGTACGGTACTGCACCCTACTCCGCCATCAGTTCCGCAATGAACTTCTCGATCCTGGCGAGCTTGTCCTTGCCCAGCACATCCACCTCGAACGAAACCTTGTTGTTGCGTTCGGAAATGGAAAGCACCCTGCCTCCGACTTTGACCAACTTGGCCTTGGCAAGCGGCGCCTTGGGAGAGCTACCCATTAGCGTGCTCAATGCAGACGCCGAAGACACCGTCGTACCAGCCACACGCTTGGCGGCAACTTCAGCAGCGCGTGCGATCACCACGTCCGGCTCCTTATCCACCAGAGCCTTTAAGTCGGCCACCCAGCGGTACTGAATATCCAAGCGGGATTCAAACGCATCCAACACAGCCGCAGGCAGTCGGGCCAAAGCCACGGCACGCGACACATTGGTGGAATCAGCTCCGACATCCTCCGCCAATTTGCGGATCGAAGAAAAAAGGCCTTGATCCAGCGCACGCGCATACATCAAGCCCTGTTCGTATGGACGCAAATCCGCACGCTGGCGGTTCTCCCGGTCCATCTCGATAAACAGATGCTTGTCATCCAGGTCTTCGACAATAACCAAGACCTCCAGACCAAGCTCCAGACAGGCCCGATGGCGGCGGTGTCCAAACACGACCTCGTACTTGAATCCATCCTTGGAATCGCGAATCGGACGAACCTTGATGGGCTGGATGTTGCCACCGGCCGACTTGATTTCCGCCCTCAAGGCTTCGAATTCAACCGTCTTGAACGAATCCTCATGTCGGTTGGCCCATACGCTGGGACGCACTTCATCGGCCGCAATCTTTATTTCAGGCTTGCCGGCCCTGAGCTTCTCGACCTCACTCTTGAGCATGTCGATCTTCATCGTCGATACGCTACCGTGCAGCGGCCCAGCAGCGCGCACAAACGGGGAGGGCACAGGCACGGCACTTTCTTTAGCAGCCAATGCAGCGCGATCCGCCACGGCCTTCTTACCTGCTGCGAATTTTTCAGACAGCTTGCTCACAGTGCATCTCCTTGGGGCAGAACGTGGGACAACCAAACACGCTGCAACTGGTCCTCCACAATTTCGACCAGTCGCTCGTACGCCTCATAGGCGCGGCGATAGGTGCGTGCAGATTGCTGGGCCACGGTGGCGTCGTAGACGGTACCGAATTCGGCCGCTGCCGTCTTAGCTGCGGCGGTGCTGGGAATCTCCACGGGCAGCACATGCTTGCCATAGGACTCTGAAATCCATTCCCGCACCAGAGCGGCGGCGGAATCATTGGCATCCACCCGCGATAGCAGCACGTTCACAAAACTATAGTCTTTAACCATTCCGTATTCGGCGAACTCCTCGTTCAGGTCTACAAACAAATCCCAGAATTGGGTGGAACTCACGAAATCCATGGCCGAGGGAGGCAAGGGCACCAGCAGAATATCGGCCGCAAAGAAGGCGTTGATGGTCAGGTAGTCCAGTGCGGGTGGTGTATCGATGATGACCACATCGTACAAGTCACGGATATCGGCATCCAGACCGTTCGACAAGGCACTCCAGAAATGGAAACCATCCTTTTGCGCCCGCGCTGGCAAATGAAACTGCGCGCCGGAAATGCGCGGGGCGGCACCAATCAGGTGGATGTTGGACCAGTAGGTGGGCCGTATGGCATCTGCCAAAGACGCCGCATCGCCTGAGGCCACTGTGAGAATGGTGTCCTCATCTTCCAGTGTTTCAGGCGCCACACCCATCAAGGAGGTCAGACTGCCTTGGGGATCGGTGTCGATGACAAGTACCTTGTGGCCACGCAAGCTAAAGCCCTGGGCGAGCGTGGCTGCCGTGGTGCTCTTGCCCACACCGCCCTTGAAATTACCCACGGTAATCACCGCGGCCTTGGGAACCAGGCCGCTTTTGGGCACACAACCGCGCTTGGTCTTGGCATATCGGTACTCCAGCACCCAGGCCTGAGCCTCTTTCAAGGTGAACATGCGCCGGCGTGCCTCTTCGCGGCCATCGGGAAGACCGCCCTTGCGCCGGCGGTGCTCCAGCTTGTTGCGGTCAATGCCGCAGAGCTCAGCTACCTGTGACGAGTTGAATTCGGGTGGCACTTTTTGGGCAGACGGAGCGGCGGCCGCGGCCCGATTCTCACTGACGACGGAATGCGCTCGTGTACGCATGGCGGCCAAATCAGCGATAGAAACAGAGGGGCGAGGGGAGGGTGTTTGCAGTGTAACCATTGGCTAATTCTAAGCCGTTCAAAACCAAAACCGCAATATTGCTCGTTTGGTTATGAAATGCTATGTACTTTAGCTGAAGTGCACGCAATGGCTTGGTTGCGAGCTTAGCAAGCCGCCCTAGTTCGCCATTTCGTTCAAGAAGGTCCTGGTGATCAGGGTATTCGGTATCCGGGTTGCCTTTTCTGCTTCAGGTCCGCGGTCTTTTAATACCTAATAAAGGAGTCTATCAATACCTATTAGTGATCGAAAATCGATCCTAAGTCTTTGTTTTATAACGATTTATCAAAAACAACTGTCCGGCTTTGCATACGTTGATGTCCGGCTTTTTATACGGAAGTGTCCAGGATTCCATACGAATTGTCCGGCTTTCCATACCGAGCTGCCAAATTGCACTGCACGCATCGGCAGGTTGTTGCTGGCCGCATTTTGGTCGACTTACAAGTCCTTGATCACGGCCCACCAAGTCTCTCGAATCTGCAAAATTCAGCAACTGTCCGGGTTTCAATACGTGCCAAATGGACTTCCGCGCGTTCCGTATAAAAAGCCGGACAGTTCGATTTCTTGAGAAGTGTCCGGCTATCAGCTAACATTGGACACATGGAAGAAACAGAATTCGCATTGAAGAAGCCAAATGCTGCCTTGGTCATGGTACCCAAGTCGGGCAAGCTCACCGGCGTGGAGCGCAAGCTGTTTAACGCCATCCTGATGTCGTCCATCAGCCAGCTCAAGGCCCATCGTGCGGTGCATGGCAAGGACCTTGACGGGAACCATGTGTACTCGGCCCTGGCCGACGAGCTGCTGGACACGCTGGAGGTCGGCAAGTCCAATCTCAAGTCGGCATTGCGCAAGCACATGCTGAGCCTCAGGCGGGCCGAAGTGGAATGGGAGGCGCCAGACGCCAAGGCGGGCGTCATTTGGAGTAACACCTCTGTTTTGCCACGCGCTGAAATGGAGCTCAGGGGAGGGCGGCTGTATGCCCGCTGGAAACTCTCGGACGAAATTTGTGAAGCCATCAGCAACACCAAGGACTTCCCTTTTACATTGTTGGATCTGGCGCAAATTGCGCGCCTGAGCGGGTACACCGCAATTGCCTTGTACGAAATCTGCGCCCGCTACAGGAACAATTTTCTAAAGGGTGGCGACGGCATCTGCCTGACCAGTGCCAGCGAGCCGGACTGGTGGGTGGATGCGCTGACCAATGCCATACCCAAGCTTGACAAGAAGACGGGGGAGACCCAGCGCCGGGAATGGCGTAAGGTGAAGAACGAGGCGGTTCTCAAGGCGATCAGGGAGATCAACCAGGAAACCGATCTCGAGGTGGAGCTGATTGAGCGCAAGACCGGAAGGGCGGTCAACCTGGTGCAGTTTTCGGTTCGGCAAAAGCGCGGAGCGGCAAAGGAAGTGCAAAGCAGCCACTTCGAATTGATCAAGCAAGCCGCACGGATGGGAATCGCCCAGGCAAGAATCGAGGCCGCGCTCTTGGCCAACACCGCGGACGAAATCGCATTTGCTTTGGCTAAGTTCGAGGCGCGCTACAACAGCAAGGAGCTGCCGCCCATCGAGAAGCCAAACACCTACTTTGCCTCGATCGTGAAGAACATCCAACCCATCGACGTGGTTGCCGACAAAAATACGAATGTGCCGGCGGCGGCCCCGGTAGCTGACCCTGAACGCGAGGCCATGGAGGCCAAACACACCATGACACGCGATGCGTTCATGGCCCTGGCTGAACAAACCAAAGGTCTTTACGCAGAAAAAGCCCTGGGGGTTTTGAAAGACAGGAGTATGGCCACACCGCGCATGATCGCCAACGCGAAAGAAGGGGTGTGGTCGCCATTGCTGCTTGCCGAAATGCTGCGGATTTTTTCCAAAGAGCAAGCCGTGGGAATCATTGAGCAGGCCAACGCCTAAACCACTATGGACTCCTTCCAACCCATGCCAACAGCTCCCAGTGTGTTTGATGATGACGCCAATGTAGTTGCCAAACTGCGCGTGCCACCGCACTCCATTGAGTCTGAAAGTTCCTTGCTTGGCGCGCTGCTGCTGAACAATGATGCGCACGGGCTGATCGTCGGCCTGGTCAAGTCCGGTGACTTCTACCGCCACGAGCACAAGGAGATTTTCAAGGCGATCGTGGCCTTGATCGACGAGGACAAACCGGCCGACGTGGTCACGGTCTTTGAGCACCTGCAGTCCTGGGGCAAGGCCGAGGAGGTGGGTGGCGCTTCCTATTTGAACCGACTGGCGCAGTACGTCCCGAGTGCTTCGAACATCACCCGTTATGCAGAGATTGTCCAGAGCAAGTCCATCTTGCGGAGATTGATTGCGGTCGGTGACGAGGTGGTGCGCGATGCCTTTGGCAGCGAGGGCAAAACGCCGGCGGAGCAGTTGGAAAGTGCCGAGGCCAAGATTCTGCAGATTGGATCAGCCGATGGTCTGCGTCCTGAAGACAAAATGCTCAGCACCTTGATTCCGCGCTTTAACGCACTTCTGTTGGAGCGATCCGAGAACCCCGGACAGCTGGTGGGCGTATCGACTGGATTCCATGACCTCGATCAGATGACCAATGGACTCAAGAAGGGCAACCTGATTGTTGTCGCCGGCCGGCCGGCCATGGGAAAAACCTCGATGGCGATGAATATGGCCGAGCACTGCGCACTGCGTGACAAGTTGCCGGTGCTGGTGATGTCACTTGAAATGAGCGCCGATGAGCTGACTACGCGCCTGGTGGGGTCGGTGGGTCGCATCGACCAGATGCACCTGCAGACTGCGCAGTTGGCGGACCACGAATGGGGGAGGGTGTCCGAAGCGATGGAGACGCTGCACTCCGCACCGCTGGAGATTCAGGACGCCGGTGTGAAGACCATCAGTGAAATCCGCGCCATGGCCAGGCGCTTCCAGCATCGGCATAAGAAGATTGGCATGATCATTGTGGATTACCTGCAACTGGTGAGCGGAAGCGGGGAGGGCGCACAAGAAAATCGCGCAACCGAGGTCGGTCATGTTTCGCGCGGCCTGAAACTTCTGGCCGGTGAACTGCAGTGCCCGGTGATCGCCTTGTCCCAGCTCAATCGGGCAGTGGAGGACCGACCGGACAAGCGCCCCCGCATGAGTGATATTCGTGAATCAGGCTCGGTAGAGCAGGACGCGGACGCCATAATGTTTGTGTACCGTGATGAGGTTTACACCAAGGAGGCTTGTCTTACGCCAGGTGTTGCCGAGATCATCATTGCCAAGCAGCGCAATGGCCCAACAGGCACTGTTCGCCTGGCCTGGCAGCCGACGTACACACGGTTTGCAAACCTTGGTTAATGAGTAGGTGAGCCTCTACAGGGACGGTCTCTCTGATCAAACTGCGTCAGCATTGAATGTCCACAAAACTCGTGGCGATGGTCGGTAGATGGAGCTGGGTCATAGGTTTGCTAGTACCGGGGAGGGTGCGGTAGTCCCATCGATGAAGCGCCATATTGAGGTTGGGAGGAACGATAGGCAGCAGGAGCAGTCCGTTGCCCGATTCCCTCACATTCTTGATGTTTCGTATGCCTCATGCGGCACCGAAATACTTCGCATCAATCGAACCCTAGTGATGGCACGCTAGATTCATTGTTTGCAGCAAGGGCCGCACTCGGGGCTTTTTAGGCGAGGTACAGCAAGAAGAATGTGCCGACAGTCTGCCGACCTCAGAAGTTATCCACAGATCATAGAAGTTAACTGCTTGTGCTTTGACATATCAGAGTTGTTCCTTGACATACAAGGTTCTGTGCTATGACCTTTGAAAGGTTGTACTTTGACATACATATTTCCCCAAGAAGCTCAATATCCATGCGGTTCTTTGAACTAGATAACTCTTATGTAACTTTTTTATAAAAGAGAAGAGCGTTGTGGATAACTGCTTGGCAGCGGTACGAGTTTGCTCCATTTATCATTGAAACTTACAAAAAGAAGGGCTTCGCCCTCGACACAAGGTCTCACCCAAAACCGTCTGCCAGCAACAGGGAGGATGCAGCAGAAAGTACATCCATCGTCTTACATGCAGTGTTGGGGATAGATAAACCGCATGCATCCAATCACACATCAAACCGCCGTCCATATACGTTGTTCTACACAGGCAACCGCATCGAGAGCTATGCAGTTCAGATGTATGACGGCGTTCTTTTCGCGGAGTAGGGTAGGAGAGAGTGCACAAGCGAGTGGTAAACCGTTGCGACTTCGACGTGCTTTGGTCTGGGAACCCCAAAATCCGGATGAAAACTACAAGTTGTTCTCTGAAAGGAGGTGTTATTGCCTGTAACGGCGCTAAAAGTTGGTGTGCAAATGCAGCGAGACTATGTGTCTGAACAATTCGAAACGTCTCGCGCTTCACCATGCCCAAATATCACCTTCACTTGTCTGATTGCAACGATCACGCCCAATCGGAGTTTGTGGAGCGGAATCTCGTACCTTCTGAAACTGCTTTTGGTGAATAACATGGAACACCATAAAATCAATGAGGCAGATTATCAGGCTAATATAGCGAAGTCGCTGGCTCGAGTGAAGAGCCCGTTATCTGCAGCACTGCTAACGAGCAATGTAGCCGAAGTTTACCTCGTCCCTGCGCAGCAGCGCTGGGCTGATTCATGCCGAGCAGCTCCCAATTTATTTTTTCGAACTTCCTTGTTTCAAGCAAAAAACAAGACTGAGAAAAGAGCCTATCTGCTAAATGAAACAATCTCTTCATTGGGGTTAGGAAATGTTCATATCAAATATACCGGATACGAGTTGCGGCAAGACGATCAGAAACTGTGGCTTCACATCATGCATCTTGCTCGTCTGCAATCTTTAGAAAAAGCAATCATGTTTACCCCGGCTGCTTTATGTAAGGCCATAGGTTGGAACTTGGGTGGCAAGTCATATATTCGGATTCGAGAAAGTTTATCTCGATTGAAAAACACCTCACTTACTGTATGCAATACTAGCCAAAATTCCGAAGTAACATTCCCATTAATTTTAGATTTCTCTTGGATCGGTGGCCTTAGTGAAAAGCCACTCAAAAAATATGAGGCTAAAATTGCAAAGGAACTTATTGGCTTGTACAGTAACAAGCAGTACACGCGAATTTCTTCGGACTTTCACCTTAAGTTGCCAGTTGGAATGGCAACCTGGCTTCATGGATTTTATTCAACCCATAAAAATCCCTTTCCTTCAAAGATCGAGTCCATTAGAAGGGCATCGGGCATGACTACATTAAGTGTAACTAGCGCTACGCAGACTATTGCAAATGCCTTGTCGATTTTGAAGGACAAAAAATTTCTGAGTGACTTCAAGATTGAAGATGGTCTAGTCCGCGTGGTGAGGAATCCAGCATATTCTCTTCCTAGCGGTCACCGTTCCACTCCATAAATTGACTGCTGCATCAAATTGTGGCACTCATTTTTAAGCCGTTGCAAATTTTACCTGCATCTTTAATGTAAGATGCAGATTTAATTAAAGGCGCATCTTACATGAATTCAGCGATTTACGCACATGGTACGAGTGGTGTGCCATTGTCGATAGAGGTCAGCGTTGGCCTCGGAACGGTCAGGGATCTTCGTAAACTGTTGCTGGATGCTGCTTATACAGTTCGAGGCAACGCTGGAACTGCGCTGGTACTACTCTTTAAATGTGGATTCACCCCTGCGCGGCTGGCTGCTGAGCTGGCTGATTTTCAGGGTGTAGTCCGTCACGACATTGCAGACCGCGTGAAAGTGCTGGCCATCGACACGCGCCAACAGATTGACGGGGTACTGCATGAGTATGTAGATGCCAATCAGTTTGAAGTCCTACGGGGTCAAATTGAAGCCTTTTCGGTAGGTACTCCCACTTCCTCCTCCCGGGAGGTGGTTCAATTTCTCCTTTTGCGCCGATGGTTGCGCGGGCTGGGCCCCATCAAAACAGCGGACCTTGCCACGCAAAGTGGAGCCAGTTCACCAACGGTATCAGCCGCCATCAAAGCGATTGAACCAGATGTCCTGCGTACGCGAGATCGTCAAGTTGCGCTCAAGAGCTTTTCGCCGGAGTCGTGGCATAAGTGGTTGACCAAATCAGCGGAGGCGCAGACCGTTAGGTTTGTGGACCGCTCAGGTGCGCCCAGAACCCCGGAAAAATTGGCGAGAAGGTTATCCGCGCTGGGGCGAAAAGACGTGGCTATAGGGGGAGTACTCGGCGCGATGCACCACTTCCCGGCGATCGATATCACCGGCGCACCACGTCTGGATATTTTGATTCACGGCACGTATCACGCAGATTTGTCATTCATGGAGGAGTTTGACGCGGGTCTGGTACGCGACGATTCACCCGAAGAAAATGCACGAGTTGTCGTTCACTTCACCAACAGGAGTGAGAGCTATTTCGACGTTGAGAACGGGACG
>Ga0228700_1000201_pt1 | contig 59462 bp, 57 predicted proteins | sample McNCre317_Aug_MG_FD_178019 | JGI IMG/M metagenome (GOLD analysis project Ga0228700, IMG submission 178019) | Freshwater microbial communities from McNutts Creek, Athens, Georgia, United States - 3-17_Aug_MG | ecosystem: Environmental > Aquatic > Freshwater > Creek | place: USA: Georgia...
TGCTAATCGAAGATGAACCCAAAACGGTCCAATCCTTAAAACAAGGCTTGGAAGAGAATCATTATACCGTAGATGTCGCCTATGATGGCTTGATGGGGAAACAATTAGCCACGCGAACTGCCTATCAATTGATTATTTCTGACATCATTATTCCTGGAATGAATGGCCTTGAATTGTGTAAATCTTTGCGTGCCGAAGGGATACAAACGCCTATTTTGATGTTGACGGCGCTGAGTACGACCGACGATAAATTAGTGGGATTTGAGGCAGGTGCAGATGATTATTTGGCGAAACCCTTTGATTTCAAGGAGTTTTTGGCGCGTGTTAAAGCCTTAATTAAACGCTCCAATCAGACTTTATTGGAAGCTCAAGTATTGAAATTCGCCGATTTAGAGTTGGATCTAACCAGTAAAATTGTCACACGCTCAGGTCAAAAAATCAATTTAACAGCCAAAGAATTCCAATTAATGGAATACTTTCTCCGCAACCAAGAAAAGGTCATTTCGAAAGCGGAAATCGCCGAAAATATCTGGGAAGTTGAGGACGAAGGCAGCTCGAATTTGATCGAAGTATATGTGAATTACTTACGTAAAAAAGTCGATAAAGGCTTTCCAAGCAAGCTAATCCACACACAATTTGGCATGGGTTATATATTAAGACAAGAGTAAGATGCAGATCCGTTCTCGGTTGACATATCAATTTACTTACCTGGTTTCTGCGATTCTATTCGTTTCGTACTTGATTATCTATTTGTTTACCCAAGAGAATTACAAGGACAAATTTTATAGTCGGCTACGCCAAAAAGCCAATACCGCAGCAGAATTGCTCGTAAACGTCAAGCAAGTAGATTCCAAATTATTACGCATCATCGACAGGGCCAACCGTGACATTCTGTACCGGGAGAATATCATGGCTTATGACACCTGTTATGAGCGTATTTACCGCTCGAATGACAGTATCAACTTCCATGTGGATGTAAATCGCGTGAAAGAAGTCTTAAAACGCAAGGAAGTACGTTTTGGCGTGGAAGATCTTGAGGTTTTAGGGACAGTATTTGTCACTCCAGAAGGCCGAATCGTCGTTTTTGCAGGTGCTGTGGATCAATATTCTGCGGAGAATGCCAAAGACTTGAAAAATATCCTCATTGCCTTATTTCTCTTATTTGTGTTCATCGTAGTAATATCGGGCTGGTTTTTCGCGGGTAGGGCCGTAAATCCCATTTCTGAGGTGATCAAGCAAGTAGATTTACTTTCTCCCAAACGGCTTGAACAACGCCTGGAATCCGCGGATTCAGAAGATGAGATAGGGAAGATGGTGGCGACGATCAACCGATTATTAGAGCGTATCGAGAGTGCATTTCGCTTTCAAAAGACCTTTATTGCTAATGTTTCGCATGAATTGAAGAATCCATTGACGAAGATTTCCTCGCAATTGGAAGTTAGTTTATTAAATGAACGAAATACGGCGGATTATAAGCAAACCATTGCTTCTGTATTAGAAGATACGCAAGATTTAGCCGCCATTACGGAATCGTTGTTGGAGCTCAATAAAATCAGCGTCACAGACTACCAAGCAGGCTTCCAAATCATCCGAATTGACGAGGTAATTTGGGAAGCGCGTAGCTTGGCCCAAAAGCTAAATTCTACGTATAAAGTGCTTTTTGATACGCAATTCATGCCGGATGATGAGGAGCTATTGATGTTGAAGGGCGATGAGAAATTGATGTTGACAGCCATCAAAAACTTGATCGAAAATGCCTGCAAATTCAGCCCAAATAATCAGGCACAAGTTAGCTTGGCCATCCGGGCGAATCAAATTGAAATTGAGGTAAAAAATGAAGGAAAAGGAATCCCTGAGGCCGATTTACCATTTATATTCCAACCATTTTTCCGCGGAGAAAATACTGCAAATTCCAAGGGCTATGGCATCGGCTTGTCATTGGTCGAACGAATTATTCATTTACACAACGGACAAATTTCTGTGAGCTCAGCCATAAATGACTGGACGACGTTCAAGGTGAATTTACCAATCAATAAATAATTAGACGTTGGACGTTGGTCGTTAGAATCAATATTGTAGAGACGCGATACCTCGCGTCTTACTAAATTTCACATTTGTTGTATAATTTATATTATGTTAAATAGAGCATGAAATAAGGTTCTATTGCAGTTATTAAGCGCCTTCATAATTCTTCACTCTTAATTCTTAATTCTTAATTCTTCATTCTTCATTCTTAACTCTCTGTTCTTAAGACGCGAAGTATCGCGTCTCTACAGTCAAACGTCTAACGTCTAACGACCAATAAAAAAAGCCCCAGGAAATTCCTGAGGCTCTTAATAAACGACTTACGTCTAATGACCAAAGTCTAAAGTCTATTAATCCACTTGCTTATCGATCTTCAAATCACGATAAATCTGCTTTAAAATTTCCTTCAAATCTTCATCTTTCTTCACTTTTAGCGCACGCTCAAAGTATGGAATCGCTTGTTGGTACTTCGCTGCTAATTTCTCCTCAACAGATTTTCCTTCTTTCTTATAAGTATCCATATCCATCGCGTTTACAACACGCTTGATCTCAGCACCTTCATTGAAATAAAATGCACCCATTTGATACAATGCATCATAATATGCTGGATCAATGGCTAATGCACGCTCGTAGAAAGTTGGGGTTTCTTGTTTCAACGCATCGATTTTACCTGTTAATTCAGCAATCTTAGCTTTGTTGGCCGCTTCATCCCCAACTGCCTTTTCTGCTTCTGCCTTCTCCCCTTCTAGTGCCTTCAATTCCTCGTTATCTTTTGCAATTGAAGCCTCTAATTTGTTGATTTGCGACTGAATAACCGGCTTTTGATTCGGCTTAACTGTCTTCAATTTAGCTTTCGTACGCTTTAATTCGTCGACAAAAACTTCAGCCTTATCTTTATGAGAAGCGATTTTACGACGTGCATCTGCCACTTTATTCGAAGCATCTGCAATCTTGTTAACCTCTTCTTTCAAGGTATTGGTCTTATTTTCGTACAATAAACCCAAATTGAACAAGTTCATCACATCCTTTGGATCCTTAGCTATCGTTTCCTTCAATTGACCTATCGCCTGATCAATTCGATTGAAAGCGATCAACATATTGAATTTCTCATTACGCAAATCTTTGCTTGAAGGATAAATTTCAATTCCTTTATCAATTAAAGCAATAGCTTTATCTTCCTCTTTGGCTGCTTTATAAATTTGTGCCAAACCATATATGATCGCCACATCTTTACCTCCAATGTTCAGGTACTTCTCATACGCAGAACGTGCTTCAGCATCTTTTTGGCATAATTGGGCTACAACACCTGTATACATCGCTGAGATTGTATCTTTTGCTGCTAATTCTGACGCTTTAGACATGTAACGGAATGAAGATGTATAATCTTTTCCTTGGTATTTAATAACCCCCATGTTCATCAAGGCGCCATAAGCTTTCTCGCGGCCGTCTAATAATTTCTCTGCATCTTTCGCAACAGAACCTTTTTTACCTTCCTTGGTATCCAATTTCACTGCCTCAGCAATGTAATCCAATGCCTTAAACGATGCATCTAAATCTGTATTCGCTAATGTTGAATCTGGAAATGAAGCCAAATCAAAATATGCTACCGCACGTTCTAACCATAAACGTGGCTTCGTAGGCGCTTTTTTTACAGCTTCATCTGTCTTTTTAACAGCTTCTACAATACTCTTCTTTTGTGCTTCGACCAAAGCCTTGTCCGCCTGCGCGAACGTTGAGCCTGCAGCCATTGCCACAGTAATCAGGGTTAAAACTACTTTTTTCATAAGTTTAGTTAAATTAAAAAAAAGCCCGTACTCGCATACGGGCCTGTAAAATTATTCTTCAATGACTTCTTCCGCTCCTGCTTCTGTTGTATTCTCCTCCCCTGTTTCTGGTGCTGCTGTATCTTGAACAGCTCCTTCAACGATTTCTACACCCTCTACTAATTCAACTTCTTCCGGCTCCGGCTCTTTCTCAATTTTGGTTACTGATGAAATTTCATCCGACTCGTTTTTCAAACGAATCAATTTCACCCCTTGCGTATTACGGCCCATGACACGTAACTCTGCCACACTCGTTCGGATCAAAATACCCGCCTTCGTGATGATCATCAAGTCATTGTTGTCATTCACCTCCTTAATCGCAACCAAATTACCCGTCTTCTCCGTGATATTCAAGGCTTTAACTCCTTTTCCTCCACGATTTGTCAAACGGTAATCTTCTACTTCTGAACGCTTACCAAAGCCTTTCTCCGAAACAACTAATAATTGTTGAACTTCAGGATCAGACACACAAACCATACCTATCACACGCTCATCCGCTACACTTTCATCAATCCAAATACCTTTTACCCCCGCAGCGGTACGGCCCATTGGACGAACACGTGTCTCTTCAAAACGTACCGAACGGCCTGTGTTCGTTGCAATAACGATTTGATTATTTCCATTCGTTAATGCGACATCTAATAAACGGTCTCCTTCGCGAATGGTTATCGCATTGATACCGTTTTGACGTGGACGAGAATACGCTTCTAACGACGTTTTCTTAATCGTACCATCTTCTGTACACATTACAATGAAGTTATTATCAATGTAATCTGGATCTGTAATCGACTTCACATTAATCACGGCGCGAATCGTGTCACCGTTTTCAATGTTCATCATGTTTTGAATTGGTCGGCCTTTCGAGTTTTTCGATCCCTCTGGAACCGCATAAACACGTAACCAGAAACACTTACCGCGCTCCGTGAAGAATAACAACCAGTTGTGCATCGTTGCTGAGAACAAATGCTCCGTATAATCGTCATCTTTCGTAGCAACCGCACGTGAACCTACTCCTCCTCTACTCTGTGCACGATATTCCGTAATTGGTGTACGCTTAATATATCCTTGTGCAGAAACCGTGATCAACATCTCATCATCTGCAATCATGTCCTCAACAGAGAATTCTTCATCTGTCATGTTGATTTGCGTACGACGCTCATCTCCATAACGTTGTTTCATATCCGTCAATTCATCCTTAATAATTTGTAACTGACGCTCTGGTTTTGCCAAAATATCTTCTAAATCATCAATCAACTTCATGATTTCCGCATATTCATTCATGATCTTCTCACGCTCCATGCCAGTAAGACGCTGTAAACGCATCTCCAGAATAGCCTTCGCTTGAATCTCAGATAAATTAAATTTGCTCATCAATCCCTCCTGCGCCGCATTCGGGTCTTTCGATTCACGGATCAACTTAATTACTGCATCTAAATTATCCAATGCAATAATAAAGCCTTCCAAAATGTGTGCACGCTTGCGTGCTTCACGTAAATCATATTTCGTCCGACGAACGATCACTTCATTACGATGCTCTACAAAGTGATGAATCAAATCTTTCAGATTTAACATCATCGGGCGACCTTTTACCAAAGCCACATTGTTCACACTAAACGAAGATTGTAATGCAGAATGCTTGTACAAGTTATTCAAAACTACATTCGCAACTGCATCACGCTTCAAATCAAAAACGATACGCATTCCTTGGCGATCGGACTCATCACGAATCTCGGAAATACCTTCGATACGCTTATCGTTCACCAAATCAGCACATTGCTTAATCAATGATGCTTTATTCACCATGTAAGGAATCTCCGATACAATGATTTGCTCTTTTCCAGTTTTAGTCGTATCAAATGTGGCATTTCCACGCACAACAATACGTCCTCTACCCGTCTCAAATGCATTCTTAATACCCTGAACACCATAAATAGTACCTCCCGTAGGGAAATCAGGTGCTTTGATGTATTGCATCAATTCAGGAATCGTAATGTCACGGTTATCAATGTAAGCCGTAATTCCATCAACAACCTCTGTCAAATTGTGTGGCGCCATATTCGTCGCCATACCTACCGCAATACCCGAAGTACCATTCAATAATAGATTGGGAATCTTCGCTGGTAAAACTGTCGGCTCATCTAAGGAATCATCAAAGTTGGGCTGAAAATCAACCGTCTCCTTGTTCAAATCCGAAAGCATCTCATCCGCAATACGCTTCAAACGTGCCTCCGTATAACGCATGGCTGCAGGCGAATCTCCATCGACCGAGCCAAAGTTACCTTGACCATCAACTAATGGATAACGCAATGACCAATCTTGGGCCATACGCACCATCGTGTCATAAACAGATGAATCTCCATGTGGGTGATACTTACCGAGTACCTCCCCGACGATACGTGCCGATTTTTTGTACGATTTGTTGTAACTAACTCCTAACTCCTCCATCCCGTAAAGTACCCTACGATGCACCGGCTTTAAACCGTCACGCACATCTGGCAAGGCACGAGATACAATGACCGACATTGAATAATCAATGTACGCCCCTCTCATTTCATCTTCGATGTTGATTGGGATAATATTCGTGTGTAATGACATAAATAATGATTTGATTCGTTGAACAAACCGCCCGCTAAAATTTCTCTTTTCGAAAAAACAAAGCGGTTTTTCAATAGTTACAAATATCCTTAATTCCGCCTATTTTTCCAAGAAAAAATTCAGTAAATCTGGAGAAAATAAATCATTTGTCGCTACCTATATTTACCTTTGAAAAACAATCAAATTCATCGACTTTGAAAAATACATTTCCCAACCTATTTCTTTGCATTTTCGTTGGCATTTTGAGCCTACTTTTTCAAGAAGTACAAGCGCAAAACATTACCCGGGGACCCTATTTACAAATGGTTTCCTCAAATTCCACCCGCATTCGATTTCGAACGGATGCAGAAACAAAGCCCAGCATTTTGGTAGGCAAATCCCCTACCGCACTTACGCGCACAATTAAACAATCCACCCAAACCAAAGAACACGAACTCATAATCGATTCGCTTACTAGCAATACCCGCTATTATTATAAGATTGTTACTGCTACCAAAAGTGTTGGCGATTCAACCTATTTCTTTCAAACAGCTCCGAACAAAGGCTCTAAAAACAAAATAAGTTTTTGGAGTACGGGGGATATGTATCCAGGCCAACAACAATTAGACGTTTATGAAGGATTTAAAAAGTTTATTGGGAATAAATACACAAACCTTTATATCACGGTAGGTGACAATGTTTACGCAGGCGCCTCTGACACTGATTTTCAGAACAATTTCTTCCAAGTATATCAAAATGGCCCTATTTTAAAACAAAGCGGCTTGTTCCCATCGACCGGAAATCATGATTACGACTTCACTTCTGTCAATCAAGATGACCCTTCCATTGCCTATTTTCAAAACTTTACACTTCCCAAAAATGGGGAATTAAATGGCGTAGCATCCAATCATGAAGCCTATTATTCATTTGACTACGGTAACGTGCATTTTATTTGCCTGGATACCCATGCCTGGGGCGAGGATAAACTAAGACTTTGGGATGGTCCATCTGCCCAGATGACTTGGTTAAAAAAGGATTTGGCAGCTAACCAACAAGATTGGACCGTTGTGTATTTTCACTACCCACCCTACACAAAAGGATCCTATGATTCAGATTCTAACACAGGCTTCAATCTTCCTTTATATAATCTGAGAAATCTTTTAGTACCCATTTTCGACGAATACCACGTTGACCTTGTCTTATCCGGCCATAGCCATATCTTCGAACGAAGTAAGCCCATGAAAGGCCATACAGGAACTTCTGATACATTCGACCCTTTAATTCATACCCCACAAACAAGCTCAGGAAAATACGATGGCAGCGAAAATTCCTGCCCATATTTATTCGATACTAATAAAGCCAGCCAGAACGGAACTTTATATGTGGTGAACGGTGTAGGCGGAGGAACCAAAGCTCCTCAACCCAGCGGCCCGCACAAAGCCATGTATTATTCAAATGCCTCAACGAATGGATCATTCTACGTAGAAATTGAAAATAATCGATTTGATGCCAAATTTTTAGATACGAATGGAGATGTGCTTGATAAATTCACCATTTTCAAAAACCTGAATCTAAAACCCAACACGAATTTAACCTTGGATTACGGAAAATCGGCTGACCTAGTCGCTTCCTGGATTGGGCAATACAATTGGTCAACAAATCAAACAAGTGCAGGAATTACAGTTAATCCCTTAATTAGTAGCGCATTCCAGGTAAGTGACCCACAAAAATGTTTTACCGAAAAATTCAATGTAACCGTAAATGCCCCATTAAGCATGCTTGAATCGCGCGAAATACCTTTTGACCAGCTCTCCATATACAACCTACGAGGGCAGCTAGTGAATGAAATAAATCGCGCAGGGATCGTCAATGCAGAACTAATGGACGCCTTACCCAAAGGCGGATACATCCTTCGCTTGGTGTACAAGCAACAAGAAAAAGTGTTGAAAATCCTAAATTAAGATCTAACGGAAGATTCTCGAACCATCAATTGGGTCTTTAGTACTTCAATACGTGGCTCTTCGCCTTCCGTACGCCCTTCAATTTGATCGAGGAGTAATTTCATAGCCAACTTACCTATCTCCTCCAATGGCTGCGCTACGGAAGAAATCGTAGGCGACACGACTGAACAAATGGGTTCATTATTGAAACTCACAATTTTAACCTGTTCAGGCACAGCGATTTTCAATTCTCGCAATCCCACTAAAACTCCTAATGCTAAACGGTCTGATACCACCAAAATACCATCCGGTGGATTCGTGCTCTTCATCAATTGATGCGTCTGCGAAGTCGCGGTATCTTGAAAATAATCCGAATGTATAATCAAGGAATCATCTTCCTGAATTCCTGCTTCTGCTAATGCACGCAAATAACCGAGACGACGTTGATTGCTTACAGAGACGTTTTTAGGACCTGCCAAAAATGCAATACGCTTACATCCATTATCTAAAAGATGCTTAACGGCTTCGTAGGCCGACTGCTCATTATCCACCATCACTTTGGAAGCATGGATTTCATCGCTATCGCGATCGAAGAAAACCAAAGGAATTCCCCGACGTTGCAAACGCGTAATATGGTCTAAATTGACGGTTTCACGTGATAAGGAAATGATAATTCCCTCCACTTGACTTCGAGATAAGTTCTGAATATTGATTAATTCACGCTCAAACGATTCTTGCGTTTGGGTAATCAAAATACTATAACCGGCTTTAATCGCCTCTAATTCAATTGCTTTTACAACGGTAGAGAAAAAATAATAGCCTAAATCAGGCACAATTAATCCAATCGTTTTTGTCTTACTCTTAACTAAACTTGCTGCCAAAACATTGGGCTGATAATCCAATTCTGCCGCCAAATCCAACACCGCCTTTTTTGTATCCGGATGAATATCAGGCAAATCACGTAAGGCACGTGAAACGGTTGCAACCGATACATTCAACTGCTTGGCAATGTCTTTGATCGTAACCTGATGACGCATAGTTTATTAATTTACTCCGAATTTACACGCTTTTTTTGAGATTCTAATTTCCCATGGATTCTATTAACGAAACACTCGACTTCCCTCCTAACATCCCCAACGGCGGTTGCTCCTTCCAAATTAGGATCTCATAACGAGACATGTCCTTGAATGTCAGCTTTAAACGATCTGCAATATGTTGGGCGACCGTTTCCAACAAATCGACCGGTTCCGCCATCACTTCTTGACAAATCGTATAGATTTGACCGTAATCAAAGGTTAGGTTGATATGTTCAAATGTTAGGGTTTGCGAAGTTTTAGAAACATGAACCGATATCACGAACCAATTACCCAGGATTCGCTCCTCTGGAAATAAACCGTGGTATGCAAAAAAACGCACATCCTCCAATCCTACCCGATATTCTTGCATAGTTTAATTGATTTCACCTACCTTACCACGTGGACCACTTGTCTTCGCATAGGCTTCCAAAACCTTATTCAAAGTTGGCAAACCGTCATCCTCAATCGTTGACGCATCCAAATGCTTGCCTTTCTTTACTGCCGGTTTCTTAGCTAGCTTTGCAGGTGTAGCAGCGGGCTTTCCTTTTGAAACGCTTTTTTTCGCAGGACTAGCTTTTTTAACTACTGGCTTGATGGGCTCGGGTTTCAGCTCCTCAGGCTTCGACCAGGCCTCTACACTCGACAAGGTTTGTCGGGCAAAATTCGCTAATTGTCCTGCAATTTCCGACTGTATACTTTCCAAACGCTTTAACTCCCGCGTCTGCTCTTTTACTTCTTGTTCAACCTGACCGATTAATTGTTTACGCTCATTTTCAACCAACAATTTCGCTTTTTGCGCATCTTTTTCTGCCGAGGCCAATAAAGCATCCGCTTGTTTCTTCGCGCCTTCCAACACTTTCGAAGCCTCTTTTTCGACTTTTTCTTGCCAATTCTGTTGGGCTTCTTCGGCCAATTTCATGGCACGAAACAACGAACTCTCCACTTCGCGCAAGCGATTAACCTCTTGTTCCAAAGCTTGCACCTTTTCAGTCAAAATCGCTTGTTGGCGATTCATCTCCTCCTCAAAAAGCGCGACCGATTGTACATAATCGCCCACTTCTTGCACATCATAACCTCTAAAACTTTTCGAAAAAGAAACTTCTGGAATTCGCATATGAAAAAGCATTTAGGCTAAAATTATAAAAAATTGTTAATCGATTTTCCAAACCGAAATATTTTTATCGTCCGAACCGGAAACCAATAAGTCCTGAAAACTCGTCCAAAGCAACCGATTAATTGAATTCTTGTGGCCTCCATACCGCGCAAAATCCAATACCTTCAATAATTTCAAACTTCCTGCTTCCCATATTTTAATGGTCTTATCCATACTTCCAGTAGCCAAATAATGACCACAAGGACTTGTGACAACAGAATTAATTGAATAAATATGTGCAGGAACTCCATCTCCAATAGCCTCCCCTTTCATGTCCCATTTTCGAATATGCGCATCACGGCCAACACTGATTAAACTGTCCTCATGTTGTATGATGGAAAATACACTGTTTGCATGTGCCAACCAGGCATTTGCGAGCGAAAAATCCGGTTTAAAAACCCGTATATATCCATCACTCGAACCGATTGCCATGTTCCCTCCTGGGATTTTGCAAAAACAACGCACGTTATCCTCTCCGGATTTTATACGTTTTTTTACCGCTTGAGCCGCTTGATCAATCACCGTAATGAGACCATCCTGATGTCCCACCCAAACTTGACCATCCATTATTTCAATGGAATAAATCGCTAATTGAGGCAATTGAATTGAAAAAACACGGGTTTGATCGGAAACTAAGATTCCATGTACGCCTTCAAAATTTTGACCAACCCACAAGATTCCGGAGTTTACATCATAAGCCATCGCATAAACAGAACCGCTGATTTGCGCTACTACTTTACCTAGATCAGGCTTTTGTAAATTCCATTGAACCACCCATCCATCCGAACCTGCCGAGAAAAACAAATGCGATTCCGGGCCTTTTGAGAGCGCATAAACGGCACCGCGATGCCCTGCAAATGTATCAATCCGGTCTATTTTCAATGTTGACATAAATTATAATTACAAAATTGGTAATTTTAGCTGCAATTCAACCCATATGCCCGAAATTTCATCACAGCTTTCGAACCCTAGCCTTGACACCTATGTCAAACTTTGGAAAATTGAAGAAGCTGCCGATTTCTTTCAAAAATTCCCTGCATCTTGGGTAATGCCATCAATTAACGTAGCACATAAAAGCCTCGAATCACTTGCTGCGCGCTATTGCCTGTGGGAATTAATGAAATCGTTGGATTTATCAACCTTGGTATTGCATCAGGATGACCGAAAAAGACCTTACTTAAATCATTCCCTTTGGCACGTTTCCATAAGTCACTCCTACCCTTTTGCTGTGGCTTGCATCAGCAAGAAGCCATTAACAGGTATTGATCTCGAAAAAAAAGACCGGAATGTGCAAAAAATAGCCCCTCGCTTTCTGAATCCTATTGAATTGGAGCTTTGGAAAGATGATGCATTGAAGCTTACCTTAGCCTGGTCGGCAAAAGAATCAATCTATAAAGCATGGAAGCAGCCGGGCTTATCGTTCCAAAAGGAAATTGAATTGCAAATAAACGCAGATAAACTCCGCGCTCAGGTAAACCAAGAAGATTCGTTTAACGTAGCTTATGAAATCTTTGATGAATTCGTGATCACCTTAGTTAATCACTAATCCAAGGAATCAATCATATCCGTCAACTCATCTTTGTGCGAATCATCACCCGCCTTTTCATAAGCCATAATAAGGTTTCTTAGGACCCGACGAATAATTTCCAAATTTGTGCAAGGCTGGTAATAAACATCGTTTGGCGTTAAATTTAATTGAGCCAAATAATTATCTATATCAACCTTATTAAAGATTAAACCTTTATTGAAAACATTGATGTAGCATTGCACTTCATCCTTCTTATAGGTCAAAACAAATAAATTAGGCAAATTAACCCCATATACCGGAAGACCTAATTTTTGTGCAATCCACATGTAAATCACACAAAGACTGATCGGATTACCCTTTTTCGTTTCCAATACCACATTTAGAAAAGAATTATTGGCCGCATGAAAATTCTTCGTATTTGCCCCAAATTTCAATTGGTCAAACAAAACGCCATTAATCACTTTCAATTGATCCATCGGATGCAAATTCTCGCGAATTTGTGGCCAAACCTCGAAATACAATTGATCCATATCCGCTTTTAATTGCGCAAAAGAATATTCTGGGAAACGATAGGTCGCGACAATCCACATGCCTTCCAATAAATCCATACCCCCACTCTCCTTCCACTGCAACAATCGCTGTTTCGTGGAATCGAGTTGGAAATCATGAATCATATTCTCCAACTTACTCTGAACCAAAGGATTAAGACTCAAGTTCTCCCATTCATTTTCTAAAATCGGAATGATTTGAGGGCCCAAAGAACGCATTTTGGCTTCAACCATATCAACGACTTCCTGATCGGAATCGTCTAGTAATTGAATCATAGCTTTGATTGCGGGTTCTTCCATGGATGCATTTTGATGCACAAAAATAGCTAATTTATTGCGTGTGTCAAATGCCCTAAACATTATTCCATTATTCCCTTTTTTAAGCTGAAAAATGGGACTAAATTTGTGGTTGCATCAATGCGAAAAGGCTTATCATGAATATTTTAATAACAGGAGGAGCAGGTTTTATTGGGTCACATACCTATGTTGCCCTAAAAGAACATGGCTTTACTCCGATTATTGTCGATAATTTTTCGAATTCATCTGATTCGGTTATACGCCAACTGGCCGAAATATGTCAAGAACCCGTAGAATTTGTTCAAGGGGACATCAACCTTCCTGCGACCTTAGACACGGTTTTTAGTCATTATAACATTGAGGGTGTCATTCATTTCGCTGCAGCTAAGGCAGTAGGCGAATCTGTTGAAAATCCCTTGAAATACTACCGTAATAATGTTGGGTCTACCATCTTGTTACTAGAAAAAATGCAAGAATATGGTGTCAAAAACTTGGTTTTCTCTTCTTCGTGTACGGTTTATGGCCAACCAGAAACGCTACCGGTAACGGAAAACTCTCCGGTCATGAAGGCTTTATCGCCTTACGGAAACACCAAACAAATTTGTGAGGAGATCATTGAAGAAAGCACACGAGCAAGCCAACAATTCAAGTCAATCTCTTTACGGTATTTCAACCCCATAGGGGCACATAAAAGCGCTAAAATAGGAGAATTACCGCTAGGTCCACCAGCAAACTTAATCCCATATTTAACCCAATCGGTCGCAGGATTACGTGGGCCCTTACAAATTTGGGGGACAGATTATCCTACACCCGATGGAACTGCCATTCGCGACTATATTCATGTTTGCGATTTGGCTGAGGCGCATGTCAAAGCTTTGGCATACTTAATCAAGCAAAATCAAACACCATTCTACGACTTCTTCAACATCGGTTCCGGCGAAGGCAGTTCTGTTTTGCAAGTCATTCAAGCCTTTGAAAAGGCCACAGGTAAAAAAGTCAATTACGAAATCCGCGAAAGACGTGCTGGCGACATAACGTCCGTTTACGCTTCCACGGATAAATCAAATAAAATATTGGATTGGAAAGCCAAAAGAAGCCTAGAAGAGTCATTGAAAGACGCTTGGGCATGGCAAGAAGCAATTTTATAAGTATATGAAAAAACTCGTTATCACCGGCGGTGCTGGATTTATTGGTTCACATGTTGTTCGTTTGTTCGTCAACAAATACCCTGAATACCAAATTTACAACTTAGATGCATTGACCTATGCGGGTAATTTGGCCAACAATGAAGATGTTGCGGATAAGCCCAATTATCATTTCATCAAAGCTGACATCACCGATGCGGAACAAATTGATGCTTTGTTTGCATCACATCAATTCGATGGCGTATTGCATTTAGCTGCTGAATCACACGTAGATCGCTCTATTTCAGATCCTTTGGCATTTGTAAAGACGAATGTTATCGGAACGGTCAACTTATTACAAGCTGCCAAAAAGCATTGGGCAGGGAAATTTGAAGGTAAAAAATTCTACCACATCTCTACAGATGAGGTATATGGAGAATTGCACAATCCAGAAGAATTCTTCTTAGAAACGACTCCTTACGATCCAAGATCACCCTATTCAGCTTCCAAAGCTTCTTCAGATCATTTTGTGCGTGCATTTCATGAGACGTATGGTTTGCCTACCGTGATCACGAATTGCTCAAACAATTACGGGCCAAATCACTTTCCTGAAAAATTAATCCCCTTGATGATTCACAACATCATCAACAATAAACCACTTCCTGTCTACGGAAAAGGCGAAAATGTGCGGGATTGGTTATACGTCATAGACCATGCTCGTGCGATTGATACCGTTTTCCACGATGGGAAAATCGGCGAGACCTACAACATCGGAGGGTTCAACGAATGGAAAAACATCGACCTTGTACACTTATTGTGCAAGATTATGGATGAAAAATTAGGAAGAACTGCAGGAACATCGGTACAATTAATTACTTATGTAACGGATCGTGCAGGACACGATTTGCGCTATGCAATCGATGCCAATAAAATTATGAAAGAATTAGGCTGGAAACCAAGCCTTCAATTTGCGGAAGGACTAGAGAAGACAGTCGAGTGGTATTTATCAAATGAAAAGTGGCTAAATGACGTCACATCAGGCGATTACCAAAAATATTATACTAACATGTATCAAGGAAGATAAGATGAAAGGAATCATTTTAGCCGGAGGTTCTGGCACCCGTTTGCACCCATTGACTCTCGCTGTAAGCAAGCAATTAATGCCTGTTTATGACAAACCCATGATCTATTATCCCCTATCGATCTTGATGCTTTCAGGGATACGTGAAATCTTGATCATCTCTACACCACATGACCTACCCCATTTCGAGAAATTGTTAGGTGATGGCTCAAGCATTGGATGTAAATTCGAGTATGCCGTTCAACCGGAACCGAATGGTTTGGCACAAGCTTTTGTCATTGGTGAAAAGTTCATCGGAAAAGAAAAAGTGGCTTTGGTCTTAGGAGATAATATCTTTTATGGTTCTGGGCTGAGCAAATTGTTACAGGCCAACAATGATCCGGATGGTGGTGTGGTTTATGCCTATTCAGTTAATGACCCTGAACGCTATGGTGTTGTGGAATTTGATGACAACAATAAAGTGATTTCGATCGAAGAAAAACCTGAAAATCCGAAATCGAATTATGCAGTTCCAGGTCTTTATTTCTACGACAATGATGTAGTTGAAATTGCCAAAAACATCGCACCATCTCCTCGTGGTGAGTACGAAATCACGGATGTCAACAAAGAATACTTAAAACGCGGAAAATTATCTGTAGGTATCTTAAACCGCGGAACAGCTTGGTTAGATACGGGTACATTTGCCTCATTGATGCAAGCGGGTCAATTCGTTCAGGTGATTGAAGAGCGCCAAGGTATGAAAATAGGCTGTATTGAGGAAGTGGCCTATCGCATGGGCTATATCAATGCAGAGCAATTAGAAACTATCGCGAAGCCTTTGGTTAAAAGCGGATACGGACAATACTTATTGAATCTATTACGCTAAGAGATAACCAGCCAATAACGCGGCTGAAAATAAGGCAATAGCAGGGAATTTACCCGATTGCGCTAATAGAAATGAACCCAATACAACGGCGATGGCAACCCCATCGCCGTTGACGATTAAAGGAGACATAAAAGTATAAACTGCCACGATAGTCAGACCAACCGATGAGGCCTGAATACCCGCCAAAGAAGCCCGAATAAAGCGATACTGTTTCAGTTGGCCCCAAATCCGATACACAAAAAAGATCAAGAACGTTCCCGGTAAAAACACACCCAGGGCACCGATTGCACTACCCGTCAACTCGCCTAAAAATCCATAATCACGCATCAACAACACGCCTAGATAAGAGGTCAAGGCAAATACCGGTCCCGGGAGGGATTGTGATAGCGCCATCCCTGTCAAAAAATCATCCGAGCGAATCAAACCTTTAAATTCAACAAACTCAGTATAAAGTACAGGAGCCAAAACCTGGCCACCTCCAAAAACAATGCTTCCATTTCGGTAGAAATTTTCGAACATCCGAATTGGATAATAATCCGTCACGTGACCCAAAATGGCTAGACCTAATAAGAATCCCCAATACAAATTGAAATTCGCCCAAGGAATAATCATTTTATGTTTATTCTGTCGGGGAAATTCCTTGAAATTCAGTGAAGAGATTCCTCCACCCAAGACTAAAACAAGCGGAAAAATATAAGGACTCGGAAAAGCAATCCCCAGAGCTAAAGTTAATAAAAATATAAAGACGTACATCGGGCTATGAATCACCTTCTGAGCCATCATCCAGCCCGCTTGCAAGATTAAACCAATCCCGACAGGCAAAACGAATTGGAGCACTGCTCGATTAGTCAAATAAGTCATCCCATAGGCTGCTGCCGTCATGATGAAAACGGCAGGCGTAATCCACACGATGAGAGTTAAATAAGCTAAACTTGCCCCTCCCCGCTTTAAACCGATTGCCGTAATCATTTGCGTGGATGTGGGCCCAGGTAGCACGGAGCAGAGAGCCTGAATTTCAAACAACTCCTCTTCCGATAAATAAGCTTTTTGATGAACTAAACGTTTCAAAAAAAGGGCCCAGTGTACCTGTGGCCCTCCAAATGATGTTGCAGCCAAGATCAATACATCCCATAAGAAATTCAGATGCTTTGGCTGTTTCAATTTATTTTTTCTTTAATCCTAATTCGATTAATCGCTCATTCAAAAACTCGCCCGCCGACATATCCGTATATAATTTCGGATATTCTGTCGAAACACAGGAAGGTAAACAACTCAAATCCATTTCAGAGCGTGGATGCATGAAAAAGGGAATGGAATAACGAGAGGTTCCCATTTTTTCTCGAGGTGGATTGACCACACGGTGAATCGTCGATTTTAGTTTATGGTTGGTCAAACGATCCAACATATCCCCTACATTCACCACAACCTGGTCTGGCAATGCAGTAATGGGAATCCATTTACCATCCATGCGCAATACTTCCAAACCTTCTGCTGAGGCACCCATGAGCAAAGTAATCAAGTTGATGTCTCCATGAGCTGCTGCACGAACAGCACCCTCTGGTAAACTATCAGGATCCGCGATTGGGAAATAATGAATGGCCCGTAAAATAGAGTTTCCATTTTTCACGCGGGACTCAAAATAATCCTCTGGCAATTCTAAATAAAGAGCAATTGCGGCTAACAAAGCCTTTCCTGCCGCTTCTAAAGTTTGAAATGCTTTAACTGTATTCATCCCAAATTCCGGATATTCGGCAGGAAACACATTTGCTGGATATTCATCCCAAACGGAATCTCCGTCCGCTTTATGCGGCTGACCGACATGGTAAAATTCCTTCAAATCAGGTACTTTAAAACCTTTGGCAGTCTCCTTTCCCTTACCTACATAACCTCTTTGGCCTGCAATTCCTGGAATCTCATAGGCTTGTTTTAAAGCGTCTGGCGACTGAAAAAAGGTTTCAACTCCTTGGTATAAAGCTTTTGTAAAGTCATCAGATAAACCATGGCCTTTGATGGCAACAAAGCCAATCGTATTAAATGCAGCACCTAAATCTTGAACAAATTTTTGCTTGCGCACAGGGTCTCCTGACTGAAAATCAGCCAAATCCAAGGAAGGGATTTCGTCTAGTAACATAGTAATTATTTGATAAATTGTTGGGACACAAAATCCCAGTTAACGACATTCCAAAACGCATTGATATAATCCGCGCGTTTGTTTTGATATTTTAAATAGTAAGCATGTTCCCATACATCTAAAGCCAAAATAGGCTTCCCTTTCACCTCAGCCACATCCATCAAGGGATTATCTTGGTTAGGTGTAGAAGAAATGACCAATTTCCCATCCTTCACAAGTAACCAAGCCCAACCCGACCCAAAGCGTGAAGATGCAGCTTTACCAAATTCAGCCTTTAAGTTATCAAAAGAACCAAAATCCTTTTGAATTTGCGCCAATAATTCTGCACTTGGTTGTTTTCCTGATGCAGGAGCTAATAATTGCCAGAAAAAGCTATGATTCCAATGTCCACCCCCATTGTTGCGAACGGCTACGGGCTGTGTAGAAACGTTAGCTAAAAGCTCATCCAATGATTTCGTAGAAGCACCCACAGCTTTATTTAAATTATCTACATAAGCTTTGTGGTGGCGATCGTGGTGAATTTCCATTGTCAACTTATCAATATGCGGCTCTAAAGCATCAAACGCATAAGGCAATGCTGGCAAGGAAAATGGAGCATTTTCCATTACCTGACGAGAACGAAAACTTGACAAAAGCGCTCCGGCTCCCATCAATTGTAAAAATGTATTGCGTTTCATTTTGAATATTTTAATTATTCGTAAATCACCCGACCTACGATACTCCTACCTAAAGTAATCTCATCTGTATACTCTAAATCCCCACCAATCGGGATACCGCGTGCAATGGTGGATATTTTAATTGAATATTCCGCCAATTTCTTAGTTAAATAAAAAGCTGTCGTATCCCCTTCCATCGTAGGACTCAAACCCAAAATCACCTCATCAAACTCGCCCGAGGCAATCCGTTGGATCAAGGAATCAATGTGTAGGTCACTCGGCGAAACACCTGCCAAAGGCGAAATAATGCCCCCAAGCACATGGTATAAGCCTGTATATTGTCCTGTATTTTCAATGGCCATCACATCACGTAAATCCTCCACCACGCACAAAATCTTCTCATCACGCTTTGTACTGGCACAAATTCCACACAAATCCCCGTCTGAAATCATGTGACATTTAGGGCAAAACTTCGTTTCTGTACGCAATTGAACCAAAGCATGCGCTAATTGCAACGATTGCGTTTCTGGGCGTTTTAATAAATGTAAAGCTAAACGCAAAGCAGATTTCTTCCCGATACCTGGCAATTTGGAAATCTCTTCCACCGCCTGTTCAATAATCCGAGAAGGGTACGTATGCATCATAGGTTAAATATCAACAGATTCAATTTCAGCCGAAATACCTCTTCGGCATATTTCATTGCGCATGCTAAGCAAATCCTCATAAAGTCCCGACTTCACGCCACATTTACCCCGAAAATGGATCATTAAGGTACATTGCTCGGCTTGTTCGGCGGTATGTTCACACACCTCGATCAAGGTAATAATCACATATTCAAAGGAATTAACATCATCATTGTAGACAACTAATTGATGACCAAACGAGGTGGCCTCTTCCAATAAGACCTCAACATCCGTTTGTTCTTGCGCTTGTTCTGCAAAAGAAAAACCGTTCATCAAATCAATATCTTGGGAGAAATCCATATTTTTGAAAGAATTAATTCACCTCATACAAATCTACTAAAAATCCGTTAAACCTCTATGTCTGTACAATTAGCCGGTGGAATTCTAGCCATCTATTTTGGACTTCTACTCGTCATCTCATACATCACGTCGCGTGGAGCGGATACCAACGACTTTTTTACGGCAAATCGGCAATCCCCTTGGTGGCTCGTAGCCTTTGGTATGATTGGAACTTCGATTTCAGGTCTTACCTTTATTTCGGTGCCTGGCGCGGTGGGAAAAACCTATTTCACCTATTATCAGGTCATATTAGGCCATTCCTTGGGTTATTTAACCATTGCGTTGGTGTTGATGCCGCTGTATTACCGACTCAACCTCATTTCGATTTATGGCTATTTAGAGAAACGCTTTGGATTTTGGGCCTATAAAACGGGCTCAGCATTTTTCTTATTATCTCGCACCATTGGCTCGGCTGCACGCTTGTATTTAGCTGTTAATGTGCTCCAAATCGCCATTTTCGAGCCGATTGGCGTACCCTTTGTCTTAACCGTTTTCATATCCATTGCGCTTATATGGTTGTATACACATCGCGGAGGAGTAAAAACGATTATTTGGACGGACACCTTGCAGACCTTGTTTTTGTTGGTGGCGCTTTTCATTACGATCGTATTGGTAGGCCAACAAATGCACATGGGCATTGGGGACATGATTCAGACCATCCAAAAAAGCCCTTATTCACACATGTTTGAATGGGATTGGAAGAATCCACATTTCTTTGGGAAAGACTTCTTAGCTGGGGTGTTTATTGCGATCGTGATGACAGGCTTGGATCAGGATTTGATGCAAAAGAATTTAACCTGTAAATCCATTGGTGAGGCGCAGAAAAACATGTTCTGGTTCTACTGGGTGCTCTTGTTTATCAATCTCTTATTCTTGGCTTTAGGTGCTTTATTGTACATCTATGCCCAGGCAAATCAGATTGCGATTCCTACGAAAACTGACGAATTATATCCATTGCTGGCCTTAGGAGGCAACTTTGGAACCTTAGCGGCCGTGACCTTTTTATTGGGCATCATTGCGGCATCCTATGCGAGCTCAGATTCAGCGTTAACGGCACTTACAACCTCATTTTGCATCGATTTCTTACGGATTGAGAAATTTCAAGAGGCCAAACGAGAGAAAATTAAACACCGCGTTCACATTGGATTTTCGGTCTTATTTTTCATTGTGATTGGGCTATTCCATGTATTTAATAATCAGGAATTGATTGGGGCAGTATTCAATTTGGCTGGCTATACCTATGGACCTTTGTTGGGCCTCTTTGCCTTTGGATTATTCACCAAAACAGCCATTAAAGATCGCTATGTGCCTTTTGTCTGTGTAGCATCTCCCATTATCACATTTGTACTGGAAACACAATCGCAGGCTTTGTTTGGCGGATTTGGTTTTGCCAAACTGATACTCAATGGAGCGATTTGCTATTTATTGTTGTGGAGTATTCGAGATAAGGCTAAAATTTAATCGCATTCCGAATCGCGAAATAAACGACATTCTTGCCGGGACCTGAGTCTTTCAGGTAGGTTCCGGCTTGACAAAATCCCAATTCAGCCTGAAAGAAATAATGTTTCGTAGGAACATAATTAACTTCCAGCGCATAGATGTCACAAATACCCAATTTAGACGAAACTCCTTGAGCTTCCAAAGGCCTCAATGGCGACATATTAGGAGTGAAAATTCCATCCGCTGTACTTGCTCGCGTTACCAAAGATGCTCTTGCTGTGGCCAACCATTTTGTCCCCGCTTGATAACGAAGATAGGGACTTAAGTTCAAGGTATTCGTGATATTCAAGGCAACTGTTTGGCCAAAAGGTGGGCGGGCGAATAAGGTATTAAATGTATTTAATTGTCCATCCGTCGCCGACTCATCGCCTGGAACATAATTCCCACTAAAGCCGATGAAGCTATGTTTCAAGGCTTCTACATTAAAATCCCACACAAACATCCAAGCCGAAATTTCGAGTGCATTAAACTGTCCCCATTGATGGGCGATTTCCACGTCGTAGTTCACCGAAAGAAGCGGGGAATAAAACCGAATTCCGGCCGTATGACGCTGCTCTAAGCCCTTTTTGAATACATATTCTCGTTGGGTACTTTCCAAAAAGAAATAATAGGCATCCATATTCAATTTCCGCTTTTTATCCGTTTTGACTGCATATATCCCGCCAAATTCCTCGGACATTAGGCCATCGTCAAATACACCAGGGTTCATTTTGACCGGTTTTACATAAAAAGCATTTAATCGATAACCGGGATATTTACCTTCAGCAGTTACACCCAAAAAGCTCTGACGCGTATTGGGCCCTTCCTTCGTCGCCACAAAGCGCTCTTGACCGAACTGCATTTCTTGTCGGCCAGCCCGCAACAACCAATGCTTACTCACATTCGTTTCTAAAAACCATTGATGTACGGCCAATTGGTTTTCATCCAGTTGCGACGTAATGGGATTGGGATTCAGTGATCGGGTTGTGTTGTTTAATTGGACGAACAGGCGCAAGGAATTTCGATAATGTAAATCACCATGCAACATCATGCGGTGCATCCATTGATGCGGGCTAGGTTCCGTAAAGGACGCGGGGAATTGCCCAAAATTAGCATTCGTATAATTCTGGTATTGTTCTCGCCACTCGCCACCTACACTGAGATTTAGGTCTTTTGTTAAGGACATAAACTTCAATCGTTCATCCCAAGATTTAGCGGAAGTATCCGTTTTTAAATAGGAGAAATCATCTTCAAAGCGAAGTCGGGCAATGTGCTGGGCATTTGATGTTTGAAAAAATCCCAAACTCAAGCCTAATAACAAAATACAAAATAGGTAAAATTTCAAATTCTTCGAAAACGATTCTTATGCCAAAAGCCAAAGATAAGTTTTTCTACTGAGGAGATTGACCTGTAATTAGCTGCTTTAATAGTTTAACTTTTCACCTTTCGAAGGTATAAGAGATAGCTTACATGCGATCAACTTTCAACAAACCTATTTTAATCATTTCACTCAAATGATCCATATTGTGCAAAACAGTTAACGAAGGAAAGTCAGGTAAAAATTCAATGATGTTTAGGTATGATCTTGCACGCTTGGATTCTAAATTGAATTCAATTTCCAACTTTACTGCATTAGCACAGGAAAAAGGACCTAAATGGTAACCATTAGACATAAAAGGCAAAACAAACCAATGAAATGATTCTTGATTTGATTTTGAAGGCCTTGTGTAATTACCTTCGGTTTTGCGAATATTCAATTTGATTTTCCGGACAATACTGCTATCTAGATCACCTTCGTATTCTAATTTTTCAATTTTACCTTTTCTATTAATTTTAAAAGCAAAAATACCGTAATTGTTTCTGCACAATACGTCGGCAGGTACAGGTACATCAGCTACCAAATCATTTTCTAAAATCTCGTAACAATGAGTATTATCTTTTTTAATTTTATTCCCAAAATAAAAAAATGGATCTAATTTATTTTTCTTGGAAAAAGTCCTCTGAAACATTTTGTTACTTTCACTTGTCGTTTGGCCATTCAAGCTATCAAATGCAATTAAGTAAATAATTATCCCAATTAATATTCGTTTAATCACAGTAGGTTCCATAATTTCCGCTTTAAAATCAGATTGTTTACTTGATCAAAACTTAATTTCTTTCAAAACCTATTCACCTAATCTTGTTACTTACTAATCCGAAATTGATACTATTTTAATCAATTGGAAATAAAAACGATTTGATTACATAGTATCGTGCTTAATCATACCTTTTTTTGACATTTCCAAAAAATGACCCATAGTATGAAAAATGGTGAGTGATTTGAATTCTGGCAAAAGTTTACGTAGATTTTGTGTTAATAGAAATAGTTTAAAATTAGATTTATGTTCGATTTCAAGTAAATCCACATTCGAACAACTACGATAATCCAACAACCCTCCGTTAGAATTAAAAGGCAATACAAACCAGTGAAACTGTTCTGAAGCTTGACTACCTGGCATATTATACATTCCAGCTGTTGCTCGGATGTTCGATTTGATTTTCTGCTCGACCAAGGTGTCTAAATCACCGTCGTAAAACAATTCTTCTATTTCGCTTTTATGATTGACCTTGTACACAAAAAGGCCCAAGTTGTTACGACATAAAATATCAGCAGGAATCGGAACATCTTCAACCAGATCATTTTCCAGCGTGTGAAAACAATTAATTTCATATTCGGAATTCTTTGCACCTTTATAATAAAAAGGAGCATTCCCATTCATTTCATTGAACTTAAATTCATGTAAGCCTTTTTCACTATTAACTTCAAGTTTTTGACCATATAAATTCGAAGTTGCAATTATAACAACAATACAAATTTTGAATATTCGATTAATTACAATAGCTTCCATTTTTTCGTTTGCTTTTATAGTTTGATTCAATATCCGACATATCTCTTTTCAAATATTCATTTAAATCTACATTGGTTTTATAATAATTTGTTTCTTTTAATCCAGCAAAAACCAATGCTTTAGCAGTAAAATCATCCATATATGAAAATTGCTTTCGGAGCGCATTAACCGCAATCGCCAAATATTCCGTCGCCATTCGCTCATGATCTTGAATTTCATTTTCATGAAATTTATGTTCTAATTGCGCGTGAAGAACTTCATGATAGATGACGGAAACAATGACCTCTCTCGAGTAATTCGGCAGTTTATAATTATCCAAAATAATGGTAAAAGCATTCTTAACCTTCGGCATAAATTGGCCCAAGTCATCAGAATTAGAACCAAAATTAGATTCTTCAAAGGTAATTTTAATATTTGTACTTAATCCAAAATTCTGTAACATCTGCGACATCTGATTCAAAATATCCGTATTGTGCAATACCATATCTAAAGTAGCTTTTAAACAAGGATTTTTAACTCCCTGAGTGGATACCATCGGAACAGGTCCCGATAATTGTGCCATCATCAAGTCAAAAGAAGTACCACCTCCACCCCCACTCACTACATCGGAAGGTTGAAGATCTACATAACCAAAGTTCTGCATGCGTGCTGTGGGTATGAGAAAATAGGCTCCACCACCCAGCCTTGGCGAATAGCAGAAAACTTCTTCTAACATTTCAGCTTCCAGATTTTTCAAATGATTAGTATTTAACTGCCCAAAACCTTTCTTGTATTGGGTTGTATTGGAGAGCGATAAATCTTGATACATGTTTTCAATGTCTTTCGTTTGTTCTGATTGATAACAAGCGGCTAATATCAAGCCTCACAAGACAAAGCAGGCATAATTGCTTATCCACTTCATGATTCATTAGGGTTAGGTTATTCGAAATCAGACGCTTACATCTAATTCGATGGCCTAAACCTAAAGACAAAAAATAACTTGAGCTATTCCAAAATCGAATATCAAAACGAGGTTTCACGAAAACACCTCAGAAGCGAAGAAAAGGCAGAAAAGAAAGGATTAATGCAATAAAATTATCAGTTAACTGATAAAATGGGATGGCCGAAAAACAAAAAAACCACACGTCCTGTGTGGTTTTTTGCCTACCGAAGTAGTCCGTACGGGAATCGAACCCGTGTTTCATCCGTGAAAGGGACGTGTCCTAACCCCTAGACGAACGGACCATTATTTATTTTGGTGGCACAAAGGTAGGCTTTTCCCTTTAAAATCCAAAACCTTGATTCAAAAAAAGCTTATTTTTTTCTAATTTATTTTCGCTATTTTAGCCTTATCATTGAAACTGAACCCCTTATGGCAAATGTAAAACCTTATTCCCGGCTGTCTGATTTTGACGTGGCGCTTTTCCTAAATGGCAAACATACACGCCTTTACGAAAAATTAGGGGCATTCGAAATTGAACACGAAGGAGAAATCGGAACTTTTTTTGCCGTTTGGGCACCCAATGCAGAAGCAGTTCATGTGATTGGTAATTTTAATTTTTGGGATAAATTTTCACATCCTTTGATGAAACGCTGGGATGCATCCGGAATTTGGGAAGGATTTATTCCTGGAATCCGCAACGGAGAAACTTATAAATACGGCATCCAAGCCAAATCCGGCGAATATTTAGAAAAACTTGATCCCATGGGTCTCTTTTGCGAAACACCTCCCAAAACCGCCAGCATCGTTTGGTCTACCTACAAAGAATGGAACGACGCACCTTGGATGGAGAACCGAAAAGCCAAAAATGCCTTGGACGCTCCCATGTCCGTTTATGAGGTCCATTTAGGCTCTTGGCAAAAAACACTCGATGATAAATACCTGACCTACGACGATTTCGCCGATAAACTCGTTTCCTATGTCAAAGAAATGAATTTCACCCACGTGGAATTCATGCCGGTTATGGAACATCCCTACGCACCGTCATGGGGATATCAAATTACCGGATACTTTGCGCCATCATCGCGTTTTGGCGACCCACAAGGCTTCATGCGCCTAGTAGAACGCTTTCACCAAGAAGGCATCGGCGTTATCCTAGACTGGGTTCCCTCCCACTTTCCAGGCGATGCGCATGGCTTAAAAGATTTTGACGGAACGGCTATTTATGAGCATCCGGATCCGAGAAAGGGTTATCACCCCGACTGGAAATCCTATATTTTCGATTACGGCCGCACCGAAGTCCGCAGCTTTTTATTATCAAATGCCGCATTTTGGTTAGAGCGCTACCACGTCGACGGATTACGCGTAGATGCCGTGGCATCCATGCTTTACCTCGATTATTCGCGTAACGACGGCGAATGGATTCCAAATGAATTCGGCGGAAACCATAACCTAGATACGATTTCATTCTTACAGGATCTCAACGTACACATGTATGGCGAATTCCCTGATATTCAAATCATTGCAGAAGAATCCACATCCTTTAATGGGGTAACCAAACCGGTCTTCATGGGCGGTTTAGGCTTTGGCCAAAAATGGATGATGGGCTGGATGAACGATACGCTTCGCTTCTTCCAAATAGATCCGATTTACCGCCAGCATCACCTTAATGAGTTGACCTTCTCCTTGATTTATGCTTTTACGGAGAATTTCTGCCTACCACTTTCGCACGACGAAGTGGTTTATGGTAAAAACTCCTTGCTTAATAAAATGCCAGGGGACGATTGGCAACAATTTGCGAATCTCCGACTCCTATTTGCAGAGCAATTCACACATCCAGGTACGAAATTAATCTTCCAAGGGGGTGAATTTGGACAAAGAGTAGAATGGAATCATAGTGTGAGTCTTGATTGGCATTTGACCGAATATGCGCCACACAAAGGGATTCAGGCGACCATGAAGGCGCTTAATAAACTATATCGCGAAGAACCTGCCTTATACAAAAAGCAATTTTCACACGAAACCTTTGAATGGTTAGAATCCAATGATCAAGGAAATTCCGTGGTTAGTTTCTTGCGCAAGGGCGAAACGAACAAAGAAACCTTAATCGTTATCTTGAATTTAACACCAGCACCACGCGAAGATTACCGCATTGGTGTTCCATTACCAGGGGTTTGGAAAGTATTGTTTAATTCAGACAAAGGTGAATTTGGAGGCTCCGACTACCCTACGAAAGGTGCAGTTATGACGGAAGAGTATGGCTGGCATGGCAAGGCATTCTCGATTTCGATCAGCCTCCCTCCTCTTTCTTGTTTGATCTTAAAGGCTTAATACAAAAGGGCGGAAACAATAAAGACTCAGAAAAATTCCGAGCCTTTATTCAATCCGCCTAAGTAGTATTTTTATAAATAAGCCGGTTTAGAGGCTTTTTAAATCAAAATTGTACACAAAAATACTACTATATTTCAATTATTGAAATTTGTCGGCAGAAAATTTATACTATTCAAATAATTAATGTTTTTTCGCCAAGATATCTTCCATATCGGAGAGTTCTACCTCTAAAGCTTTGGTCGAAATCGTAATCTCCCAAGCGCTCAACATTAAAGCAACGCTCATACCTAGCAAAGCAATTCCGAAAAACCAGCGTGCAACCAATTGCATCTCAAAGAAGATGAAAAACATACATATAACACTCAGAATCAAGCTGACGATCGCGATGATCTGCATGTTTTGAATCAACTTCATGCGTAAACGTAAGTTTTCGATTTGCTTCAATATCGAATCATCGGGGTTTTGTTGGAACTTCTCATGAAGTCCACGAATCAGCGATGCCATGGACATGAAACGATTCGTGAATGCAATCATCAACAAAGAAACCGTTGAGAATAATAATGCGGGAGTACCTATGCCTAATTCCATCCTATTTGATATAATATTCGTCTAAATACATCGACATTTCTTCTTGAATCTTCTTCGCCTCGCGTTTCGCATCAATCGCAGGATTGTCCCCTGCATAGATGATTCCACGGGATGAATTTACCAAAAGACCCACGCGGGAATTCATGGCGTATTTAGCTACATCTTCTAAACTACCTCCTTGCGCGCCTACACCAGGAACCAAGAAGAAATTATCAGGAGCAATTTCTCGCACCTTTTGCAAGAAATCAGAGCGCGTAGCGCCGATTACGAACATCATTTCCTCAGGTGAGCCCCAACTTTGGGCTAAGCGCATCACGCGCTCATATAAAGGAATGTAATCTTCCGACTTCGTCATTTGAAAATCATGACCACCTGGATTTGAAGTTAAGGCTAATAGAATGACCCATTTATCTTCAAAACGCAAGAAAGGCTCCACGGAATCATGTCCCATATATGGCGCAACTGTCACTGAATCAAAATTAAATCCAGCACAATTAGGGTCAAAAAAGGTTTGTGCATATTTATAAGCCGTATTCCCAATGTCCCCGCGTTTCGCATCAGCAATGGTAAATACATCCTTTGGCATGTATTCCATCGTCTTTTGCAAACTCTCCCATCCTTTTGGACCAAAGGCTTCGTAAAAGGCGATATTCGGTTTGTATGCTACCGCGTAATCAGCTGTCGCATCAATCACCGCTTTATTAAATGCAAAAACAGGATCTGCCTCTTTTTGAAATGCCGTAGGAATTAAAACGGGATCCGTATCCAAGCCCACGCATAGAAATGAGCGCTTATTTTCTATATGCTTAACTAATTCGGTTGAATTCATGGTGATTTAAGAAAAGGCATTGTATTAATGCCTAAATATCGATAATTTTGGCACAAATTAAGGCCTTTCCTAGGCAATATCAAACAAAGGAATTTAAATTCTATGCAATTTATCCAGCACGATCTACCCGGAATTATTGAATGTATCCCCACTAAATTTCACGATGACCGCGGTCATTTCTACGAATCATACAACCAAACGCGTTTTGCTGCGAATGGCATTCCGGAAAATTTTGTGCAAGACAATTATTCCTACTCGACTGCTGGTGTTATTCGTGGTCTTCATTTCCAAAAAGATCCGCACGGCCAAGGAAAATTGGTTCGTTGCATGACCGGAAAAGTGATGGATGTTGTGGTCGACTTACGTAAGAGTTCTCCGACCTTTGGCCAACATGGAACTTACATTCTTGATGCGGAAATAGGCAATATGCTGTATGTTCCCGTAGGATTTGCCCATGGCTTTGTGGCCTTGACAGATGCCATTTTTGTGTACAAATGCACGGATTTCTGGAACAAAGAGGCAGAATCAGGAATCCGTTGGAATGACCCAACATTGAACATCAATTGGGGCGTTGATCATGCTATCGTATCGGATAAGGACCAAATATTACCCCTATTTGACCCAAACGAAACAATATTTAAGTAATTTTCATACCTTTGCAACAATGACTCGCAAGCTGATTTTATCAAGCCCATTATTGGAAATAACCATCTCAAGGTTATGCCAAGAGCTCATTGAAAATCAAATTCAAGATACAGAAACGGTCATTTTAGGTCTTCAACCCCGCGGAATTTATTTCGCAGAACGTATTGCCGCCGAATTAGGCAAACAATTAAATACCAATTTCCAAGTTGGCCGCTTAGACGCTACCTTCTTTCGCGATGATTACCGTCGCCGTGATACGATTGCGCCTAATTCAACCGACATTTCCTTTTTGATCGAAAATAAACGTGTCATTCTGGTGGATGATGTGTTGGCAACCGGTCGGATGGTGCGTGCCGCTTTGGATGCGATGAACTCCTTTGGCCGACCAGCTAAAGTCGAACTATGTGTCTTAATAGACCGTATATATAACCGAGATCTACCCATAAACGCGGATTACGTAGGTAAAAGTGTTAATACGCTCCCTACTGAAAAAGTACTCGTAGAATGGAAAGAGCAAGGACACGAAGCAGATAAAATTTGGTTAATTACCCAATAACAATATGTTGAAATCGCCACACTTATTAGGAATCAAAGATTTAGATGAAGAATCTATTCACCTAATCGTTAAAACGGCTAAAGAATTCAAAGAAGTTCTCAACCGACCGATTAAAAAAGTTCCTTCTTTGCGTGATGTTACAATTGCCAACGTATTCTTCGAAAACTCTACCCGAACCCGTTTATCCTTTGAACTAGCAGAAAAACGTTTATCTGCGGATACGATTAATTTCTCTGCCTCTGGAAGCTCAGTCAAAAAAGGAGAAACGCTACTCGATACAGTAAATAACATCCTGGCGATGAAGGTGGACATGATTGTCATGCGCCATGCAAGTCCAGGTGCACCGCATTACCTAGCGAAACATATCAAAGCGAATATCGTCAATGCCGGCGATGGAACGCATGAACACCCAACGCAAGCACTTTTAGATACCTATTCCTTACAGGAAAAATTAGGGGATTTGTCTGGTAAAAACATCGCCATTATTGGAGATATTCTTCATTCACGTGTCGCGCTTTCGAATATTTATGCCCTGAAAAAACAAGGGGCCAATGTCCGCCTTTGTGGACCTAGCACCTTGATTCCGAAGCACATACAATCCCTTGGCGTCGAAGTTTCCCACGATGTAAAAAGCACGTTGCAATGGTGTGATGCTGCGAATGTCTTGCGTATTCAGTTGGAGCGCCAACAAATCAAATACTTCCCAAGCTTACGTGAATACTCCCAATTTTTTGGAATCACACGTCAAATGTTGGAAGAATTACCTAAAGAAATCGTCTTGATGCATCCAGGCCCGATCAATCGAGGAGTGGAATTAAGTTCCGATGCGGCAGATTCCCCTCATTCGATCATTTTAGATCAAGTAGAAAATGGCGTGGCGGTTCGGATGGCGGTGTTGTATTTACTTGCTTCGCGCGGCTAATAAATCCTTGTAGGCCTCAAATAATTGATTCCCTGTGATTTGATTTCCACAGGCATAATGACCTAATGGACAAGATTTTTTCCCGTGGTCACCACAAGGCCTACATTCCAGATTATTAACCTCAACAATCCGATTCCAAGAAGCCAAAGGCCCAAATCCAAAAGCAGGTATCGTTGAACAAAATATCGCAACCGTAGGCGTATCTACCGCAGAACAAATATGCATCGGTCCAGAATCATTCACCAAGGACATCATACTATGTTGATAGATTCGAATCGCATCGACTAAGCCATGTTTTCCAGCTTCATTGATAATCTTGCTTTCCGTACAGACCTGCTCTATTTCCTCCGCTAAATGAACTTCATTCGGGGCACCCATTAAAACCACAGGCTGGGATGCGGGCAAAAGCTTGATGAAATCAATCCAAACGCGAACAGGTGTTCGTTTCGTTTCCCAAACAGATCCGGGAGAAATACAGATATAATCCTGCACAGACAAAATATTGTCTCCTGGCAGAGACAAAAAGGGCTTATAAACCTTGGGGCCTAACCAAGAAGTTAATAATGCCGTATTGCGTTCCGTTTCATGTTTACCATTTCCCCATTCATGCGTCACACGTTCCGTAAAAAACCAAGACAACGGGTTTTTATCAAATCCTATGATCTTTTTTGCACCAATTGACAAACTCAGTAAACCCATACCAAAGAATCGTTGGGCCACGAAAACCTGATCAAAGCTTTCCGCTTTTAAATCCTTTTGCAGCGATTTCCATGAAGCCAATTTGTGCTTTTTATCATAAGCCCAAACTTTGGCTAGATTCTTGTGTGGATATGCTTGAAAAATGGATTCATTCCCTTTACGGACCAATAAATGAATGGATGTTTCCGGGGATTCGAGGCGAATTTTCTCCAACAAAGAACTAATCAGAATGGCGTCCCCAAGGAAAGCCGTTTGAATAATAAGTACTTTGTTTGACATGGACATGAAAGAAATATGCGTGATTCGGCATAAAATTAGTTAATTTTGAAATCTTTTGCGCTACGATTATTTATGAATTCAATTCAGTTAACAACTTTGGACAATGGGATAACGATTGTTCACCGACAAGTACAACATACCGAAATTTCACATTTGGGAATTATGTTGGACATAGGCAGTCGGGACGAGTTGGACAATGAACAAGGATTAGCGCATTTTTGGGAGCATTTAGCCTTCAAGGGCACCCAAAAGAAGAACAATATGCAGATCATCAATCGCCTCGAGGTAATCGGTGGTGAACTGAATGCCTACACGACAAAAGAAAAGATCTGTTTTCACGCATCGGTTTTAAGTCCCTATTTCGAGCGGGCTTTGGAGTTAATCACTGACATCACCTTTCATTCAACATTTCCAGCGAAGGAAATTGAGAAAGAGCGCAGTGTGATTTTGGAGGAAATGTCCATGTATTACGAGGCTCCAGAGGATGCAATACAAGATGATTTTGATGAATTATTGTTCCCAAATCATTCCTTGGGAGTTAATATTTTAGGTACGAACGAAACCGTTAATTCGTTCAAAAAGAAAGACTTAGATGCATTTATTGCACGCAATTTGGATACGAGTCGGATTGTTATTTCGTCGATCGGCAAACACAGCCACGACAAAGTATTTAAATGGGCAGAAAAGCATGTGGGTCAAATTCCGGTTAAACAAAATCAAGTGAAACGCATAACGCCCCCAAGCATGTTGCCCGTAGAGCGCGTGACCAAACGGGGATTAAATCAATCGCATGTGGCTTTAGGCCGACAATCCTACGCGATCAAGCATCCCGATCGATTGGCATTTTTCATGTTGATCAATTTATTAGGAGGACCATCCATGAATTCCTTGTTGAATGTTTCCATTCGCGAAAAAAGAGGCTTGGTTTATTCCATTGAGGCTAATTTCACATCTTACGTTGACTCGGGTTTTTGGGCGATTTATTTTGGTACGGAATCGAACCAGGTGAATAAATCGATCAAATTGATCCATAAGGAATTCGATAAATTAAAGGATCGCAGTTTAAGTCCGGGGCAATTATTGAAGATTAAATCCCAATTAAAGGGCCAAATGGCCATGGCGGAGGAAAGCAATTTGAATTTCATGTTGATGATGGCCAAAAGCCTTCTTGATCGTGAGAAAATAGAAACAATCGAGGAGATTTTTGAGCAAATTGATCTAGTTTCTTCCGAGCAATTACAAAGCTTAGCGCAGGAAATGTTCCAGTCGGAGCAATTAAGTTACTTGATTTTTGAACCCTAATTCCGGTGCATCTTTACCTGCATATTCCCTTTTGTCATCAAGCCTGTCACTATTGTGATTTTCATTTTTCTACGCGTTTGTCGGGAAAAGCGGCATTGGTTGAAGCATTGATCAAAGAAATCGAACTGCAAAAAGATTACTTAAGGACACGTAAATTATCGACCATTTATTTCGGAGGTGGAACTCCTTCAACTTTAAGTCCCGATGAATTATCAGCCATATTCAAGGCTATACACAAGCATTTTGAGGTATTAGCGGGGGCAGAAATCACCTTAGAAGCCAATCCGGAGGATTTAACACCCAAATACCTGTCGGTCTTAAAGGAATTAGGCGTGAACCGACTGAGCATCGGAATTCAATCATTTCATGCAGCTAATTTGACATTTATGAATCGGAATCATGATGTCTCACAAGCTCGAAAATCTATTCAGGATGCGCAAGCCATCGGTTTAGACAACATCAGCATCGATATAATTTATGGAATTCCATCGAACGATATGGACATGTTGGAACAAGATCTTGCCGCCGCAGTTGCCACAGGTGTCCAACATATTTCGGCATATAGCTTAACCATTGAACCGAAAACGGTTTTTGGGCATCAATTGAAGAAAGGTATTTTAAAGGAAACTCCAGAGCAACACATGGCTACAGCCTTTGAATTCACGCATCAATATTTAGAAAAACAGGGTTTCACGGCGTATGAGACCTCTAATTTTGCCAAAACAGGATTTGAATCCCAGCATAATTCGAGTTACTGGAAGCAGGAATCGTATTTGGGCATTGGTCCGGCGGCACATAGTTTTAATCAAACGACCCGACAGTGGAATGTGGCGAATAACACGACTTATGTCAAGCAGATTGCCTCAGGCATCATTCCTGCGGAAGTGGAAGAATTAAGCCCGGAGAATCAAATCAATGAATATATCATGACCCAACTGCGCACACATTGGGGAATCGATTTGAATTATTTGCGGGAGCGCTTTGCAGCCATAGAAACACCCTTTCCTGAAAAAGAAATTGCCTCTTGGATTAATCAAGGCTTTGCGGTGATTGAAAACAATCGACTAAAGCTTGTGGGCCAGGGGAAATTGATTGCAGATGGATTGGCGGCGGAAATATTTATTGTTGGCGAATAAACGCTTTGGCAAACCTTTCAGGATTGCCAAAGCTTGAGGCGAATTTCATTCGTCAACTCCTCAGACTAAAGTCTGAGGCTATATAACACGTATTAACCCCAGACTTCAGCCTATGGCACGGTTTATAACCCCAGACTTCAGTCTGGGGAATTAAAACGATCATAAGGTCTATACATCCAATCACTTCTATCTTAGCTCATTTTTTGTATTTTTGCCTTCATAACAAGACAGAATTTATCAAATGGCCAAACGCGTCGACTTAAACAACACTTCCCGCTCCACACCTCGTGGCAACAAGTTCGACCGATTAAATAAATCCCCTAAAAAAGGGTCATCTTCCTACTTTAAAAAAATAGGCCGACTACTATTATACATTTGGATCAGTACCATCGTGGCCGTTGTCCTTTTCAAATTTGTTCCCGTATATTTCACTCCTACGATGGCATCGCGCAAAATCGATGCACTTATGGATGGCGAACCGAGCAAAATTCATAGCCAGTGGACTTCATACGAGGAAATCGACCGGAATTGTCCATTAGCCGTCATCGCTTCCGAAGATCAATTATTCCCAGAACACCACGGTTTTGATTTTGAAGCAATGGGTACCGCTTTAATCAAAAACCAAAAAGGGAAACGAATTAAAGGGGCGAGTACGATATCCCAACAAGTTGCTAAAAACGTATTTCTTTGGCAGGGTCGCTCTTATTTTAGAAAAGCTTTAGAAGCCTATTTTACCGTATTAATTGAGTTTATCTGGGGAAAAGAACGCATCATAGAGGTCTACTTAAATGTCGCTGAAACAGGAAAAATGACCTTTGGCGTGGAAGAGGCTTGTCGGCGATATTACGGCCACACCTCCGCAGAAGTCAGTACCACCGAAGCTGCCCGCATTGCCGCATGTCTTCCAAACCCCATTCGCTTTTCAATTAAAAACCCTTCGGGTTATGTCAGCAAACGCACATCTTTCATTAAACGTCAAATGAGTGCTTTGGGTGGTAAAAAATTCCTAAGAAACTTATAGTAATTCGATGGCAGGGTCCCAGAAATGGGATTTAAATTCAAGGATTTGATCATCTTGAACGCGAATTCCTTCGGAAGCCAGCAATTCCTGCATCCGATCGCCCACAAAGAAATTCTTCCCTGTTAATACACCATTCCGATTAACCACGCGATGTGCAGGAATGTCCGCAAGCGTATGCGATGCATTCATTGCCCATCCGACCATGCGAGCTCCGCCTTTCATGCCTAAATAAGCTGCTATCGCACCATAGGATGTTACTCGGCCCACAGGAATCTCGCAAACCACCTGATAAATTAAATCAAATGAATTAGTTGAGGAAGACATTAGTCTAATTGGCGTTCTTCAATCTCACGCTCCAATTCCGCATACCATTTTGTTCCGAATTTCCGAATCAATGGATCCTTCAAAAACTTGTAGACAGGCACGCCTAATTCCTTTCCATGCGAACAAGCATCAGAACAAATAGTCCAACGCTCATAATTAATCGCCTGGTATTCAGCTAATTTTTGAATACGAATCGGATATAAATGGCAAGAAATTGGCTTACGAAAATCGGTTTTACCGGCAAAATACGCCTGCTCAATCCCACATTTCAAATAGCCTTTATCATCGTAAATCGCATATACACATTCACGCCCCGCGATAATTGGCGTAGAATAATCCCCATCGGGCTCTAAAATATAATTACCTTGCTTCGCCAACTCCGATAAGCCATCTTCCGACAAAAATGGTTTGATTTCATCTTGAATTCGATCCAAAATGGCTAATTCATCTTGCTCCAAAGGTGCTCCCAAATCCCCTTCCACACAACAAGCTCCTTTGCATTTAGTCAAATCACAGACAAAATACTCATCTGCCACATCTTCACTGATAACTGTATCGTCAATTAATATCATAGAATTCAAAATTTACACAAAGGTAAAGCTAATTCCACGATGCGCAATAAAAAGCAAGGGCTTCCGTTAAATCAAATATTTTGGTAATTTTACAATTGCATCAATAAAAAGCCCGCTTGAAAAAATCCTTCCTACTCATACTGCTTCTTTTATCTGTTGGAAATCTTTGGGCTAACCATGCGATTCCGGACACCATTTCCATCGGGAATGTCCGTGTATCCATTCACCCTTCTGCAAAACCCATTTTTGAAAAGGAATTTGCCATGTTGGGGGCCAATAAAAAATACGTCGCTTCGCTTGTCGACAAGATGCGCCTCTATTTCCCTGTCATTGAACCCATTTTAACGCAAGGAAATATCCCGCCAGAATTCAAATTTTTATGCGTTCAAGAAAGTTCTTTGAACCCAAATGCCATCTCCACATCGAATGCAGTAGGATATTGGCAATTTAAATTAGAAACAGCAAAGGATGTGGGATTAAAGGTGGATCAAGACATTGATGAGCGCCGACATATCATCGAGGCAACCAAAGGAGCCGTCAATTACTTTACACGCAATAATGGAGTTTTAAACAACTGGGTTAGCACATTACTCTCTTATCGTGTTGGCCTTGGAACAATCAAAAAACTACCTTATGCAAGCAATTGGGCAGGAAAAACAGAGATAGAGGTTGATTCATCGACCGATTGGTACGTCTTGCGTTTTTTAGCTTACAAAGAGTTTTGGGCTGAACAAATGGCTAGCCTACCTGTCCTAAATGACAGCACAAATTTGATTACACATGTAGACACCAAAGGCAAAAACCTCTACGAATTATCAGATGAATTGAAAATCAGTTACGATGATTTAAAGCGCTACAATGCCTGGATATTAAAAGATTGGATTCCCACGGATAAGAGTTATACGCTCTATCACCCATCGAATCTAAAGGTTTTCAATTCCGAAGAAGTCAAGCAAGAAGAGCCTATTTTTACCGCTTCTGTCGATTCAACGAAATTGTATGTTCCTACCAAAAAGGTAAAAACACAAAACAAACAGATTCTCAGCGATCAATTTGAAATTAGGACGCATACCGTTGTTTCAGGTGACAATTTAAGCAATATCGCCGCGCGCTATGAAATGAAATTAGCCGACTTGCTTCGTTTAAATGATATGAATTTGTCTAGCATGATTACGATCGGACAAAAAATCAAGGTCAACCGTCGGGTACCCATGCTTGAAATCATCGCGCAAAAACTAGATGAAAAAAGTGCCAAAGAAGAACCCGTCAAAAAAGCTCAAGAAGCACCTGCACAAGATTTCAAAGTAGAAGTAGAAGAAGTTCGCAAGATCTCATCCGTTGATTCTGAAAAATCCTTTTACATCGCTCCAGCGGAATCACGCGAAATCGTGATCAAATCAGATGCAAAGGAAGAAACCAAAATCATGGAGCAAACTCAGGTTAATCCTACTAAAGAATCGCCGATTGTCGCACCTGAAGTAGCAAAACAACCTGCAGGAACCGTTTTCTATATTCATGAAGTAGAAGCTGGCGAAACCTTGTTTAAGATTTCAAAAATCTACCAAGTCAGCATTGAAGACCTAATCAAATGGAACAACCTTGGCAAAAACCCAAGTATTCGAGTAGGTCAAAAAATTAAATTGAAACCTTAGATTAACCGGAGCATGTAAAGCCCGTCACGAAGGGGCAACAGCATTTTTTCTACCCGAGGATCATCCAAACACTTTTGATTAAACTCACGCAAAGCATTTGTGGATTTATCTGTTGCCTTAGGATCAACTATTTTACCGCTCCAAAGCACATTGTCAACTAAAATCAATCCACCTGGTCGCATTTTGGATATAATTAAATCGAAATACTTCGCATAATTACGTTTATCCGCATCGATAAAAACCAAGTCGATGGGTCCATCAATTTTAGCTAATTCTTGCTGCGCGTCTGCAATCCGATAATCGATTTGCTTCGCATAATCAGAACGGTCGAAGAAGGAACGTGTGAAACTTTCCAACTCTTCATTGATATCAATCGTAATCAATCGGCCATTGGCCCGCAACCCCTCCGCTAAACAAAGGGCCGAATAACCCGTATACGTACCTATTTCAACGATTAATTGCGGAGACATCAGTTTGGACAACATAGACAAATACCGTCCCTGTAAATGACCAGATAGCATACGAGGCTGCAAAATGCGCGCATGCGTCTCTCGATCCAAGGATTGCAATAATTCAGAGGGTTTATCTGAAAATTGTCTTGAATACTCCTCGATGGCTTCGTCGATGAATTCCATTACTTAATTCCTGTATAAAAGAAGTCCAAGGATTCTGCAGGCTTATCACTCAAGAAATAATCATCTACCTGAATGGAATTAACCAAATCATTGCTCGATTTCGAAATCGATAAGCGACTCAAGCGATTCGCGATATCATAGGGAACCTGCAACCACGTACGTGGCAATCGATATTGTAAATTGAAAATATCAAAACGCGTGATTTTCTTTACTGATTTCTTATTCGCTTCGTAATAATCCATCACTTTTTGATTGCCATGGACACCTTGCATGATCACCTCTGAGAAGTATTTTTTCATCAAATCCCCCAATTCATTCGCTAAATACTCGCGCACATGCCAAGGATTACGCGATAATGAAAAATCACGATTCACCGTTGTCAAATACAATTTCCCACCCGGTTTTAATACCCGAGCAGCTTCTTGCAAGAAAAATGCATCATTTTCTATATGCTCAATCACCTGAAACGTAATCACAAAATCGAAGTGATTATCAGGCAAATCCTGCAATGGAGGCAAAAACATATCTATAAACTTGAAATCAGGATATTGTGCAGACAAGCTTTGCATCAATTCCGTATTTTTATCTACACCTGTATAGGCACTTACTTTATCTGCCAAAACAGCCACGCCACGACCTGTGCCACATCCTATTTCTAACACATTGCCGCCAACTAACGAGCTAACATGTTGGTAAGGGAACAATAATCGTTGGTGAACCGGATTATCCGAAGGAATTTCAGAAGAGGCAATTTCAGTAGTTTTGTACATGCAGATTAAATTTGACACAAAGGTAAAATTTTTAAGGCAGAATCTGTAATTTGAAATATGCTTTCCTTGTTTCCCGTTTCAAGTTCTGAAAACCTGTTGCCATTTGATGGAGAAGTCTATTATTACCCGAATTTTTTCAATCCAGCTGAAAGTCAAACCTATTTAACGCAACTGACTACTGAAATCCCATGGAAACATGATGAGCTAGTCATTTTTGGCAAGGTCATTCAAACCAGACGAAAAGTGGCCTGGTATGCAGATCAAAATAAACCATACACCTATTCAGGTCGAACCAAGGTGGGACTTTCCTGGACTCCTACCCTTTTAAGTATAAAAACTGCTATCGAGGACAAACTAAAAACGGGCTTTAATGGCTGTTTACTGAATTACTACCACGATGGAGACGATGGCGCTTCTTGGCATGCAGACGATGAGAAATCCATCCAAGTCAATAGTCACATTGCTTCCATAAGTTTAGGAGCCACGCGTAAATTCGAATTCAAACATAAGCAAACACAGGAGAAGATCACCCTCAATTTAGAACCAGGAAGTTTACTCGTAATGCAAGGAACAACCCAAACACATTGGATTCACCAATTACCTAAATCAAAAAAAATCAAGGTTCCTCGGCTTAATTTGACATTCAGACAAATGATTTAAAAAAAAATGCCGACCTTCGTGTCAAATTTACAGCAATCAACGTGTCAGAAGAAAACGAATCAAGACAGCCATTTAAGCGCCCATTTAGACATTTCACTAGTCCTAAAACAGAAAACAAAGAGTTTGTTTTTGGGGTACAATCCGTATTGGAAACACTTCGTTCGGGAAAAGAAATCGACCGCTTATTGGTTCAACGCGAATTAGGAAACAGTGAAATCCTAGACCTAGCACGTGAAAAGGGCATCCAAGTACAGAAAGTTCCTTTGGAAAAATTGAATCGCATCACGCGTAAAAATCACCAAGGAGCCATCGCTTTCGTTTCGGCCATTCATTATGCCAAATTAGAAAATGTCATTGCAGATACGTTCGAAAAAGGCGAAATTCCTTTCATTTTGATTCTAGACCGCATCACAGATGTGCGTAATTTTGGTGCGATTGCCCGTACAGCTGAATGTGCCGGTATCCATGCCATCGTTATCCCAGCACGTGGAGCCGCTCAAATCAACGGCGATGCCATGAAAACTTCTTCTGGTGCCTTGAACTTCATTCCGGTTTGTCGGGAAGATAGCTTATTACAAACAGTCGATTTCTTACAAAACTCCGGCTTAAAAGTCGTTGCTTGTACAGAGAAAGGTCGCAGTTCTGTTTATGCAGTTGATTACAGCGGACCTGTTGCCATCATTATGGGATCAGAAGAAGATGGAATCTCCGACGAATTAATTCGCAAATCCGATGATTTAGCTGTTATTCCTCAAAGCGGACAAGTAGGCTCACTCAATGTATCAGTTGCGGCAGGTGTGGTTATTTTTGAAACCGTACGCCAAAGAAGCATTTAATTCTTTCGTAATATTTGTGTAGCCGAAGCCTGTGCTTTCGGAAGAATGGTTACGTCCGCAATATTCACATGTGCTGGAGCTGTGACAATATAACGAATCAAATCCGCAACATCCTCAGCAACTAAAGGTTCAAACCCGGCATAAACGGCATCTGCTTTTTGTTGGTCGCCCTTAAATCGAACAGCCGAAAAATCCGTATTCACTGCGCCAGGTGCCACATTCGAAACTTTGATGCCATGAACATTTAAATCTTGACGCATGCCTTGCGAAAGCGCCTCTACAGCGGCTTTGGAAGCGCAATACACATTCCCATTCAGATAGGTTTGCTTGCCAGCTATCGAAGATAAATTAACGATATGGCCCGCAGCACGTTGAATCATCCCTGGGATAACCAAACGGGAAACATTTAATAACCCATCCACATTACTATGCATCATCGCATCCCAGTCGGCAGGATCCCCATCCTGAATCGCACTCATGCCATGCGCATTTCCCGCATTATTAATCAAAACATCAATGTTTTGCCAAGTCTCAGGAAGTGATTGAAATGCTGCCTCTACCCCATTGCGATCACTGACATCAAAAGTTAGTAAATAGGAATCCGTAGGCAATTCATTTTTCAATGCTTCCAAACGCTCTAAGCGACGTCCACATAGAATTAAATGATATCCAGCAGCAGCTAATGCTTTTGCCGTTGCTAATCCGATACCTGAGCTCGCGCCCGTGATGCATGCAATCTTATTCATGGTAAAAATTTTTATCGAAGGTAATGCCTTCGAGGTGTTCTAAAAAATTTGCGCGTAATTTGTATTAAATATTATAACGCATGAACTTCTTAATTGTTGGACTAGGCAACATCGGCCCCGAATATCTTTTCACTCGACATAACATCGGCTTCATGGCTTTGGATTACCTAGCAAAAGATAAATCAATCAGCTTTAGCCAAGACCGCTTAGGCGCTATCGCATCTTACAAGTTGAAAGGACACCAAATACATTTACTAAAACCGAGCACTTACATGAATTTAAGCGGCAAGGCGGTAAATTATTGGTGCCAACAATTAAAAATAGAAAAAGAACGCCTATTAATATTGACTGATGATATCGCATTGCCTTTTGAAACACTTCGTTTAAAGCCCAAAGGGTCCAGCGGTGGCCATAATGGACTTAAAAGCATCGAGGCGACATTGAATACACAAGAATATGCACGTTTGCGCATGGGGATTGGTTCTGATTTTTCGAAAGGCCGACAAGCTGATTTTGTATTAAGTAACTTTTCCGAAGAAGAAATTGGACTTATTCCATTCATCTTGAATCGATCGAATGAAATCATTGATTCATTCTGCCTACAAGGCATCCAACAAACAATGAACAAATACAACCAATGATTGTACTTTTTAAAGAATTTTATAATTTTTCCTAAATTTTTGAATTAGAATTATCCCAAAGGTTTACAATTGTTATCCAAATTTAATTTGGAATTAATTTAAAAAACATTAAAATTATTCTGATTTTTAATCTAAAATCGAAAAATAATAAATTTTACATTCCAAAATTGTCCAAAAGCAAGTTTTGCTATATTAAAAAAATGCAATAATTTTGTATCGTTGATTTAGTTAATAAATATAACGAATTTATGAAAAAGCAATTTTTAATGGTTAGCGTTTTAGTAGGACTAAGCCTAACAGCAACAGCGGTAAAAGCGAGCGGAACGGCATCAAATGTAGATGCGTCGACAACAGTATTGTCACACAAAAAAGAAACCCTATCTGAAGTTATTCAGTCATTGATAAAGAAAGATTTTGTAGGAGCTTACGCATCTACATCAGCAAGTTTAACAATTTCGATTTTAGAGAATTACCAAAACAACCAATCGGCTTATTTAAAAGCTAGCAAGGCAGAACAAGCTCTTTTCAACGAGACGGTTCAATCCATTGTGAATCAGGCAGGTGTTTCGGATGAAAAAACGAATAATTGGGTAAAAGAAATCAATAAATCTGCGAAAGCAATTAATGCAATCTGGTCTGTATTGGCCATTGAACCTAAAATTGAGGCAGATTTCACGAACGAATCAGAACAAAATCAAGATTTGATCGTTGTATTTCAAAATTAGATTGTAAGTAGTTTTCATAGTTAAATAGGTTTAGAGGTAATCAAAAAGGCGCTGTTTCTGACGGCGCCTTTTTTATTTTTTTTGCATTAAACTCATATTATTTAAACAAAACATCTATATTTGTATAAATTTTCATAGTTAAATAGGTTTAGAGGTTAAACAAATAAGGCCAGAAGTTTCTTCTGGCCTTATTTTTATTTCAACAATTGGATAAGCTATTAGCTAATCGAAGCACCATTCCAGATCGCTTTACTCGGCTGCATGAAGGCCAAACTACCATCTGCATCCTCCGCCATTAAGATCATCCCCTCACTCTCCTGCCCCATAATTTTACGGGGCGCCAAATTCGCCAAGAAACAAACTTGTCGGCCTATCACATCCGCCGGCTCAAAATGCTCAGCAATACCACTTAGAATGGTACGCTCTTTTTGACCATCATTAACTGCCAATTTCAACAACTTTTTACTCTTTTCGACTTTCTCCGCCGCAGTGATGTGCCCCACGCGTAAATCCATCTTGGTAAATGATTCAAAATCAATGGTCTCCTTGATTGGATTCACTTGCTTGCTCGCTAATTCCATTGCTTCTTTCGTTTGCTTTAATTTATCAACTTGTGCTTGAATCACATCGTCTTCTAATTTCTCAAATAATAATCCTGGATTAGCCAATTTCTGACCCGTTGGAATTAATTCAAAATCACCGATTGTCGACCAATCAGCTTCTTGAATTCCCAAGGCAGTTCTTAATTTAGCAGCCGTAAATGGAATAAAGGGTTCCAAAGCAACGGAAGCGTGCGCAACCAATTGAACTGCATAATTCAAAACAGTTCCTGCCTTCTCTTTATCTTCTTTGATAATTTTCCATGGCTCCGCATCTGCCAAATACTTATTACCAATCCTCGCGATTTCCATCGCTAAGACCAAAGCATCCCGGAATTTGTAATTCGCTAAAGCAGCCTCTAACTTCGCAGGAATATCAGCTAATGCTTGCTTGACATCGTCTTCCAAACCCGTTCCTGCAGCCTTTGCCGGTACAATACCTTCAAAATTCTTATCAATCAATACAAACGCACGATTCACAAAATTGCCCAAAATTGCCACGAGTTCTGAGTTGTTTTTGGTCTGAAAATCAGCCCAAGTAAAGTCGGCATCTTTAGTTTCTGGACTTGATGCCGTCAATGCATAACGCAATACGTCTTGCTTACCTGGAAAATCCTGTAAATATTCATGCAACCAGACCGCCCAATTACGCGAAGTTGAAATCTTATCCCCTTCCAGGTTCATGAATTCGTTCGCCGGCACTTGGTCAGCTAATTGAAATTCCCCATGCGCCATACACATGGCAGGGAATATCAAACAATGGAAAACAATATTATCCTTCCCGATAAAATGTACAATCCGACTATCCTTCGCCTTCCAGTACTTCTCCCAATCCGCCGTTAATTGGCTTGTCATGGAGATATATCCAATCGGTGCGTCAAACCACACATAAAGCACTTTCCCTTCCGTATCTGGCAATGGAATAGGCACACCCCAACTTAAATCACGGGTCATGGCACGCGGACGAAGTCCATCTTGCAACCAGGATTTAACTTGACCACTCACGTTTGGCTTCCATTCAGGATGCGAATTCACATAATCCTCTAAAGCTCCTTGCCATTGATCCAAAGGCAAGAACCAGTTTTTGGTTTCTTTTAAAATCGGGGAAGCCCCGCTTAATGACGACTTAGGATTGATTAACTCTGTAGGTGACAACGAAGACCCACATTTCTCACATTGATCCCCATAAGCACCTGGCTGATGACATTTTGGACATTCGCCTGTAATGTATCGATCAGCTAAAAACTGATCCGCAGCCTCATCAAAATACTGTTCAGTTACCTCTTCGATAAATTTCCCTTCCTTGTATAAATGCAAGAAAAAATCTTGCGACATCTTGTGATGCACAGGATCTGATGTTCTGCCATAAATATCAAAGGAAATACCAAAATCTTCAAAAGAAGATTTGATGTTCGCATAATAGTAATCAACCACTTCTTGCGGCGTTTTCCCCTCCTTTTGTGCCTTAATTGTAATGGGCACCCCATGTTCATCCGTACCTGAAACAAAAATGACATCCTGCTTCTTTAAACGTAAATAGCGCACATAAATATCAGCTGGCAAATAACATCCTGCTAAGTGTCCGATGTGAATTGGACCATTTGCATAGATTAAAGCGGCCGTGACAGTTGTCCGTGAAAACTCCGACATACAATAGTTTTAAAATGAACTACAAAAATAGGACATTTTCACTCATAAAATTCCAAAAGACTACTTGCACAATCAAAAAAATAAATTTATCTTTGCGAACATTTTAATTCAAAAAGGAAAAAATACATGTTAATTATTTCGATCAAAGAGAACGAGTCAATTGATAAAGCCCTTAAGCGCTTTAAAAAGAAGTTTGAAAAAACAGGTGTAGTAAAAGAATTACGTAGAAGATCTGCTTTTGAAAAACCATCAATCGCTCGTCGTACGGAAATGATTCGTGCTGCTTACAAGCAAAAGACATACGGAAATATCAACAACTAGTTTGTTTCGATTTTTCCTAGAATTGACTACTTTCGATCTATGAATCGCGAAGTAGTCAATTTTTTTTTACAGCACCTACAAGTAGAACGGCGATTAAGTCCTTTAACGCTTCGCTCGTACGAAATTGACCTCCTTCAATTTCTCGATTTCCTTGCCCCCGAAAACCTACTTGTCAGTCAAATCAAAAGCCAAACGATTCGTGCTTGGCTCGTAGCATTATCCAATCAAGGCATACAAAACCGCTCCATTAATCGGAAACTGGCAACACTTCGTACCTTTTACAAGTATTTACAGCGGCGCGGGGATGTGACCGACAACCCCATGCAAACGATTCGCATGGTTAAAACGAGTAAGACATTGCCCACATACCTGCGAGAATCGGAGATGGAACAGGTCTTTGCCCAACAAGAAATTCCTAAAAATACATTTGAAGAGGTACGCGACCAACTCGTTTTAATGTTACTCTACGGGACAGGAATGCGTTTGGCAGAATTGATTCAATTGACTCACCAACAAGTCAACCTATCCGCAAAAACCTTACGAGTTATCGGGAAACGCAATAAAGAACGTATTATTCCCATGCCAACGATACTTGTAGATCTAGTGAAACAATATCAAGCGCTAAATCCCTTTCAGAGCCAATATTTACTACTCACCGACAAAGGAAAACTTTGTTATCCGATGTTCGTCCAGCGCTTAGTCAAGAAATATTTAGGAGAAGTAAGTACCCTAGAAAAGCTTTCGCCCCACGTGTTGCGGCATAGTTATGCAACCCATCTGTTAAATCGAGGGGCCGATTTAAATGCAATCAAAGAATTATTGGGACACTCGAACCTAGCTGCGACACAAGTCTACACACATAATTCAATGGAAAAGCTGAAGGAAATCTACATACAAGCTCACCCCAAAGCCTAACGAATCATTGGGCCTTGTTGGTTAATTTGTGAAACATAGGCCTCAGACCCAATACCCACAGCATTAAAGGCTTCAGACATTGCTTTAGCGACCAATTTCGCAGTTTCTTCCCCTTTTGATAAGGCAAATAATGAAGGTCCAGAACCTGAAATAGAACAACCTAATGCGCCAGCTTGTAGCGCAGCAGCTTTCACTTCTTGAAATTGAGGAATTAAAATAGAACGTGCAGGCTCGACAATCACATCGACCAAAGAACGTCCAATTAAATCATAATCCGAGGTCAATAAACCAGCCACTAAACCCGCCACATTTCCCATCTGCGTGATAGTCTTACCTAAAGTAATCTCACGTTCAAGGATGCGACGAGCATCTTTGGTATTCACTTCAATCTGCGGATGAACAATACTTGCATACAAATCCGAAGGCGTAGGCAATTGAATGATATCCAAGGGATCATAGCTACGAATCACAACAAAGCCCCCTAATAAACTAGGACCCACATTATCCGCGTGCGCTGAACCACAGGCCACACGCTCTCCCTCCATGGCGAAAGGCAATAATTCTTTTTGACTTAAGGGTTTCCCCATCAATTCATTGGCAGCAAAAACACCCGCTACCGCAGAAGCTGCAGAAGATCCCAAACCGGATCCCAAGGGCATGTCTTTATGTAAAGAAAGCTCAAAACCTTGATCGGGTTGTCCGATAAATTCCAAATATTTTAAAATGGCAATCCCTGCCGTATTTTTGGCAACTTCCTTAGGCAAGCGACCTTCATCACCCGTAATCTCATTGATTACAATCCCTGGGGTCGATTTTTTCGTCAAGACAACTTCATCACCCGGACGATTCACCGCAAATCCAAAAATATCAAATCCACAAGCTACATTGGCAACAGTTGCAGGGGCATATACGCGAATACTTTCCATATTAAGACAAATAGCTACCAATTGATACGATATCCGCAAAAACACCCGAAGCGGTTACTTCAGCACCAGCACCTGGCCCCTTAATTACCAAAGGACGATCATGGTAACGCTTTGTCGTAAAGGCAATTACATTATCCGCACCATCCATTTGATAAAACGGATGATCAGCACCTACCGCACGTAAACCAATGGAAATCTTCTGATTTTCTAATTTAGCAATGTAACGAAGCACTTTTTTCTCCGCGTATGCATCATTGACCAAAGCTTCAAAATAAGCATTCGCCTTGTCCAATTCTTCAAAAAACGCATCGACTGTTGGCGCTGCCTCACATGCCGGAGGGATGATTTTTTCAATCGTTATATCCGCAAACTCTAATTTCAATCCAATTTCCCGACTCAAAATCAAAATCTTCCGAGCCACATCCATACCGCTCAAATCTTCCCGAGGATCGGGTTCTGTATAGCCTTTGGCTTTAGCTTCACGCAACACAGCAGCGAAAGATTTACCAGGAACAAACTGGTTGAATAAGAATGACAAGGTTCCTGAAAGAATTCCTTCAATTTTCTCGAATCGATCGCCTGAGGCAATCAAGCCTTGCAAGGTATTAATCACGGGCAAACCCGCCCCTACATTCGTCTCATACATAAACTTCACTCCTTTGCTTAAAGCTGTTTGGTGCAAAGCCGCATATTGCTCATAAGGCCCAGAATTCGCAACTTTATTCGGCGTTACCACCGAAACATTCGCTTCAAACAGGCCTAAATAATGTTGGTGTATTTCCTTACTCGCCGTGCAATCCGCAAAAATGGAATTCGGCAAGTTCAATTGCTTGATTTCACCTACAAATTGATCCAATGAAGCCGAAACACCCGTAGACTCCAATAACTCAATTGCTTGATCGATTGGAATACCTGCAGGGTTAATCAGTTGTTTACGTGAATTTGCGATACCCACTAATTGGATGCGCAGGCCTTTGTATTTTTCTAAATAGCGTTCTTGCCCAACCAATTGGTTTAACAAGGTTTTACCAATCAAACCAGCACCTACTAAATATAGGTTCAAGGTTTTGATTTGTGAGAAGAAGAAGGTCTCATGAATGACATTCAAGGCCTTAGAAAGGTCTTTCTTCTCGATAACAACGGAAATATTCAACTCGGAACTACCTTGTGCAGTCGCAACAATGTTAATTCCATTTTTACCTAAAACAGAGAATAAACGGCCACTCACACCCGTATGCTTACGCATTCCCTCGCCTACAACCGCAATCACCGATAAATCCTGTTGGATATCAATGCCCTCAATATCTCCAGATGCAATCTCTTGGGCGAATTCTTTGGCTAAAATCTTATCTACTTTCGAAGCCACTTGCGGATCAATCGCGAAACAGATCGAATGTTCCGATGAGGCTTGTGAAATCAATACCACAGAAATCTTCTCTTTGGCCAACACGGTAAAGAGTTTTGCGGAAACACCCGCCACACCGATCATCCCTGAACCCTGAACATTCACAAGTGCCAACTCATCAATGGAGCTAATACCTGTGATGATATAAGGGCTTGGAGAAGATACACGTGATACGACGGTTCCCTCAAAAGCTTGATTAAATGTATTTAAAACCCGAATCGGGATATTTTTCGCAAAGGCTGGCTGAAGTGAAGGTGGATAAATCACCTTCGCACCAAAATGGGTTAACTCCATCGCTTCAGCGTAAGAAATCGAAGGAATCGTGAATGCGGCAGCCACTTTACGTGGGTCAGCAGTCATCATACCATCGACATCCGTCCAAATTTCAATCTCTTGAACCGCTAATGCCGCCCCAAAAATGGATGCTGTATAATCGGAACCACCGCGACCCAAGGTTGTCGTTTCACCCGCGTCATTGGAACCAATAAAACCTGTAATAAGGGCAATTTCACCCGGATGAGCCGCAAAATAGGCCTGAATCAAAGCATTGGTTTCCTCAAAACGAACCTCCGCTTTACCAAAATGATTATTAGTTTTCACTACATCCCTCGCATCCAAAAAACGAACAGGCAATCCACGTTGTTCCAAGATAGCTGCAATCAATGCAGTCGAGAGTCGCTCCCCAAAACTCACTAATAAATCCGATGTTTTAGGCGAAATCTCATGGATTAAATTGATTCCTTTCAGCACATCGCGTAATTCATTAACCAAAGTACGAATCTGAGCAATGACCTGCGATTGGGCAGTTACGGGAATAAAATGACGTATAACTTCAAAATGACGTGCTTCGATCTGTTCGATGATCGTAGACTCAAGCGTCTTCTTACTTGCGGCCGTTGTTCCTGCTGCTAACAATGCATTCGTAACTCCACTCATGGCAGAGAAAACAACAGCGAAAGAAGATTTTACTTGATGATTGGCTTCGATAATTGCCAAAACTGATTCGATACTCGCAATGCTCCCACAACTGGTACCACCGAATTTTAAAATTTTTTCCATCAGAAAAGAAAATGAAATGATTCTTGACTCTACAAACAGCCAAGTAATTCTACAAATATACTAGTTTAAGCCGTATTTCCCCCAATAACCTTATGTCCTTTCCGCTTTCTTTTCGAAATTTTCTGATAATTTTCTGACATCACCGAGATATTCCCATCCACCTCAAAAACCGCCAAATCCACTTCCTCCAATTTCAATATCCCGTGTTCCCGAATGGCCGCATTCAACTGCTCCTCATTCAAGGATGCTTTCGCCAAGCCATTAGCAATAATCTTTCCTTGATATACCAAAACAATTGGCTCTCCCTCAACAACTTTACTCAAACCAGGGAAGGTCAACTCAAGCTTTTTGAAGATAAAATTGGTCGCAAATAAGGCAAAAGCAGCAAACAAACCACCAGAAAGTGATGTATCTGTTCCGACCATGGCGTTTTGAACAGCATTTGAAATCAACAAAATAAACACAAGATCGACTACCGACAATTGTGCAAACTCTTTCTTCCCAAAAAGACGAATAGCCGCCACGATAAAAACGTAGACGGCTATTGACTTGAGGGCTATGATTGCAAAGCCTTCCATATTACTTTTTCTTTTCGGCCGCCATAACCATTGAAAGGTTATTTTTGGCAGCTAAATCATATACATCCGTTAAATCCTGAACTGTTCTTGATTTATCAATTGAGATAATCAGAGAATTGGCTTTTTTCGTTTTTAAGATTTCTTTCAATTGACTATCTACTTGATCCAAGGCAAATGGCTGAGCATTTCCATCGATAAAGAAGTTGTTATTCGCATCCACTGAAACACGAATCGACTCCACAACAGGTGGGGTAACTTTCGTTGAATCTGCTTTTGGCAACAATAAACGAATGGCATCCGGAGATGCTAACGTCGAAATCATTAAGAAAAACATCAATAGAAAAAATAGAATATCCGCTAGGGCGCCTGTTTCTACTTCCGATGCTTCTCGTTCGCGCTTTCTAAAATTCATAGGATAATTTATTTTTTATTAGCAGGCTTGTGTAACAAGTCGATGAAATCCATCGCTACAATTTCCATTTTGTTAATTGAACGATCAATCATCGTTGTCAACAAAGTATACATCACATAAGCAATGATACCAACGATCAAACCCGAAGCAGATGTCACCATCTTCTCATAAATACCCGATGCAATCGTTGAAATTTCAATTTTATTTGAAGTCGAAATATTATGGAATGTACGAATCATACCCGTTACCGTTCCCAAGAAACCGAACATCGGCGCAATACGTGCAATCGAACTTAAGATACCCAAGTTCTTTTCCATGTTATAAATCTCCAACTTCGCTTTGTTCTCAATAGCATCTTCAATATCACGAATAGGTGAACCTAAACGTCCTAAACCACGCTCTAACAAATTAGCAATTGGAAATTTTGAATTCTTGCAATAAGTCACAGCACCTTGAATATTACCAGCTAAAAGCAATTCATTGATGTTGTGAAGGAAATTCTCATCAATACGGGATGTCTTACGGATGTATAAATAACGTTCAATGAAAAGAAATAAGGCTGCTGTAAACAAGAATAAAATCGGATACATGACATATCCACCCTTTTCCAATAAACTTAATACCGTGAATTCCTCGACCTGAGCCGCATCTAACAGAATAAAATTAAGTAATGAAGACATATAGCTTTGTTGAAAATTTTAATGATTTAATATAAACTTAAAGTTGGCCAAAATTATTGTCTTTTTCAAAAAAATCGACCGCATTTATTCAATTATTCTTGCGTGCTGTACCAATACCCCTCCTTCAAACTGAACATCGACATCCACAATTCCTTTATGGAGGTCTTTGCCATTACCTGAGCAATCAAATGATTGGCATAAGGCAACATGCTCGCACGAAATGCCTTCATTCCTGGGATTGCTTGCCTTTCAGCAACTGTCAGTTTCGCTATTTGGTCCATTAATGCATAAAATGCAGGTAAATCCAATTGATTAGCTTTTTCAATGTGCATTAAATGTCCTTGAGCCAATTGAATATCGGCCAAAGTTTCGAAGGCTCCGGCTGCCCCAATGAGTCTTTGCGGTTGATGCAGGTCACAAGCTTCAAATAATGTTTGTAATCCCGTTTGAATATAGTTCGCTAATTCTTTGTCCAAATCCGCATGATATTCACCTTCTTTTTGGAAAAGCGATTGCAATTTTAACCCGCCCAATTCGAGACTTGTTTTAAACAATATCGTTTGGCCTTGAAACAGGATAAATTCCACGCTACCTCCACCGATATCCATCACCAGAGAAACGGCATCCCAAGGCTCAGGCAAGGAATGACGAATGCCTTGGAAAATATAATCCGCCTCTTGAATTCCTGAAATCACTTTAATCGGTATCCCCAGTTGGCTCTCCACCAATTCAATGAAACCAGATGCATTTCGGGCGTTCCGAAGGATACTTGTTCCAATGCCTTGAATCGAAACACAGTTTTTGTCTTGCGCATGCCAAAGAAATCGTTCTAAAGCTTCGAGGGCTCTTGCCATAGCATCCAACTGCAACAATCCCGTTTCCATGGCACCTTTTCCTAATCCCACGGGACGGTGGTCTTCATACAAAATCTGCAGATGACCCGTTGAAGGGTCTTGATCAGCAATCAAAAGCTGAAATGTATTCGTTCCTAAATCAATAATTGCACGCGGCTGTGGCATCCTAAAAGGGTTTGGAACAAAAGTACGCCGAAAGGCTGTTTATTAAAAAACAATTCGTAATTTAGAAACTATTACAACCCAAATTTCCTAAATGCTGGATCCAGAATTTGATGACCATAAGGAGGATATCCAATCTTCGTTAAATCGCTTCGAGAAAATGCTCAACGAGGATGAAAATTCATTCTTCGACTTGGACACGTTGGAGCAAATTGCGGAGCATTATTTCATTCAAGGGAAATTCGATGAGGGCTTAAAAGCCTGTAACATTGGCTTAGAACATTTCCCCTATACCTTAGAATTAATCACGCTGAAAGCCCAAATTTTGGGTGAAATGCAACAGGCTGAGGCAGGTTATGAGTTGATCGAAAACGCAATGTTGCTCTTTCCTACTGACCTAGATTTACTCATGGTCAAAGGTTCACTTTTGAGCCAATTGAAGCAACACGAAAAAGCAGTAGAGATTTTCTTACACATTTTAGAATATGCGGAAGAAAAAGATGACGTCTATTTCCGTTTGGGGCTTTGCTATTTAACCTGGCCCAAACCCCGCGAAGCCGTTGACATGTTCAAGAAATCACTTGAGCACAACCCAGAGAACGAAAATGCGCTTGTGGAATTAGCGAATGCCTTGGATGAAATTGGCAAAATCGAGGAGAGTATCCCCTATTATGAAAAGTTCATCGATCAAGATCCTTTTTCGTACACAGCTTGGTATAATTTAGGGATAGCCTATTCAAAACAAAAGAAATACGAAAAGGCCATCGATGCCTATGAATATTCGTTGGCCATCGAACCCACCTTTGCCTCTTCCCTATTCAACTTAGGTAACACTTACATGAATTTGGAGGAATATGTGAAGGCAGAAGAAGCTTACCGACTTTGTTTGCAACATGATGAGCCGAACCCAGAACTTTATTGCTGTTTAGGCGCGAGTTTAGAACGTCAAAAACAATTCAATGAGGCCTTAACTTTTTATAAAGATGCGGTTAAAATTGATCCACTTTGGGACGAAGGTTATTATGGTTTAGCGGTTTGTTTAACAGAATTAGATAAGTGGTTTGAATCCCTGCATTTCCTTAAAAAAGCGATCAAACTTAACGAGACAAATCCTTTGTATTGGACTGGCTTAGCCGATGTGGAAGCTTATTTAGGTAATTCCATTTCCGCAGATGAAGCTTTCCAAAAATCCATCGAGCTCGACTCATTTTTTGCCCCTACTTGGGTTAAATGGGCACAAATGCACTTTGAATTAGGGGATTATGAGAAATCTGCCGACATCATGCTTTCAGCCATCGATGAACTACCCGAAGAAGCAGAATTGTACTACCGATCAGCCATCTTTTTAATCAAAGCTGCCCAATTTAAAGAGGCATTTCATTTCTTAGAAACAGGCTTAATGCTTGACTACGATAAGCATGTGCTTATATTCGATTATTTCCCAAATTTGGAAACCCAAAAGGCTATTTTCAAGTTAATCCAGCAATACAAAAAATAATCATTCCAATTGCACCGATTTTCTGCCACTCATCCAAAAGGATGTGTATGAAAAACGAACTTCATTAAATTCGTAAAATTTATAAATTTTTTCTATGAAAAAACTATTCTACACAGGTTTGGCAATCTTCTGCTTTGGCATGCAAGTTTTTGCCCAACAAAAGCCTAAATCCTTACCTATTCCTGAAAAAGTCAATGCGGCTGAAGGAATTACAGAATACAAATTAGCCAATGGATTGAAAGTGTTACTTTTCCCAGATCCATCGAAACAAACAATTACCGTAAACATCACCTATCTAGTGGGCTCACGCCACGAAGGGTATGGCGAAACGGGCATGTCCCATTTATTGGAACACATGGTTTTTAAAGGAACCAAGGAAAAGCATAAAGAAGTTGCCAAAGAAATCTCTGACCACGGTGCACAATTCAATGGTACAACCTGGTTAGATCGCACAAACTACTTTGAGACATTTGCTTCTACGGATGAGAATTTAGATTGGGCATTGGACATGGAAGCCGACCGCATGATCAACTCTCGCATCGCTAAAAGTGAACTAGAGACGGAAATGACTGTAGTTCGAAATGAATTTGAAAGTGGAGAAAATGACCCAGGATCTGTTTTAATGGAGCGTGTTGTTTCTACAGCATTTTTATGGCATAACTATGGAAACTCAACCATTGGTGCTCGTTCAGATATCGAAAAAGTGCCTATTGAGAATTTACAAGCTTATTACCGCAAATATTACCAACCGGATAATGCCGTGTTATTGGTAGCCGGAAAGTTTGATGCAACGAAAACATTGAAATTAATCAATGAGAAATTTGGTATCATTCCGCGTCCTGAGCGTGTTTTAACACCAACTTTCACAGCTGAGCCCACACAAGATGGGGAGCGCGAGGTGACTTTACGTCGGGTGGGTGATGTCCAACAAGTAGGCATGGCATATCACATCCCATCAGGCTTACATCCTGATTTCATTGCCTGCGATGTATTAGTTGATTTATTGACTGATGCACCATCAGGACGCTTGTACAAGGCATTAATTGATACAAAAAAAGCTTCGAGTCAGTTTGGTTATACGATGCAATTAAAAGAGCCAGGTTTGGTGTATTTCGGTGCTGAGGTATTGAAAAGCAAATCGGTGGATTCTGTTAAGAACATTATGATTGAAACGATTGAGCAATTTGCTAAACAAGCACCAACTCAAGAAGAGGTTGATCGTATCAAGACTAAAGGCATCAAAAACATTGAGTTATTATTGAACAATGCACAACGTGTTGGTGTGGGTTTATCCGAATACATCGCACAAGGTGACTGGCGCTTGTTATTCCACACAAGAAACCAATTAGAAAAGGTAACTGCAGCTGACGTTCAACGTGTGGCAGCCAAATACTTCAAGTCGGCGAATCGCACATCCGGCATTTTCTATCCTACTGAAAAACCTGACCGTGCGGAAATTCCGGAAGCAAAAGATGTGGCAGACGTATTAAAAGATTTTAAAGGAAAAGCGGCTGTTGCTGAAGGAGAGGCATTTGATCCATCCCCAAGCAACATTGATTCGCGTACTAAAACAGAGAAGATTGCAGGTGTATCTTTGGCATTATTACCTAAGAAAACGCGTGGAAATTCTGTTTATGCTCGTTTAACCTTGCGTTTTGGCGATGAGAAAACCTTGTTAGGAACAGCAACTGCAGCTGATTTGGCGGCGGATATGTTGACGAAAGGAACAGTGAAACATACACGCCAACAATTCCAAGATGAATTAGATAAGTTAAAAGCACGTGTTTCGATTTCTGGAGAGGCTCGTCAAGCAAATGTATCAATTGAAACGACACGTGAGAATTTATTGCCAGCTTTACAATTGGTTGCGGAAGCCTTGAAACAACCGAACTTCCCAGCTGAAGAATTCGAGAAATTAAAGCAAGAGAATTTGACGCAAATTGAAGGTCAAAAATCAGAGCCTCAAGCGAAAGCGATGGATGTGTTAGGACAATGGCGTTCAGGACATTATGCGAAGAATGACGTACGTTACCAACCAACGATGGCCGAGCAAACAGAACGTTATACAGCGGCTAAATTAGAAGAAGCAATCGCATTCTACAAAGGTTTCTATGGCGCATCCAATGCAACATTCTCAGCTGTAGGAGATTTTGACGAAGCTGCTATTAAAGCATTTATTAAAACTGAATTGGCCGATTGGAAATCACCAAAGGCTTATACACGGGTTCCAGATAAATTTCATGAAAATGGTGGTCAAGTAAAATCAATCGAAACACCTGATAAAGCAAATGCATTCTTCTTAGCTTATCAGCCGTTGAAAATCTCGGATTCGGATCCTAATTATGCTGCGCTAGAATTGAGCAATTATATGTTGGGCGGAGGCAGTGGCCTAAGTTCTCGTTTAATGAATCGTATCCGTCAGAAAGAAGGTTTATCTTACGGTGTAGGTTCACAATTCGTTGCGAGTCCTTTGGATCAAAATGGCGCTTTCTTAGGTTATGCAATTTATGCACCTGAGAATATTGCTAAACTAGAGGCTGCTTTCAAAGAGGAAATTGAGAAGGTTTTGAAGGAAGGCTTTACGCAGAAAGAAATCGATGAGGCGAAGAAGTCGTGGATTCAAGCGAAACAAGTGACGCGTTCACAAGACAATGCTTTGGTGGGAACGTTGAATAACAATCTATTCTTAGGTCGCAATTTAAAATGGTCTGAGGAATTAGAAAACAAGGTGAAAAACTTAACACCGGAACAAATTCTAGAAGCTACTCGTAAAACAATCGACTTGACGAAGATGTCATTCATCAAAGCGGGGGATTACGAGGGTGCAGCCAAAAAGATGGCTGAGAAGGCCAAAAATACACCTTCGGAGTCTGGCGCTGTGGGTGGTGCACCGAAGCAGTAAAACAAGAATAGCCGTTCATGGAACGGCTATTTCAATCATCAAAAAAGGAGCCTCTCGGCTCCTTTTTTATTAACAATACTCTTCAAATACACCTTCTAAATGCTGAGCAATCAAAGCCGCCGAACGGCCTTCAATGTGATGACGCTCTACAAAGTGAACTAATTCACCGTCTTTGAACAAGGCGATTGATGGAGATGATGGTGGATAAGGCAAGGTATATTCACGCGCTTTTTGCGTAGACTCTTGATCCACACCCGCAAACACCGTTGCTAAATTCGTTGGTTTCTTTGCAGAAGCCGCAACCGCAGCTTTCACACCTGGACGAGCAGTAGATGCTGAACAACCACAAACCGAGTTGATAAACAACAAGGTCGTACCTGGTTTTGCCATCGTATCTTCTACTTCAGCGGCCGACTTCAATTCTTGAAATCCACCCTCTACGATATCCATCCGCATGGGATGTACTAAATGTTCTGGATACATATTATTTCTATTTTAATTTGCTTAACACACTTACATAAAGCCAAGTTCCAATTTGGCAACTTCCGACATCATATCTTGTGAATACGGTGGATCAAACGTTAATTCGACAGAAACCTCTGCAACACCTTCCACTTCCCGAATAGCCTTCTCGATGTCCACGGGAATACTTTCCGCCGAAGGACAAGAAGGCGATGTCAAGGTCATCAAGATATACACATTATTCACCGGAAAAATCTTGATTTCATAAATCAACCCAAGCTCATACACGTCCACCGGAATTTCGGGGTCATATACCGTCTTAATTGCTTTTACTACTTCTTCCTTTAATTCTGCTTCCGTCATGCTTCTATTATCTTAAGCCATTGCATTAAACGCAACCGCATAATTTTTCATTTGTTTTACCATGGCTACCAATCCATTTGAACGTGTTTGGGCCAAATGCTGCGCCATCCCAATCTGATCAATAAAATACAAATCAGCTTGCATAATCTCTGCTGGCGTGTGATTCGATAAAACCCGAATCAACATACTGATCATTCCTTTTACAATAATCGCTTCCGAATCTGCAAAAAAGACAATATGATCCCCATGCTTTTCGGCATGTAACCAAACCTTACTTTGGCAACCTTTAATGACATTTTCCTCCGTTTTGAAGGCTTCGTTCATCGGGCTTAATTTCTTACCCAAATCAATCAAATATTCGTATTTATCTGCCCAATCCTCAAAAAGACCAAACTCTTCGATTAACTCGTCTTGGGTTTCATTGATCGTTGCCATATTAACTCAACATTGTTATCGTACGTTTCAACGCTTTCACAAACAAATCAATCTCTGATTTGGTATTGTAAAACGCGAAGGACGCCCGACAAGTTCCTACTAATTCATAACGTGCCATCAGCGGTTGGGCACAATGGTGACCCGTACGAATTGCGACACCAAACTTGTCCAACAAAACACCGATGTCTTGTGGATGTACACCATCCATCACAAAACTTACCACGGCAATTTTCTCGGGTGCCTGACCTACGATACGTAAACCATCAATTTGCATTAATTGTTCAGTCGCATAGTCCAACAAAGCTTTTTCTTGCTCCCAAACGGCATTCTTTGGCAAGGATTCCAAATAGTCCAAAGCAAATCCAAAAGCATAAACATCCGCTATATTCGGTGTTCCAGCTTCAAATTTGTATGGTAACTCGTTGTACGTTGTACCCGCGAAACTCACTTCCTTGATCATCTCTCCTCCACCTTGATACGGCGGCATCGCTTCAAGCAACGCACGTTTTCCATACAACACACCTACACCCGTGGGACCAAATAATTTATGTGCCGAAAAGGCTAAAAAATCAATATCCAACGCTTGAACGTCAATTTCAAAGTGTGCAACTGATTGCGCTCCATCAATTAAAACCTTCGCTCCTACTCGATGCGCTTGCTCAATGATATACGCAATAGGATTAATTGTTCCAATCGCATTTGATACATGGTTTACAGCAACAAACTTAACTCGCTTCGTGTCTAATAATTCCACATAGGCTTTTATATCCAAAATACCGGCCTCGTCGACTGGAATCACTTGAACCTCCGCTCCTTTTTCTTCGGCGATCATCTGCCAAGGAACAATGTTTGAATGGTGTTCCAAATTCGAAACTAGAATTATGTCGCCTTTGGAAAAATTGGCCCGACCGTAAGTCTGAGCAACTAAATTAATCCCAGCAGTTGTTCCGGAAGTGAAGATAATTTGATCCGTAGATTCCGCATTCAAGAAATCTTTCAACTTCTTTCTGGTCAATTCATAACCCGTTGTCGCACGCTCTGCAAGCGTGTGTAAACCGCGGTGGATATTGGCATTGTCTCGCGTGTAATAATGATTCAGCGCATCAATCACCATTTGAGGCTTTTGCGTCGTTGCTGCATTATCAAAATACACCAAAGGAGCCCCATTGACCTGTTGGTCTAATATGGGAAAATCCTTCCGTACTTGCTCAATATCAAATTTCTCTGCCATGATTATACCCCT
>Ga0228700_1000202_pt1 | contig 59272 bp, 58 predicted proteins | sample McNCre317_Aug_MG_FD_178019 | JGI IMG/M metagenome (GOLD analysis project Ga0228700, IMG submission 178019) | Freshwater microbial communities from McNutts Creek, Athens, Georgia, United States - 3-17_Aug_MG | ecosystem: Environmental > Aquatic > Freshwater > Creek | place: USA: Georgia...
GCTAATAAGATATAAAGAACATCAAAAACGTTCAGACAAAGAAAAAAGGACTTAGATTTCTCTAAGTCCTTTTTAAGATTTTTGGTGGGACCAGCGGGGGTCGAACCCACGACAAACGGATTAAAAGTACAACCCAAGTTTGCCTATTTTAACGCAAACCCTTTATCCATGCACCTTCCCAGACCCCATTGACCAAAAGTATAAAAGTGAGTATAAAAGTCATGTACCACTTTTAGACCTATTTTGACCTCAAAAACCACCCTCTCCACGCAGTCTGAACCCACTGCCAAGAACCGTCTCACCCCCATCAAAGAGACGATGCAAACCATCCGTGGTTACCCATCAAGTCTCGTAATCTACAAAACTGCTGCCTCTCGTTTCTACTGGGTCAGGTGCTACTTCAACGGCAAATACAAGGTCAAAACCACCAAATCTGAGACCCCAAAAGGTGCCAAAGAGTTTGCCGCACAGTTTTACAAAGACACCCTACTCTCATCTGTCACGACCAAAAGCAGTGACCGCAACAAACAATTTGCCGTTGTTGGCAACCTGTTCTTCCAATCAACCGAGAAGAACACCACGTCCACAACATACAAGGCAGACTACAACCGTTACACCCAACACATCCTGAAAGAGTTCAACCAACAGGAGGTTGACACCATCACGAACGCACAAATCAGTCAGTTCGTTGAAAAACTCCATGCGACAGGCATCAAACCTGCCACCATCAAACACCACATCATCGTTTTGCGAAAAATTCTTAAATTCGCAATTGCAAACGACCTGATGAAGAACCTCCCAGTGTTTCCACGAATCACAGGCAAATTGCAAACATCACAAAAACGTGACTACCTGACCGTCACAGAGTACGACCACGTGTGCAAATGTGCCGAAGAACTTGCCATAAAGAAGACAGTTGTTCAAAAAATAACCATCACCGATGAGATGAAGTACCTCATTCAGTTCATGGTGAACTCGTTCATCCGACCGTCCGACCTGCGTGTTTTGAAACATAAACACATCAACCACATGAAAGACGGCAAAGTCGAATGGTTGGAACTCACTCACCCTGCGACCAAAACGAACGCAAACGCAGTCCAAGCAATGCCTGTCTCCGTTCACATCTACCGCAACCTGATGGACTACAAGAAGAAGGCAAAACTTAAAACATCACTGAATGACTATGTGTTCCTGCCTGAGTACAGTGAAAAACAACGTGACAAAGTGATGCAAGTCGTTGCCAAACTCTTCAAACGTATCGTTGCCGAGACTGGCATTGAAGAAAAGACAGATAAAAAACTCACTCTATACAGTCTGCGACACACCGCAATAATGATGCGTTTGACCATCGGTCAAGTTGACACACTTTCACTCGCACGAAACGCAAGAACATCACAGGCAATGATTGATAAGTTCTATGCAGCACACCTAACCACCAACCAAGTGCGTGAAAAATTACACGCTTTTCCTAGAAAATCATCTAAAAAGTGAATATTAGTACATTTTAACTCAAATTATTACAAATGTCAAGTCATTTATTCCATAATATGTGTTAAAAATGCAACATATTTCGTGAAAACTATTGACATTTTACATATATAGTAGTATAATTATATATCAAGTTAGGTGCTTATCGTTGACCTTGTAGTTCCCTGTTACCTGACTTGTTGAAATTATCAAGATTAGTGTCTTTCAGTAGATATGACGTAGTCTTGTCCAAATAAATTAAATAGTAATAAGGTATTAAAATGAATGAACAAAAACATTCCACTCTATGACGAATACAACAAGTATTTCAGAACCACCAGTTATGACAAATTGGTCCAAACCGATGCATGGAACAACTGGTTAAACAAGTTAGTTAACGATGGTGAATGGACGTTGTTTACCTGCACTGTTGTGTTCAAACCAATAGACCAACACAACACAAAAGACAGGTGGACATCAGATTACAAAAACAAGGTTTTGTGGAAATTCAAAAAACGACTTGAAAATCGTCCTGAGAACATTCCGCACACCATTCCGTTTGAAGATTTTTATTACTTTGAACGATTTGAAAAATCTAAGTTACGTCAAACAAAGACGAAATCACCGTTCCACATCCATTCATTGATTCCGATTCGTTCTGCCCAAGTGCACCGGATGTGGTCCTACGATGAAAACAAACTGGATGAGAGACTTCTCAAAGACCTCCTGTCCATAGATGTAGTGCAAAACGTACTGATTGAACCAGTACGTCCAAATGAATCAATCAACTGGATTCGTTACATCACCAAACTAAAAGACTTGTGAAATCAAGTCATATAAATAGATGCATCAGATACGCAGACCTTAGTGCGAACTAACTTTAAGTGTGTGTGTCTGATGCCACCAAACAGGAGATTTACATGAACGCAACTAATGACGTTTACCAACTACCGCTAAGAATGACCAAAACACTCGCCAATGCATTAACGAACGCAAGTAGTGCCACTGGCATCTCACGTTCAAAACTATGTCGTATGGGTCTATCCAGAGTGCTAGAAGACCTTAACCAGACAGGCAGAACACATTCAATGCAACAGTTCAATGCTCATTACAAAGAATTGGTGTGAAACGTATGAACGTAGACAAGAACAAGATTCGTGATTCCATCCAGAAGGCACGACCACAAGATTTGCTCTACCTTGCAGTCAATCCAGCAGACAGAGATTCAAAGAAAAATGCCCTTGCCGAGATTGATAAATTCATCGGCAAAGGCAGTTGTGAGGTTATTGTGATTCGGACGTAATCAATAAAAACTCAGTTACCAATTAAGTGTGTTCCATTCGAAAAACTCACATCCAATGAAATTGGAGTTAATCTGTTGTTGGAGTCAATTCGATATCGGTCTTGTTCTGTTGATTCAAGTACGTTGCTAGAACTGTAGTACTTGGAAACTACGTTGATGATTGCAGTCGTTGCTGTGTCTGCTTCAACTACAAAACTCTCAATTTGAGTGCCCGCACTTGTTGATTTAGTGTTGTTTGTATAGCGATTTAATGTACCGATAACTGCGGTATCGCCAACTCTTATTGTCGTTGGAAGTGTTGGAGTTGCTGTATAGACTGCATACTTTCCTCCCAAAACTGAGTACCCAAGCGGGATGTAATTGCTATCGGTATATTTTGTTTCAGTGTCTGCAGAAGATGATGGCGTGCAGTTGCTAAATGATGATGTTGTTACGGTCGTACCAGATAAAGCAGATGCAGACTCAAAGGTCGTTGAAGTGTTTACTGCACCAGCGGTGATAGCAATTGTTCCCGAGCACGTGCCTGTAATTGTGAAAGTTTTAGACCATCCGCTGGAAGTCAACGAGGTATACGCAGATTGCAAATTGAAAGTGTTTGTTGAGGCAACAGGACCAGATGAACCGCCGCCACCACCACCTCCTCCACAGGCAGTTAATGCTGCGGAAATGGTTAACAAAATTAATGTTTTTTTATTCAAATACAAGGAAATACTCCACTGGTTAGAAATCTCTTAAAGTTGGTTTTCATTTTGTAAACCCTATGAGAAAACTTCAGTCGATAGCGTTGAGTAATACGAAATAACAGGTAACAGTGATTTTTTCGATTCGATTTACTAAACAAATAATCCCCTTGACAAAGTTCATAAATGTTTACTTTGTGAGACGTTCAAAAATTAGTTGAAAACTAATGCTTGCCATGTCTCTTTTCATGTCTCACCATCCACTCTCACAACATCAAAAAGGTTTTGAGATGGCATTCATCGGTTACGCAAGGGTTTCGTCATACGGTCAGTCACTGCAGGTTCAACAGGAAAAGTTGAACCACTGCGACCGCATCTTCCAAGAGAAACAGTCTGCACGTACCGATGACCGTGAACAACTGCAACTGTGTCTCGACTATGTGCGAGATGGCGATTCACTTGTCATCACGAAACTTGACCGCCTCGCACGTTCAACTCGTGACCTGTTGAACATCATGCAACGTCTGGAAGATAAAAACGTGAAGTTGGTCGTTCTAGACCAACAGATAGACACATCCACTGCCACTGGAATGCTTCTGTTCACGATGCTTGGTGCTATTGCAACGTTTGAAAATGACCTACGCAAAGACCGTCAAATGCAAGGCATCGCACTCGCAAAACGCAAAGGAATCAAGTTTGGACGCAGATTTTCATTGACCGATGAACAAGTGACTGCACTGAGAGAGAAACGCAGTCAAGGTATCAAGATTGTTGACCTGATGGCAGAATTCAAGGTCAGTAAGGCATCGGTCTATCGTGTTTTACAGACGACATAAAAGTATAAAACTATCAACTTTTATACTTTCAGACAAGAAAAAAGGACTTAGATTTCTCTAAGTCCTTGATTTCATTATGTTTTTTGGTGGGACCAGCGGGGGTCGAACCCACGACAAACGGATTAAAAGTCCGCTGCTCTACCAACTGAGCTATGGTCCCATCACGCTTGGTATTCAACGTTTGTTTCGTACCCTGCGAAGCCTAAAAGTATAACGCATTTTTTAATGTTTTGGCAATGTGCGCGAAGAAATTTGATCAAAAACCCATCCCGCTGCGCATTGACCAAACGTGGCCGTGACACTCACCACAGAGCCATAGCCGCTGCAATTCAACGAGCCATCGCCCTGCACGTCACAACTTGCGTCAGGCGGCGCAACAGCCTCTCGGCTGAACACACACGCCACACCTATTTTTTTGCCCTCGCGCGCAGCGCCGTGTTCACGGCGCAGGTTGTAACGCAGCTTGGCCAAGAGTGGATCGTGGCTGGTGTTAGACAAATCATCGATGTCCACTTTGTGCGCCAATCGTTTGCCGCCAGCGGCCCCCACGGTGATGAACAAAACTTTGTGTTTAATCGCCCACGCAGCCATCGCTGTCTTGGCTTTGACTTGATCACAGGCATCGACCACCGCATCGACTTCAACCCCATTCAAAATGCCAGGCCAGTTATCAGGTTCAACAAAGTCTTCAATACATGTCACCACGCAATCGGGGTTGATGTGGGTAATGCGTTGACGCATGGCCTCGACCTTAGCCATGCCCACGGTGTCATCAAGCGCGTGAATTTGGCGGTTGATGTTGGATTCGGCCACGTTGTCGAGGTCAATCAGGGTCAAGTGCCTTACCCCACTGCGCGCCAAGGCTTCGACCGTCCATGACCCCACGCCACCTACGCCGACCACCACCACATGCGCAGCGCGAATACGCGCCGCCCCACGGATGCCATACAAACGGTCTAGGCCACCAAAGCGGCGATCGATTAAAGATGGCGCTGTCATCAGCAGGTTACTCACAGGCGGTGCGTTCTAAGCGCGCAGCTTGCTGAAGCAAAGACACCACAGCCCCCAACACAATGGCAGCCACAGCAATGACCGCATTCAGACTGAGCGTAGAAATACCACTCAAGCCCTGACCAATGGTGCAGCCCATGGCCGTCACACCGCCAACGCCCATCAACACACTGCCTAACAGGTGCTGGCCTAAGTCTCGGGGATTGGCAAAGCCCTCCCAACGAAACGTGTGGCTCTGTAAAGCCGAAACGGTAGATCCCACAATCACACCAGAAACTGCGACCACACCGGTCGTCAGCACTTTGGTGGCATCGCTGTAAAACATCAACCAATCCAAGGTGTAAGCCACAGGTGCAACAAAGTTCAACGCTTCAATGCGGCCAGAATTGGTGGCCAAGTACACCGCATCCAAGGTTTCTGGATGCTCGGGCACGAAGCCCAAATGCCCACTCACCCACCACATGGCGACCACCAAGCCCCCCACACCGAGGCCAGCCAGCAGGCTGTCAAACGTCCAAAAGTCTTTGTGTCGCAACACCCATAACAACAAAACGACGCCCAAGATGTAGCCTAGATTGGGAATACCCAATGCACTCAGATTGGCACCTGCAGGCATGTCCACAAACACAGTGTCGACCGTGTTGGCGCGCAGCACCGCCGTGATGCCTTTCATAGAGGCAAAAGCGCTGATCCCCATCACCACAAACACGACCACCGATTTGAGGTTGCCACCGCCCATGCGTACCAAGGTTTTGTTACCGCACCCCGAGGCAAGGACCATGCCGTAGCCAAACATCAAACCACCTACCAGTGCAGACAGCCACATCAGACGCGTGCTGGCGTACAAGGTTTGACTGGGGTCAATCCAACCAAGGTCTGACAGCGCAGCAAAACCAATCATGGCAACGCCAATGGCACACATCCATTGGCGAGCGCGGGTCCAGTCACCCATATTGACCACATCAGAGATCGCGCCCATGGTGCAAAAGTGCGTGCGTTGGCTGATCACGCCTAAAAGCAAACCCCCTAAAAAAAAGGCCCCAAGGACCTCTTTGGTGAGCGCGGCTAATTCGGTCACTTGAGTTTCGCCAAACGCTCAGAGGCCGCGGAGGCTGCCTCTGTGTGTGGATAGTTTTTCACCACATCGCCCAAGGTTTTACGGGCGGCTTTGATGTCTTTCAAGTCCAATTGGCAGTTCGCCACAGACAGCATTGAATCAGCGGCACGCATGTGGTTAGGGGCTTTACTCAACAAGGTGTTGAAGTTTTTGATGGCATTGTTGTAGTCGCGGTTGGCGTATTGGGCGTTGCCCAACCAAAACAACGAAGGCACCACGTAGCCACTCTTGGGGTTGCGTTTGATGAAGTCGTTAAAAGCAGTGCTAGCTGCACCGAATTCACCTTTGCGAAACACGGCCAACGCATCTTCGTAGGCCTTGGTTTCTGCGGGGTCGGCCACAAACTCCACACCATCGACCTTGACTTTGGTGGGTTCAAACTTCTTCAAACGGTCATCCACCCCCTGAGATAGCTCTTGGGCACGACGCAGTTCTTGCGTTAACTCTTCTTTTTCACCGCGCAAACGGGCTGTTTCTTCGCGCAAGGCTTCAAACTGGTTTTGCTGCTCCAGCAAGCTGCGCTGGAAGTTTTGAATTTCCTCGCCTTGGCGCTCCACACGCTCACGCAACTCCAAGATGGCGCGACGTGCATCGGTGTCTTCAAACAACGCAGCCGTGGCGTTGAGGCTTAGCAGCACACCTGCGGCCAAAGCCACAGCGCGGAGAGAGAAAAAAGTGTTCAATGTCATTGGTAGTTCAACGCAGCACGGCGGTTTTGTGAGTAAGCAGACTCGTCAGAGCCTTGGGCCACTGGCTTTTCTTTGCCAAAGCTCACCGACTCCATTTGGTTCTCGGGCACACCCAAGACCGACAACGAGCGACGCACAGCGTCTGAACGCTTTTGACCCAAAGCCAAGTTGTACTCGCTGCCACCACGTGCGTCGGTGTGGCCTTCGATGTTCACACGGCGGTTGCGGTCTGCACGCAAGTAGCGCGCATGGGCCTCCAACGCGCTTTGGTACTCAGACTTGACGGTGTAGCTGTCGAGATCAAAGTAAATGATGTGCTCCACACCCACAGGACCTTGCTTGATGCCTTCCATGGCACCGAGATTGCGAGAGTTCAAGCCATTGACACCGGCTTGACCAGCGGCTCCACTTGAGCGGTCATCCACTTGCACATCATCCAGCTTGACGCCAGAAGCGCAACCCGCCAAGACTGCAGCGACAGAGGCAAGTAACAAAAGTTTTTTCATAGACATGTGTTCCAAAAAAGAGAGATAAATTAAGGCAAGATTTTGCTGAAGGGCCCCCAATTGGGCTCACGTAAGTCGCCCCCTTGACCAGACAAACGGGCTTTGATGCGGCCATCCAAGGTGGTGGTCATCAAGGCTTCGCGGCCATCTTGCACGGTTGCGTACACGATCAGGCGGCTGTTGGGGGCAAAGCTAGGACGTTCGTCACGGCTGCTGTCTGTGATGGCCGCCACGTTGCCACTGGCGATGTCCATCACATGCAACTTAAAGGCGCCACCAATGCGAGAGATGTAGGTCAACCATCGACCATCAGGGCTGATGGCAGGCGAAATGTTGTACGTGCCATTGAAGGTCACGCGGTTGGCTGGGCCGCCGGAAGCAGGCATACGGTAAATCTGAGGTGCGCCGCCACGGTCGCTGACAAAGTAAATGGCAGAGCCATCGGGGGCGAACACGGGCTCAGTGTCGATGCCTGCCGATTGAGTCAAACGGCGAGGCTCGCCTCCGTGGGCATCAATCAAAAACAGCTGTGAACCACCATCACGGCTCAACGTCACAGCCAAGGTACGGCCATCGGGCGACCAGCTAGGTGCACTGTTGGAGCCACGGAAATTGGCAATCACACGGCGCTTGCCGGTAGACACATCGTGGATGTACACCACAGGCTTGCGTGACTCAAATGACACATAAGCCAATTGACCGCCGGAAGGCGACCAGCTGGGTGAAATGATGGGCTCTGGGCTGGCCAAGGCAGATTGGGCGTTTTCACCGTCCGAGTCAGCCACCCACAGGTTGTAGCGGTTGCCAGCTTTCGTCACGTAGGCGATGCGAGTGGAAAAAACGCCTTTGTCGCCCGTGAGTTTTTCATACACAAAGTCAGCAATGCGGTGAGATGCCAAGCGCAAATCACCCGTCACCACGACATAGCTCATGGCACCTAAGTCTTGACCGCGCACCACGTCCCACAAGCGCACGCGCACGTCATAGCGACCGTCTGCCATGCGGCTGATACTGCCTGTTAGCAAAGCATCTGCGCCCTTTTGGCGCATGGCACTGATGTCGGGGCGTTGGGTTTCGTCCGTCACCACCCCAGCGGTGATGCCACGGAACTGACCACTACGCTCCAAATCCGCTTGCACGATGGCTGAAATCTTTTGAGGTGACGTCTCCTCACCACGCAAAGGGGCGAAGGCGATGGGCACTTGAGTCAAGCCCACGCCAGACACTTCCACGCGGAACTGCGCCCAGGTTGGCGAGGCCAACAAACCGGCAGTCAATAGCCCAAGTGCGAAGCGAAATAAATGACGTGTCATGGTGTGAGTGGTAGCCAAATGAATCCGCTGATTTTAGTGGTGAACGAGTGGCGATAATGCTCTGTATTGCCATTCTTGCCACGTGAAGAATTTATGACCATCACTGCCACATCAACCCCGTCTGACTCCTTGTTCCAAAGGCTCAAACGCGTGGCACCTTGGTTCGCAGGCCACCCTGGTGCGCTGGTGCTGGGCATTGTGGGCATACTAATCGGGTCGGCCACAGAACCTGCCATTCCCGCGCTGATGAAGCCCTTGCTTGACAATGGCTTTGACCGTGGAACGCTTGAGCTTTGGAAAATCCCAGCTGTGTTGCTGCTTTTATTTGGTGTGCGTGGCTTTGCTGGTTTTATCGCTGCTTACTGCTTGGCCCGTGTCACCAACTATTCGATGGAAAAGTTGCGCCAACGCCTGTTTGAGAAGCTCTTGCGGGCGGATGCCAAACTGTTTGCCGACAAACACACCAGCGGCTTGACCAACACCATGGTCTACGAAGTCAACAACGGCGCAAGTTTGCTTGTCTCCACCATGCTGTCGCTGGCCAAAGACTTGGTCACCCTGCTGGCCTTGCTTGGCTACTTGTTGATGCTCAACTGGAAGCTCACCCTGATTGTGTTTGCCATCTTTCCGCCCATCGCGTGGGTGGTGAAAAACCTGTCGCGCCGCCTCGACAACGTGACCCGAGCCAGCCAAGACGCCACCGATGAGCTGGCTTATGTGGTGGAAGAAAACGTGCTGGCCTACCGCATGGTGCGCTTGCACAACGCGCAAGACAGCCAAATCACCAAGTTCGGGGCGTCTAACCATAAGTTGCGTCAATTGGCGCTCAAGGCTGTGGTCGCCAATTCGGTGATGACACCGCTCATTCAAATGCTGGCGGCCTTGGCTTTGTCTGGGGTGATCACTGTGGCTTTGTGGCAAAGCAGCGCAGACAGCAGCACATCCAGCGTGACGGTTGGCTCGTTTGCGGCCTTCATCACAGGCATGTTGATGCTGATTTCGCCGATCAAACACTTATCTGAAGTGGCGGGCACACTCACACGCGGCGTCACCTCACTGGAGCGTGGTTTGAATCTGCTCGAACTTGCCCCCGATGAAACCCAAGGCACACACACCAGTGCGCATGCCAAAGGCGAAATTTGCTTTGACCACGTCACGCTGCAATACCCGTCTGCCACCTCACCCGCCCTCAACGGCGTGAACCTGACCATCCAGCCCGGTCAAACTGTGGCGTTTGTTGGCCCATCGGGCTCTGGCAAAACCAGCTTGGCCAATTTGTTGCCACGGTTTTTAGAGCCAACTTCGGGCCAAGTGCGCTTAGATGGCGTGCCATTGAAAGACTGGTCGCTCGCCAGCTTGCGCAGCCAAGTTGCGTTTGTGAGCCAAGATGTGATCATGTTCAACGACTCGGTCGCTCAAAACATTGCCTTGGGTGAAACCGTAGACACCGCCCGTGTGTGGCGCGCTTTAGAAGCGGCAAACCTTGGTGACTTTGTGCGCGGCCTGCCACACCAAGAAAACACGCTCGTCGGCCACAACGCCACCCAGCTCTCGGGCGGCCAGCGCCAACGCTTGGCCATTGCCCGCGCCATCTACAAGAATGCGCCTATCCTGATCTTGGATGAGGCCACTTCGGCGCTAGACACCGCGTCCGAACAAGCGGTCAAAGACGCACTGAATGTGCTCATGCAAGGTCGCACCTCATTGGTCATTGCCCACCGCCTGTCCACCATCGAGCATGCCGACCTGATTGTGGTCATGCAAGCCGGCAGCATTGTGGAAATGGGGCCCCATCAAAGCCTGTTGGCGGCTGGTGGCGTGTATGCCCAACTTCATAAATCCACAGACAACGGGCTTATTGGGGATAACGCTTCTTAATTAAGGTGTTGAAAAGCGCTAGAAATTCAGAGGCTTCTTGCTGCAAACTGAAGCGTGTTTGCAAAGTATCAGCAGCGGCAAGCCCCAAGGCATCGCACAACATCGGATCATCAATCAGCCGCTGTATCGACTGGGCTAGCGCCTGTGGGTCACCGACTTGAAAATGCAGGCCTGTTTTCTCATGGGCCGTCAGCTCAATGCCGCCGCCCACATTGCTGGTGATCACGGGCAGGCCAAAAGACATGGCTTCAGCCATCGAATTACCAATGCCCTCGCCTGGCTGCAACGTTGGTTGGATATAGATGTGTGCAGCCCTGAAAAAATCAGGCACATCCGAACGAAATCCATGTGCAGTCACATGGGCTGAAAGCTTTGCTGACGCCTGGATGCGATTTCGAATCGCATCACCACACTGCCCCACGATGTCCAACTGCCAATTAGCGGATTGAAGATGCATTTCAACCGCATCTAACAAGACAGCCAAGCCTTTGATAGGTCGGTCATTGGCCACACACAGCAAGCGAACTTTTTCATCGGCAGACCGATGACGCGCAACTGGGGCTTCATGCGTCCCCATGAGCTGTCCATACCCAGGATAAATTGCTTGGAAATATCCAGGATGGTTGCGATAAAAACGATGCGCCTCTTGTGTGAGCTTGTTGGCGATGGCCTGCGACATGCAAGCCACCGCATCTAAACTGGGCGACAGATAAGCAAACCAATCCTGCAAATAAAACGCGCTGACTCCGCCAATGGCACCACGCGTTCCCACAACGGGTACTTTCAACGCATGGCGTCTGCGCGCTGTGAGTGCAACTGATAACGCACGACTGGTGTAGCAAAGGCAAACATCTGCGGCGTATTTCTGGACATTGTCGGCATACCTTTGCGCGGCATGCTTATCAAAGCGCCCATTCAACTTGACCTGTTCCACAATGGAAATGTCCTTAGACCAATCTCGTGAATGGTGCCCTGATGGAGGCTCAATCAACACATGAACGCGATGACCCATGCGTTCAAGCTCTTGCAGCATGCTGACCGAATAACGATCCAAATCACGCGTGAAAACCAAAATAGAAAGGGATGCGTTCATATTCATAACAAAACAATGTCGTACTGCTCTTGAGACATCGCACCTTCAGCCTGCAAAGAAATCGGCTTGCCAATGAAGTCGCTCAACCCTGCCAAATGTTGACTTTCTTCGTCCAGCAACACATCAATCACATCAGGCGAAGCAATCACGCGAAACTCGCGTGGGTTGAACTGACGGGCTTCGCGCAAAATTTCGCGCAAGATGTCATACGTCACCGTGCGCGCGGTTTTCACACTGCCTTTGCCATCACACACAGGGCATGGCTCGCACAGCATGTGGGCCAGCGATTCGCGGGTGCGCTTGCGGGTCATCTCCACCAAACCCAAAGCCGAATAGCCACTCACCATCGTCTTCACCCGGTCGCGAGCCAGTTGTTTGCGGAACTCAGCCAACACGGCGTCGCGGTGGTCTTCGCGCGTCATGTCGATGAAGTCGGCAATCACGATGCCGCCTAGGTTACGCAGGCGCAGTTGGCGGGCAATGGCACCCGCCGCTTCTAGGTTGGTTTTGAAAATCGTTTCGTCAAAATTGCGTGCGCCCACGTAGCCGCCGGTGTTCACGTCAATCGTGGTCAGGGCTTCAGTTTGGTCCACGATGAGGTAGCCGCCAGACTTCAAGTCCACGCGGCGGCCCAAGGCCTTACCCACTTCTTCGTCGATGTTGAACAAGTCGAAAATCGGGCGTTCGCCTTTGTACAGCTGCAGCTTGTCCACCGCGCTGGGCATGAACTCTTGGCCGAAGGTTTGTAGTTTTTTGAACTGCTCGGCCGAGTCGATGCGGATGGTTTGTGTGGTCTCGCTCACCAAATCGCGCAGCACACGTTGCAGCAGGCTCAGGTCTTGGTGCAGCAGGGATTTGGAGGGCAAGCGGGTGGAAGCTTCTTTGATGCGCGCCCAGGTTTTGCGCAGATACGTGATGTCTTCACTCAGCTCGGCGTCGCTGGCGTCTTCGCCATTGGTGCGCAGAATAAAACCACCGGTTTTGCCATCAGCCGCAGCGGCCTCGGCCAAGCGTTGCAAGCGTGCGCGTAAGGCCTCGCGTTGCTCAAACGGAATTTTTTGCGACACACCAATGTGTTGGTCTTGCGGCAAGAACACCAGCAATCGGCCCGCAATGCTGATTTGCGAGGACAAACGTGCGCCTTTGGTGCCAATCGGGTCTTTGATGACTTGCACCAACAGCGACTGGCCTTCAAACACTTGTTTTTCAATGGGCAACACAGGGGCTGGCTCGCCCTTGTCGTTGTCGGCGTGGCGTGCGGCCACACTGCTCATCAAGTCGGCCACATGCAAAAACGCGGCACGCTCTAGGCCAATGTCGATGAACGCCGACTGCATACCTGGCAACACACGCGCCACTTTGCCCAAGTACACATTGCCCACCAAACCGCGCTCTAGCGTGCGCTCGACGTGCAGCTCTTGCACCGCGCCCGTTTCGACAATGGCCACACGGGTTTCTTGGGGCGACCAGTTGATGAGGATGTCTTGTTGCATGTGCAAATCCGGCTTAAACCTTGAATCCAAACGCGCGCAACAGCTGCGCGGTTTCAAACATGGGCAGCCCCATGATGCCAGAGTAGCTGCCGCTGATGTGCTCGATGTACGCCGCCGCCCTACCCTGCACCGCATACGCACCGGCTTTGCCCATGGGCTCGCCGCTGGCCACATAGCTTTGAATTTGTGTGCGCGTCAAGGGTGCAAAGCGCACGTTAGACACGCTGAGGGCCTGCTCGGTTTTGAGCGGTTTACCTGATTTAGACAGCGTACCCATCGCCACCGATGTCAATACGCGGTGGGTTTGGTCGCTTAAAGCGCCAAGGATTTGCGCGGCATGTTTGGCGTCATCGGGTTTGCCCAAAATGGTTTTACCCAAGGCCACGGTCGTGTCGCTGCACAGCACGGGCGCCAGCGGCAAGCCACGGCGCTTCATGCGAGCCAAGGCAGCTTCTAGCTTGAGCAGGGTCACGCGTTGCACATAGGCACGGGGCGCTTCATTGGGCAGCACCACTTCTAACGCTTCGGCATCTTCATGCTCGTCGGCTAGCAGCAACTCGTAGCGCACGCCCAACTGCTCTAGCAATTGACGGCGGCGTGGGCTTTGTGAGGCGAGGTAAACAAACTTAGATTCGGACATGCTTCACTCGCGGTGATAAGGGTGATTGGCGTTGATGGACCACGCGCGGTAGAGCTGCTCCACCAACAGCACACGCACCATGGCGTGCGGCAGGGTCAGGTCTGAAATGCGGATGCGCTCGTGCGCTTGTTTTTTGAACTCAGGGCACAGGCCATCGGGCCCACCAATGACCAAGGCCACATCGTCGGCTTCGAGCTGCCAATGCTTGAGCTTGGCGGCCAAGGCCACGGTGGTGAGGTTGGTGCCGCGCTCATCCAAAGCCACGATGCGGCAGCCGCGCGGAATGGCAGCTTCGATGCGCTCTCGCTCAGCCGCGTAAATGGTGTCTAGGGTTTTAGAGCTGCGCGGCTCGGTTTTGACGGCCTTGAGCTCGACTTTCAGCTCAGACGGAAACCGCTTGGCGTAATCGTCCCAAGCGGTTTGCGCCCAGTCGGGCACACGTTGGCCGACTGCGACGACCCACAGCTTCATGCTTTGCGGGCGGTGGTCTTTTTAGCGGCTGGTCGCTTGGCAGCAGGTTTGCCGGCTGTGGTGGTGGCAACACGAGCAGCCGATTTGGCCGAAGACTTTGCGCCTTTGAGTGCCACCTTGACGATGGGCAACTTGGCAGCCGTTTTAGCAGCGGGCTTCTTCGCTGCTGGTGTTTTGGCTGCGGCTGTTTTGGCTGCGGCTGTTTTGGCTGATGCGCGTGGCGAAGCGCTACGCGTTGCAGGCTTGGCTGTTTTGGTCGCTGGCTTCTTGTCAGCGGCAGCAGTTTTCTTGGCTGCAGGCTTTTTGCCAGCCGATTTCTTAGCGGCCGCTTCTTCGTAAGACTCAGACGCTTTGGCGGGCTTGGGCGCACCAAACTTCAAACGCACGGGCTTCTCACCCCAAATTTCTTCAAGGTTGTAGTAACCACGGATGGTGGGTTGCATGATGTGCACGACCACAGGGCCGCAATCCACGATGATCCATTCGCCGTTGTCTTCGCCTTCGATGCGAGGCTTGCCAAAACCACCTTCGCGTACTTTGTCGCGCACGCTAGAGGCCAAGGCTTTGGTTTGACGGTTAGACGTACCGGAAGCCACGATGACGCGCTCAAACAGCGAGGACAAGTGCTCGGTGTCAAACACCACGAGGTCTTGGGCTTTGACGTCCTCCAGCGCATCCACGACGGTGCGTTGCAGTTTTTGGACATCTTTTTTGGCGGAGGTTTCGGTCATCTGTTTTATCGGTAAAGGCTGTGTTTTTCAATGTAGTGCTGCACAGCGGCAGGCAACCACGCGTGCATCTTGGGGTCTGGATGTATGCCTTTGGCAAGGTGTGCACGAATTTCGGTGGCACTCACATTCAGGCTTGGCATATCCAAGCGTTGTACGTCGGGGGATACCGCATTGTGCCACTGACTGGCCACGGTGCCCTGCCCCTCAATGGGTCGATCGGCCACCACCACGGTGGCGAGGCCCAAAATGTCTTGCCAGCGGTGCCAGGTTTTGAAGGCATTCGCTTGATCTGCACCGATGAACAAGTACAAATCGGCATCGGGCTGCTCAGCCTTGAGCTCTTGCAGCGTGTCAAACGTATAGGTGGCACCTTCGCGGTCGATCTCACGCGGGTCCACCACGGTTTGTAGCACCTCGGCAAAGGCCAGGCGTGTCATGGCCAGACGATGCGGAGATGGCGTGAGCGTACGCGCCTTGTGCCATGCATCGCCGGTGGGAATGATGCGCAGCTCGTTCAAGTGAAACTGCTCTATCGCATGCTTGGCCAGCGCAAGGTGCGCGGTGTGTGGCGGGTCAAACGAACCGCCAAAGATGCCTAGGCGCTTGGCGTGGTTCATTTGATGCGATTCATTTCAACCAATCACGCGGCACCAAGAAGTCATGCAGCAAGGCATGCTCAGGTGTGCCCGCTTCTGGCTGGTGCTGGTAGGACCAGCTCACCAACGGCGGCATGGACAACAAAATAGATTCGGTGCGCCCACCCGACTGCAAGCCAAAGTGCGTGCCACGGTCCCACACGAGATTGAACTCCACATAGCGGCCACGGCGGTACAGCTGGTGGTTGCGCTCACGCTCGCCATACGGGGTGTTCACGCGGCGGTCCACGATGGGCAAATACGACTCAAGGAAGGCATCGCCCACGCTTTGGAGCATTTCAAAACTGCGCTCAAAGCCCAGTTCAGAAAAGTCATCAAAGAAGATGCCGCCAATGCCGCGCTGTTCGTTGCGGTGTTTGTTGCAGAAATACTCGTCGCACCAAGTTTTAAAGCGTGGGTACAAGTCTTCGCCAAAGGGCTGCAGCGCATCGTGGCACACCTGATGGAAATGCTTGGCGTCTTCGGCGTAGCCGTAGTAAGGCGTGAGGTCCATGCCGCCGCCAAACCAAGCCACGGTTTTGCCGTTGGCGGGCGTGGCTGCAATCATGCGCACGTTCATGTGCACAGTGGGCACATAGGGATTGCGGGGGTGAAACACCAAGGACACACCCATGGCTTCAAACGGTGCGCCAGCCAGCTCGGGGCGGTGTTGCGTGGCTGAGGGAGGCAGCTTGGGGCCGCGCACATGCGAAAAGCCGCAACCTGCACGCTCAAACACAGGGCCGTTTTCTAAGATTTGGGTAATGCCGTTGCCTTGCAACTGTTCGCCTGGGCCCTTCTCCCACTTGTCCACCAAGAACTTGGCTTGGCCGTCTTTGGCTTCAATGGCGTTGGTGATGCGGCTTTGCAGGCCGACCAGATATTCGCGTGCCGCGGCTACTACGTGTGCGTGAGTTTGGGTGGTCATCGTCTGCTTAATTCAAAGAAGTGGCATTTGGCACTTGGGCCGCTGGTGAGGTGCGCGGTGGCAAAGGTCGAATGGGCGCAGCTTGGTTCACATGAAAACCCTGCACACCGTCGTACACCTTGGCGATGTGTGCGTAGTCAGCTTGCACGTCACCTGTCAAACGCATGAAGTCTGTCACCTTTGCCAGCTTCTTGCCATAATCAATGTGAAGCATGAGCAACGGCACATCTGCGCCCAACGCCAATTGGTAAAAGCCACTGCGCCAGCCATCGGTGAGCTTGCGCGTGCCTTCAGGCGACAAGCCAATCCAGAGTATTTGGTCGCTTTGCTTGTGTTGCCTCAAGGCATCCACCATCTCGCCCACCACGCCTTTGGGCGATGAGCGGTCAATCGGCACCGCACCAATGAAGCGAATCCAGCGGCCAAACAACGGGATGCGAAACAAGCTGTCTTTGGCAAAAAACTGCACAGGCAAACCCACCGCCCACTTGACCGGCATCATGGTGATGAAGTCCCAGTTGCTGGTGTGGGGGTAGCCAATCAGCACGCCTTGCTTGGCAGGCAGCCCGTTGAATTCAATCTTCCAGCCCATCAGCTTGACCAGCCATGCGGCCCACGCTTGGGGCTTGCAGGCCACGACGGGCATGGGTTGAGACAACTCAGCGCTCATTTCAGCAATGCTTATCGCGCCATCGCGCGGTAGCCAATGTCGCTGCGGTACTGCACGCCATCAAAGTGAATGCCCTTGATCGTGTCGTACGCCTGTTGTTGTGCCAGCTTCAAGGTGCCGCCCAAAGCGGTCACGCACAACACGCGGCCACCACTGGTCACCACTTGGCCGTCTTTCATCTGCGTGCCGGCATGGAACACCACCACATCGTCGGTGTCTTGCGGCAAGCCAGTGATGGCGTCGCCCTTGCGCGGGCTCATGGGGTAGCCGTGCGCGGCCAACACCACGCCAATGGCGGTGCGGCGGTCCCACTCCAGCTCGAAGTCGTCAAAGCGAGCTTCAGCGTTGGTAGCCGTCGCGGCCATCAACACATCGACAAAATCGGTTTTCAGGCGCGCCATGATGGGCTGGGTTTCGGGGTCGCCCATGCGGCAGTTGAATTCAAGGGTTTTGACTTGGCCTTGTGGGTCAATCATCAAGCCCGCGTACAAGAAGCCGGTGAACGGAATGCCGTCTTTTTCCATGCCTTTGATGGTGGGCAAGATGATTTCGCGCATGGCGCGAGCATGCACCTCGGGCGTCACCACGGGGGCTGGCGAATACGCGCCCATGCCGCCGGTGTTAGGGCCTTCGTCGGCATCCAGCAAACGCTTGTGGTCTTGGCTGGTGGCCAAAGGCAGCACGGTTTTGCCATCGCACATGACGATGAAGCTGGCTTCTTCGCCTTGTAAAAACTCTTCGATGACCACGCGCGCGCCACCTTCGTTGTGGCTCACGCCCAGCTTGTTGTCGAGCAACATGAAGTCAATCGCTTCGTGCGCCTCGGCAGCCGTCATTGCCACCACTACGCCCTTACCAGCGGCCAAACCATCGGCCTTCACCACAATCGGTGCGCCTTTGGCATTCACGTAATCGTGCGCGGCTTGGGCGTCGGTGAAGGTTTCGTATTCCGCGGTGGGAATGTGGTGACGCTTCATGAAGGCCTTGCTGAAGGCTTTAGAGCTTTCCAGTTGCGCCGCTGCTTTGGTGGGGCCAAAAATGCGCAAGCCGTGGGCGCGGAACTCGTCCACCACACCGGCAGCCAAGGGTGTTTCGGGGCCGACCACAGTCAGCTCGATGCCGCTGGCTTGAGCAAACTCGCGCAGGGCTTTGACATCGGTGATGTCGATGTTGTCCAAGCGCTTGTCGCGTGCGGTACCGCCGTTGCCGGGGGCCACAAACACTTTTTGCACCTTGTTGGATTGGGCAATCTTCCACGCCAAAGCGTGCTCGCGGCCACCGCCGCCAATAACTAATACGTTCATAGTGCTGCGTTGTGATAGACCTCTTGCACATCGTCGAGGTCTTCCAGCGCGTCCAAAAGTTTTTGCATCTTCGCAGCGTCATCACCTTCGAGCTCGATGGTGTTGTCTGCACGGTAAGTCACTTCGGCCATGTCGGCTTTGAGGCCTGCGGCTTCCAAAGCGTTTTTCACGGCTTCAAAGCTGGTCGGTGGCGTCAGCACTTCGATCGCGCCGTCGTCATCGGTGATCACATCATCCGCGCCCGCTTCGAGCGCGATCTCCATGATTTGGTCTTCGTTGCTGCCCGGCGCAAACACCAGTTGGCCGCAATGCTTAAACTGAAACGCCACCGAACCTTCGGTCCCCATATTGCCGCCGTTTTTGCTGAAGGCAAAGCGCACTTCAGCCACGGTGCGCACCTTGTTGTCGGTCATGGTGTCCACGATGATGGCTGCTCCGCCCACACCGTAGCCTTCGTAACGAATCTCGTCGTAGTTCACACCGTCCAAGTTGCCCGTGGCTTTGTCGACGTTGCGTTTGATGTTGTCAGCGGGCATGTTGGCCGCCTTGGCTTTTTCAATGGCCAAACGCAAACGGGGGTTCATGCTCAAGTCACCGCCACCTTGGCGCGCAGCCACAATGATTTCACGCGTGATGCGTGTCCAAACCTTGCCGCGCTTTTCGTCTTGACGCCCTTTGCGGTGTTGAATATTTGCCCATTTACTGTGGCCAGCCATCGAAAAATCCTCTTGAATTGAATTAACCTTATCTGGTTATTTTACTTTTCAAGTGATGGAGAACTTTCGATGGCTGAACCCATGCTGATTGCGCTGCATAAGACTACCGAATGCCACATGCTGCCGGCCTTGGCCAACCGCCATGGCCTCATCACAGGGGCCACCGGCACAGGCAAAACCGTCACGCTGCAAACACTGGCTGAGGGCTTCTCCAAAATTGGCGTGCCCGTGTTCATGGCCGACGTCAAAGGGGATTTGGCAGGCATCAGCCAGACCGGCGCCATTCCGCCAAAGCTAGCCGCTTCGCTGCAAGAGCGTGGCGTACCCATGCCAGAGCCAATCGCCTGCCCCACCACGCTGTGGGACGTGTTTGGCAAGTCTGGCCACCCCGTGCGCGCCGCTATCACCGATATGGGTCCGCTTTTGCTGGGCCGCATGCTCAATCTGAACGACACGCAAGCTGGCGTGCTCAACATGGTCTTCAAAATTGCGGACGACCAAGGCTTGCTGCTGCTGGACCTCAAAGACCTGCGCGCCATGCTGCAACACGTGGGCGAGCACGCCCGCGATTTCACCACCCAATACGGCAACGTCAGCGCCGCCAGCATTGGTGCCATTCAGCGCGCCTTGCTAGAAATTGAAGCCCAAGGCGGCGATGCCTTTTTTGGCGAGCCCATGCTCAACATCCAAGATTTCATGCAAACCGACTCGCGCGGCATGGGCGTCATCAATCTTTTGGCCGCCGACAAGCTGATGAATGCACCGCGCCTGTACGGCACGTTTTTGCTGTGGATGCTCTCGGAACTGTTTGAGCAATTGCCTGAGGTGGGCGATGTAGAAAAGCCCAAGATGGTGTTTTTCTTTGACGAAGCGCATTTGCTGTTCAACGAAGCGCCCAAGGTGCTGCTGGAGCGCATTGAGCTGCTGGTGCGTCTGATTCGCTCCAAAGGCGTAGGCGTGTACTTTGTCACCCAAAACCCGCTGGACGTACCCGAAACCGTGCTGGGCCAACTAGGCAACCGCGTGCAACACGCTTTGCGCGCCTTCACCCCACGCGACCAAAAAGCCGTCAAAGCCACCGCGCAAACCATGCGCGGCAAAGCAGGACTGGACATTGAAAAAGCCATCACAGAGCTGGGCGTGGGTGAAGCTTTGGTGAGCTTGCTGGACGCCAAAGGCCGCCCGTCAGAGACAGAACAAGCCTACGTTCTCTTGCCCGGCAGTCAACTTGGTCCCATCACGCCTGAGCAACGCCAAGCCTTGCTGACTAACTCACTCGTGGCTGGGGTGTATGAGCAGACCTTGGACCGTGAATCGGCTTATGAGCGACTCAAGGGGGCAGCGCCTGCTGCTGGTTCGCCTGCAACGGCTGGCGCAGCCGCTGGAACCGTATCTACCCCCGCAGGCCAAGCGCCAGCAAAGCCGTCGGTGACAGACCAAGTCTTGTCTGGTTTAGGCGAAGCCCTATTCGGCTCCACAGGCCCACGTGGCGGTCAGCACCAAGGCTTGGCGCAAGTCATGGTCAAGTCGGCTGTGCGCAACATCGGCTCCGCCGTAGGCCGCGAGATTGTGCGTGGCGTGATGGGCAGTATTTTGGGTGGACGTAAACGCTAAACCGCCTTCGCGCACCCAGTAAACAAGCCCATAAAAAAACGCCGCCTGTGGCAACACTAGGCGGCGTTTTTATTGAAACGATTGAATGAACAACCGCAGAGGGCTTAGCTAGCCGCTGGCTCCTCAGACGCCGTGTGCTCACCCTTAGCCGCCTTTTCCTTCTTGGGCAAAGGCGTGATGTCGAGCAGCACTTCTTCTTTGTCGTCAATGTCCACGCTCAAGCGGCCACCGTCTGTGAGGCGACCAAACAGCAATTCGTCGGCCAAGGCCTTGCGAATCGTGTCTTGGATGAGGCGCTGCATGGGGCGAGCACCCATGAGTGGATCGAAGCCCTTCTTGGCCAAGTGCTTGCGCAGCGTGTCGCTGAAGGTGACTTCGACTTTCTTCTCCGCCAACTGGCCTTCGAGTTGCAGCAAGAACTTGTCGACCACGCGCATGATGACGTTTTCGTCCAAGGCTTTGAAGCCCACGATCGCATCCAAACGGTTGCGGAACTCTGGCGTGAACAAGCGCTTGATGTCGCCCATTTCATCGCCCGCAGCGCGTGGGTTGGTAAAGCCAATCGTGGCCTTGTTCATGGTCTCAGCGCCTGCGTTGGTCGTCATGATGAGGATGACGTTGCGGAAATCTGCCTTGCGACCGTTGTTGTCGGTCAGCGTGCCGTGGTCCATCACCTGCAACAGCACGTTGAAGATGTCTGGATGGGCCTTTTCAATTTCGTCAAGCAACAGCACGCAATGCGGCTTCTTGGTCACGGCCTCGGTCAACAACCCACCTTGGTCAAAGCCCACATAGCCGGGAGGCGCGCCAATCAGGCGGCTCACGGCGTGACGCTCCATGTACTCAGACATGTCAAAGCGAATCAGGTCAATGCCCATGATGTAGGCCAACTGCTTGGCCGCTTCGGTCTTGCCCACGCCCGTGGGGCCGCTGAACAAGAAAGCGCCAATCGGCTTGTCGGCTTTACCCAGACCCGAACGCGCCATCTTCACGGCAGAGGCCAGCACTTCAAGCGCTTTGTCTTGGCCGAACACCACGCTCTTCAAATCGCGTTCGATGGTTTGCAGCTTGCTGCGGTCGTCGTTGGACACGTTGGCGGGCGGAATGCGCGCAATCTTGGCCACGATGTCTTCAATCTCGGCCTTGCCAATGGTTTTCTTGCGCTTAGACGCCGTCAAGATGCGTTGCGCTGCACCGGCTTCGTCAATCACGTCAATCGCCTTGTCGGGCAAGTGGCGGTCGTTGATGTACTTGGCGCTCAGCTCGGCAGCAGCTTGCAGCGCGGCCAAGGCGTATTTGACGTTGTGGTGCTCTTCAAAGCGTGACTTCAGGCCTTTGAGGATGTCCACGGTTTCAGGCACGGTGGGCTCGACCACATCGACCTTTTGGAAACGACGGCTGAGGGCTGCGTCTTTTTCAAAGATGCCACGGTATTCGGTGAAGGTGGTGGCGCCAATGCACTTGAGCTGACCGCTCGACAGAGCCGGCTTGAGCAAGTTAGACGCATCCAGCGTGCCCCCCGAAGCCGCACCCGCACCAATCAGCGTGTGGATTTCGTCGATGAACAAAATCGCGTTGGACTTGCCTTGCAGCGACTTGATAACGCCTTTCAAGCGCTGTTCAAAATCACCACGGTATTTGGTGCCAGCCAGCAAAGCGCCCATATCGAGCGAATAAACAATGGCTTCAGACAAAATTTCAGGCACATCGCCTTGGGTGATGCGCCATGCCAAACCTTCGGCAATCGCAGTTTTACCCACGCCAGCCTCCCCCACCAACAGGGGGTTATTTTTGCGGCGGCGGCACAGGATTTGAATCGTGCGCTCCACCTCGTACTCGCGGCCAATCAACGGGTCAATCTTGCCGTCTTTGGCCATTTGGTTCAGGTTTTGGGTGAACTGCTCGAGTGGCGAAGCCTTCTCGTTCTTTTCAGACGTGGCACCGCCCTCTTCCTGCTCGGCTTGGTTGGACTCACCGCCTTTGACGGCTTCAGGTGGGTCGCTCTTTTTGATGCCGTGAGCAATGAAGTTCACCACATCCAAGCGCGTCACGCCTTGTTGGTGGAGGTAGTACACCGCATGCGAATCTTTCTCGCCGAAGATGGCCACCAGCACATTGGCGCCGGTCACTTCTTTTTTGCCATTGCCAGTGGACTGCACATGCATGATGGCACGCTGAATCACGCGCTGAAAGCCCAGCGTGGGCTGTGTGTCCACCTCTTCGGTGCCGGACACCTGAGGCGTGTTGTCGGCAATGAAGTTGGAGAGCGACTTGCGCAAGTCGTCAATATTGGCCGAACAAGCGCGCAGCACTTCGGCAGCGCTAGGGTTATCCAGCAAAGCGAGCAACAGGTGCTCAACGGTAATGAATTCGTGTCGTTGTTGACGGGCCTCCACAAAGGCCATGTGCAAGCTGACTTCAAGTTCTTGGGCAATCATGTGTTTTCCTTCGGTGCTTGCAACTGAGATTCAAATGTATATGGAAACAAAAGCCGTTTATTCAATAGGCCTGTTTGTTTAGTGCAAACGATAGGTTATTCGATGGGTTCGGCCACGCATTGCAGGGGGTGCCCGGCTTTGCGTGCGGCATCTAACACTTGGTCCACCTTGGTGGCGGCAATGTCTTTGCTGTACACGCCGCACACGCCTTTGCCGTCCAAATGGATTTGCAACATGATTTGCGTGGCCGCTTCGCGGTCTTTGTTGAAAAACTCTTGCAACACCACCACCACAAACTCCATCGGCGTGAAGTCGTCATTGAGCATCAGCACCTGAAACATTTGCGGCGGCTTGGTGCGCTGCGTCAGGCGCTCTAAAACAACCGATCCGCCATCGTCACGGTCGGGCTGTTGAACTTTACGCGTGTTTTTTTTACTAGGCATGGGTTACATCTGTTCAATCATCACATCGCCAAAGGCTGAACAACTCACCTGCTCTGCCCCATCCATCAGACGCGCAAAGTCATACGTGACGCGCTTGGTAGCAATGGCCGCTTCCATCGCACAGATGATGGTGTCAGCGGCCTCAGTCCAACCGATGTGGCGCAGCATCATCTCGGCAGACAAAATCATGGAGCCTGGGTTGACGTAGTTTTTGCCTGCGTACTTGGGCGCTGTGCCGTGGGTCGCTTCAAAGCAAGCAACTGTGTCTGACATATTGGCGCCAGGCGCAATGCCAATGCCGCCCACTTGCGCGGCCACGGCGTCAGAGATGTAGTCGCCGTTGAGGTTGAGCGTGGCGACCACCGAGTATTCGGCGGGGCGCATGAGAATTTGCTGCAAAAAGGCGTCGGCAATGACGTCTTTGATGATGATGCTCTTGCCTGTTTTGGGATTCTTGACACGACACCAGGGACCGCCGTCAATGAGGGTGGCACCAAACTCTTTTTGTGCCAAGGCCAAAGCCCAATCACGAAAGCCCCCTTCTGTGAACTTCATGATGTTGCCCTTGTGCACGATGGTGACGCTAGGCTTGTCGTGGTCGATGGCGTATTGAATGGCTTTGCGAATGAAGCGCTCGGTGCCCTCGATAGACACGGGCTTGACGCCAATGGCCGAGGTGTCGGGGAAGCGAATGGTGGTGGCACCCATGTCGTTTTTCAAAAACGCGATGAGCTTTTTGGCGTCGGCGCTTTCGGCGGCGTATTCAATGCCCGCGTAAATGTCTTCCGAGTTCTCACGGAAGATGACCATGTTGGTTTTTTCTGGCTCTTTCAAGGGCGAAGGCACGCCTTTGAAGTACTGCACAGGACGCAAGCACACAAACAAATCGAGGGCTTGACGCAAGGCCACGTTGAGCGAACGGATGCCACCGCCCACAGGAGTGTTAAGTGGGCCTTTGATAGACACCTTGTACTCGCGCATAACTTGCGCTGTCTCTTCAGGCAGCCACACATCAGGGCCGTAAACCTGGGTGGCTTTCTCGCCTGCAAACAGCTCCATCCAATGAATTTGACGTTTGCCGCCGTAGGCTTTGGCCACGGCAGCATCCACCACTTTGCGCATCACAGGGGTCACGTCTTGGCCTACGCCATCGCCCATGATGAAGGGAATGATGGGCTGGTCAGGCACGTTCAGCGAGGCGTCTGCATTGGCTGTGATTTTTTGACCTGCAGCGGGCACTTGGATGTGCTGGTAAGACATGAGCGGCGGTTTCCTGTGGGCATGTGAAAGTTTCTCGTTGGATTCTAGCGAGCGCCAACCCAGCCAAAGCGCTGAAAAGCCTATCAAGGCAAGCTTTGCCTTGCGATACAGTCACATGCATGAAACGCGCATTGCTCACCCTCCTCTTGTCTGGCTTGGCTTTCTCGGCTTTGGCCCAAGACACACCGCAAACCAATTTGCCCCGCATCAAGCTGCAAGCGGGTATGTATCAAATCGACACGCAAGTAGCGCAAACGCCTGACCAGCGAAGTATTGGTCTGATGTTTCGCAAAGACATGCCGCAGCACGAAGGCATGTTGTTTGTGTTTGAACAGCCGGCCACGCAGTGCTTTTGGATGAAAAACACGCTGCTGCCCCTGACCGCCGCCTTTGTGGCCGACGACGGCACCATCGTGAACTTGGCAGACATGAAGCCGCAAACCACCGACTCACACTGCTCTGAAAAACCTGTGCGTTTTGTGCTGGAAATGCACCAAGGCTGGTTTGCTAAAAAGGGCTTGAAGGCTGGCAGCCGCTTGAGTGGGGTGGCGTTTAAGCCTTAAATCTTGCCAAAGTAGCGGCAACGTACGCCCACTACGCCCACAAAAAAGCCGCCTTGAAGGCGGCTTTTTGACGTTTCAACGGGCATCACTGCCCGTTAAAACGCGCTGAATTAAGCGAAGTTGCTTTCAGCAAAAGACCAGTTCACCAAGTGGTCGAGGAAAGTCTCGACGAACTTAGGACGCAGGTTGCGGTAGTCGATGTAGTAAGCGTGTTCCCACACGTCCACAGTCAACAAGGCTTTGTCGCCAGTCGTCAAGGGGGTGCCAGCGGCGCCCATGTTGACGATGTCCACAGAACCGTCGGCCTTTTTGACCAACCATGTCCAGCCAGAGCCAAAGTTGCCCACGGCGCTCTTGACGAAGGCTTCTTTGAATGCAGCGTAGCTGCCGAACTTGGCGTTGATGGCTGCAGCCAATGCACCTGTGGGTTCGCCGCCGCCTTGTGGCTTCATGCAGTTCCAGAAAAAGGTGTGGTTCCAAATTTGGGCAGAGTTGTTGTAGATGCCGCCGCTGGACTTCTTGACGATTTCTTCCAAGGTCATGCCTTCGAACTCAGTCCCTTTTTGCAGGTTGTTCAAATTCACAACGTAGGCGTTGTGGTGCTTGCCGTGGTGGAACTCCAAAGTTTCTTTGGAGTAGTGAGGGGCCAATGCGTCGATGGCGTAAGGCAGTGCGGGGAGCGTATGTTCCATGAAGTCCTCTTGTGTAAAAACGTGAATTGTAAAAACTAAATGCGTGTGGGCGCAGCCACCCGTAATTCAACCACGCCATCGGCAAGGGTTGCTTCCACGGCTTGGCCTTCCGAGGTCTGCGCTACCGAGGTGATGGCTTGCCCATCGGCATCGCTGAGCCACGCAAAACCGCGTTGCAGCACCAATTTGGGGTCTAGCAGTTCCAGGCGCAACGCCGCGCGGTGCAAGCGTTCGCGGGCTGTGGCGGGGGTTTGCTGCACGCCACGGGCTAGGCCGCTGGTCAGTGTGGCCAGTTCGTTGTGGCAGCGTTGGGTGCGGGTTTGCACCGCTTGGGTCAGGCGCTGCTGCAAACGCAACAGCTGCATTTTTTCGGTGTTCAACCCTTCGGACGGGCGCCCTAAGCGGGCTTGGGCTCGGTCTAGGCGTTGCTCTTGGGTGTCAAGCTGGCGGTGCGCGATGGTTTGCAGCGCATTGCCCCACAACTGCAGGTTGGACAACAACTCCGCTTGCGGCACCGCGCACATTTCGGCAGCGGCCGTGGGTGTGGGGGCGCGCAGGTCGGCGCAAAAATCAGCAATGGTGAAGTCGGTTTCATGCCCCACACCGCTGATGATGGGCACAGGACTGTTGACGATGGCGCGCGCCAAGTTTTCGTCGTTGAAAGCCCAGAGGTCTTCCATCGAACCGCCACCACGCACGAGCAAGATCACGTCGATGTGGGGCTGCTGGCTGAGTTGCTGCAAGGCTTGCACCAAGGTAGGCGGCGCATCTGGGCCTTGCACCAAGGACGGTGCAAGCACCACAGGAATGTGCGGCACACGGCGTTGCAAGGCCGTGGCCACGTCATGCAAGGCTGCGGCCCCCAGTGAGGTGACCACACCAATGCCACGCGGCATGGTTTTGAGGGGGCGTTTGCGCTCGGCGTCAAACAGGCCTTCGGCTTCGAGCTTGGCTTTGAGTTTTAAGAACTGCTCAAACCATGCGCCCTGCCCCGCACGGCGCATGTGTTCGACCACCATTTGCAGCTCACCGCGTGGCTCATATACACCCAAACGGCCCTTGATTTCGACCAGTTCGCCGTCCACAGGTCGGAAGTCGAGCATTTGCGCAGCACGTTTGAACATGGCGCAACGCAGCTGCCCGCTTGCGTCCTTGAGCGTGAAGTAGCAATGCCCGCTGGCCGCGCGCGTGAAGCCAGAAATCTCGCCCCGAACAGCCACGGGGTTAAAACGACCGTCCAGGACCTCAGCAACGGCGCGGCACAGGGCACCAACTGCCCAAATGCGTGGCGTCAAACCTAGCGATTCCGAGGGGTGCATTGAAGACTCATCCACAAAAAATATTTCCAGATCGTTTTAAGCAATAAACCGAGAAAACCACCAAACCGCGTAGCAAGTCTTTGATTTTAAAGAGATTTTTAGCGCCCATTTTTCGATCAATTTGTTGAATCGCCCCATTCATGCGGCATCTGAGGGGGGGTAGCAAAGCTTATCCCCAAAGTTATCCACAGATCATGTGGATGGGCCGCTAGGCCATAATTGGCGCACACAAAATTCTCTGGAGTGTTGGCTTTGTTCACCATCATACAAGCGGCTGGCTGGCCGATTTGGCCCCTTTTGATCTGCTCTGTCGTGGCCTTGGCCTTGGTCATCGAACGCATGATGAGCCTTCGCCCACACCTGGTTGCCCCTGAAGGCTTGCTAGAGCAAGCGCTCAAAGCCTCACACGACAACCTGCCGTCGGAAGAAGCCATGCAGCAGTTGCACGACCACTCGGTGCTAGGCCGCATCTTGGCCTCTGGCTTGCACGCCATGAAAGACGAGCCCCTCATCAGCGCAGAAGACCTGCGCTCCAGCATGGAGTCTGCAGGTCGCCAAGCCACCCACGATTTAGAAAAGTATTTGGTGGCTTTGGCCACCATTGCTTCCGCCGCACCGCTCTTAGGTTTGCTGGGCACCGTCATTGGCATGATTGATATTTTTGGCTCGCAAGCGCCTGGCACCAGCAACCCCGTGCAACTGGCACAGGGCATTTCGATGGCGCTGTACAACACGGCATTTGGTTTGATCATTGCGATTCCCGCCCTGATGTTCTGGCGCTACCTGCGTGGCCGTGTCGATGCGTATGTGCTGGGCTTTGAACTGGATGCCGAGCGCTTTGTGCGCCACTTGCTCGCCATGCGCGCACGTTTGAAATAACAGGCGCCACACATGGCCATGAAATTTCATCGCGAAAAAAGCCCAGAACCCGAGATCAACCTGATCCCGTTCATCGACATTTTGTTGGTGGTGGTGATTTTTCTGATGCTCTCCACGACTTACAGCAAATTCACCGAGTTGCAGCTGAATTTGCCCGTGGCCGATGCCGCAGCACCGCAAGAGCGCCCGCATGAAGTGGTGGTGTCTATCAGCAGCGAAGGCCAGTTCAGCGTGAACCGCAACTTGGTCAACACCCGCGATGTACAAGGCCTGAGCCAAGCGTTGGCCAGAGCCACCCAAAGCATTGATAGCCCCATGATCATCATCAGCGCGGATGCCCAAGCCAGCCACCAATCGGTGATGATGGTGATGGAGGCGGCTCGCCGCAATGGTTTGAACCAACTCACCTTCGCGGCCCAGTCGTCCGGCGGCAAAGCCGACTGACGCCCATGAGCCAAAGCAGCGGCACACCAAGCTTGCGCCAAGCGTTGACGCAGGCTTTGAGCCAAGCTTGGAATAGCCCAAGCGCTTGGGGCCAAAACAATTTGAGCCAGGGCTTGACCCTCGCCTTGCGCCCTATCAGTTGGGTGTTTGCGGGTCTTGTGGCGATTCGCCGCGCGCTTTATCAGTACGGTTTTTACAAACAGACCACCTTGCCCGTGCCCGTCATCGTGGTGGGCAATGTGATGGTGGGTGGCGTGGGCAAAACGCCCATCACCATGGCCTTGGTGAACCATTTGAAAGCGCAAGGCTTGCGCGTGGGCGTGCTGTCCCGCGGCTATGGCCGCAAAATATCCAGCACGCTAGCGGTGTCACCCAAAAGCCAGTCACACAACGTGGGCGATGAGCCTTTGCTGATTGCCCGCAGCTGCCAAGTACCCGTGTTTGTAGGCAACAGCCGTGTGGATGCAGGCCGCGCGCTGTTGAGCTTGCATCGCGATGTGCAAGTGCTGGTGTGTGACGATGGCCTGCAACACTGGCCACTGGCCCGGGACCTAGAGCTGTGCGTGTTTGACGAACGCGGCGTGGGCAACGGCCACTTATTGCCTGCTGGCCCGCTGCGCGAGGCGTGGCCACGCAAAGCCTTGAGACCCGATGTGCCTTGCTGGGTCTTGAGAACATCAGGCGAAGCAGGCCCGAACGAATTTGCCGTGCAGCGCCATTTGGCTGACTATGCGTTGCAAGCCGATGGCACGAAACGCTCACTCAGCAGCTGGTGGGATACACCCGTGCAAGCCTTGGCGGGCATTGCCAAGCCAGAGCTGTTTTTTGCCATGCTGCGCGAACAAGGCCTGAATGTGGCGCACACCCAAGCCTTGCCCGACCACGCAGATTTACAAGCTTTGTACATCGACACCTCACAAGGCGATGTGCTCTGCACCGAAAAAGATGCGGTCAAACTCTGGGCCCATCACCCACAAGCGTGGGCTGTGCCGCTGCAAACCACCTTGCCCCCCGAACTCTTGGCCGCAATTGACGCACACCTCGCAGCCGTACAACACGCAAAGTTATCATCACCCCATGGACACCAAACTGCTTGAACTCTTGGTCTGCCCCGTGACCAAAGGCCCCCTTGAATACAAACGCGACACGCAAGAGCTCATCTCGCGCAGTGCGCGCTTGGCCTACCCCGTGCGCGACGGTATTCCTGTGTTGCTCGAAAACGAAGCCCGCCCCCTGACCGACGCCGAGCTGGAAGCCTAAATGTCGTTTTGCGTTCTCATTCCGGCGCGTATGGCCTCCTCGCGCTTGCCCGACAAGCCCTTGGCCGACATCGCAGGCTTGCCCATGGTGGTGCGCGTGGCGCAACGCGCCAAACTGTCCGCCGCAGCGCGCGTCGTGGTGGCCGCCGATGACGAGCGCATCGTGGCCGCCTGCCAAGCACACAGCATTGACGCTGTGTTGACCCGTACCGACCATCCCTCTGGCAGCGACCGCTTGGCCGAAGCCTGCGACTTGCTGGGGCTGCAAGACACGGACGTGGTGGTGAACGTGCAAGGCGACGAACCCTTGATTGACCCTGCCTCCATTGACGCAGCGGCTCAACTGCTGCAAAACCGCAGCGACTGCAGCATGAGCACCCTCGCCCACGCGATAGACAGCGTGGACGACTTTGCCAACCCCAATGTGGTGAAGGTGGTCCTGGATGCCCGCCACACTGCGCTGTATTTCAGCCGTGCCCCGATTGCATGGTGGCGTGATGGCTTCGCAAACGGCGGCTTGAATGGGGGAATCACCACCCTGCCCACCCCCGCACCACTGCGTCATGTGGGTTTGTATGGCTACCGCGTGGGCTTTTTACGTGAATTCCCCAAACTGGCGCAAGCACCGATTGAGGTGACCGAGTCGCTCGAACAACTGCGTGCCATGTGGCACGGCCACCGCATTGCGGTGCACATCACCGACCACTCCCCGGGCCCTGGTGTGGATACGCCCGAAGACTTGGCGCGTGTGCGTGCCCTGCTAAGCGCCGCCGCGTAAGGGTTTGGAAGGGATGCGCGTGATATCCTCGACTAAGTAATAAAACGTAGACCCATAGGATCAAGCATGAGACTCATTTTGTTGGGCGCCCCCGGTGCCGGTAAAGGTACACAGGCCACCTTCATTTGCCAAAAATACGGCATTCCTCAAATCTCCACAGGCGACATGTTGCGCGCTGCTGTGAAAGCCGGTACCCCACTGGGCATCGAAGCCAAAAAGGTGATGGATGCAGGCGGTTTGGTGAGCGATGACCTCATCATCAACTTGGTCAAAGAACGCATCGCCCAAGACGACTGCGCCAAGGGTTTCTTGTTTGACGGTTTCCCACGCACTATTCCACAAGCCGACGCCATGAAGGCTGCTGGCGTGAAGCTGGACTACGTGTTGGAAATTGACGTGCCTTTTGACGCCATCATCGAGCGCATGAGCGGCCGCCGTTCACACCCTGCTTCAGGTCGCACCTACCACGTCAAGTTCAACCCACCCAAAGTGGAAGGCAAAGACGATGAAACGGGCGAGCCCTTGGTGCAACGCGCCGACGACCAAGAAGAGACCGTTAAAAAGCGTTTAGACGTGTACAGCGCTCAAACCCGCCCCTTGGTGGACTACTACTCTGGGTGGGCCAAAGCCGATGTCGCTGCAGCCCCCAAGTACCGCGCCATCAGTGGCACGGGTTCTGTCGAAGAAATCAAAGAACGCGCGTTCCAAGCCCTCTCGGCCTAAACCGCTTCAGGCGTCACGCTTGCAAAGAAAAGCCGCTCTGTTGAGCGGCTTTTTTATTGGCGATTTGCTTTGACTACGCTTGCTGCGCCAAAAGGTGCATCCACAAAGCCACGCGAGCCTGCACTGCGGTCAAACCACCTGCATGCGGCAACATATCCGCCCCACGTGACTGCACACCACCTTGTGCGCAACGCGACGCACGCGACACCAGCGCCCCCTGTTTTTGCGCGTCCAGCAAAGCAGACTCTAAGTCGTGGTGCAAGGTGCCGTTGCCCGTGCCAGCCACCACCCAGCCTTGGGGGGCATCGTGGGCCATCAGGGCGCGTACCAAGCGGCCATCGGCGCCTGCATGGTTGAACACCAGTTCCACGCGTGGCCAGTGCTGGCAAGCCAACACCTGCGCCACGCTAGGCACACGTAACGCGGCGGGGTGCGTCACGCCCGCTTGCGAGGTAAATGGATTTCGTTGATGGCTATGACTTTTTTGCACAGCATTGCCCGCATGCACTTGGCCTGCGCACACCACCGACACACCTGATGCCGCAGGTTGTTGCACCCAGTCCAAAGCGTCCTTGAGATTGCCAGGGCCATCGCTGTCAGGCGCATTGGCGGGCAACATGGCGCAGGTGATGGCCACGGGCTTGGTGGGCTGCAACACGGTTTCCAAAAAGTAGGCTGTTTCTTCGAGTGTGTCTGTGCCGTGGGTGATGACCACGCCTTGCACATCGTCTTGTTCTAAACAGTGCGACACGCGAGCCAGCAGGCTTTGCCACACCGCAAACGACATGTCTTTGCTGTCGATTTGGGCCACTTGTTCGGTCAGCAGCTCAACGCCTTCATGGGCAACGCCTTGCAACAAATCAGCCACGGCCACTTGGCCAGCTGTGTAGTTTTGAGGCTTGGCGGCATCGCTTGCCAAGCCCGCAATCGTGCCGCCTGTGGCTAAAACAACGATTTTTTTAGTTTTTTTTGCATTCATGGCTTGCCAAACTCAAAAAGCTGGTTAAAAATACAGTTACTGGATGCACAAACAGTTACATTCCTCAAGACACACATTGTGCAGGAGTCGAACCGATGATTAAAATGCCAAAACTAACCGCCCGTCAGCAACAGATTCTGGAGTTGATCCAGTCTGCCATTGCCAACACCGGTTCGCCCCCTACCCGTGCCGAAATTGCCGCAGAACTTGGCTTCAAATCGGCCAACGCCGCTGAAGAACATTTGCAAGCCCTAGCGCGTAAAGGCGCCATCGAGCTGGTCAGCGGTACCTCTCGCGGCATCCGCCTCAAAGGTGGCAACCCACGCAGCTACCAAGAAAGCACGTTCAACGCCTCACCCTCTGGGTTCTCGTTGCCCTTAGTGGGTCGTGTTGCCGCAGGCTCGCCCATCTTGGCGCAAGAGCATGTGGACCAAACCTATTTTGTAGAAAGCAGCTTGTTCCAACGCAAGCCCGACTATTTGCTGCGTGTGCGCGGCATGTCTATGCGCGACGCCGGCATCATGGACGGCGACTTGCTGGCCGTGCAATCCACCCGCGACGCCAAAAACGGCCAAATCGTGGTGGCCCGCTTGGGCGAAGACGTGACTGTTAAGCGCTTTCGCAAAACCGCCAGCCACATTGAGCTGCTCGCCGAAAACCCCGACTTCAAAACCATTGTGGTCGAGCCAGGCGAGCCCTTTGAAATTGAAGGTTTGGCCGTCGGCCTGATCCGGAACACCATGATGATGTAAAGAAAGCAACACGACCATGAGCCTCGCACTTTTTGGCGCCTACCGCCTCTTGAACCCACTGCAAAACGTTGTTCGCGGCTTCATGCCAGCACAAGCCTTGCAAAGCACTCGCCGCCCTCTGCCATTGCGCGTCGCACGCGTGATGGAAGCACAGCACAACCGCAGTCAAGCGGGCCGCATGGTCATCTCAGGCCGTATGGCTGATGTGTGCGCCGAACTCGACCGCTTGGCCGAACTCGAAAACCGTCACTGACACTTGTGCAATGCAGATCTCGTGAAAACGAGGGCTGTCATAAGCTCAAAGCGTTGCGACACAAGGCACAATCAGGGGATGAACATTGTCATCCTCGACGACTACCAAGATGTCGTGCGCAAGCTGGCTTGCGCGTCCAAATTAGAAGCCTACCCCGCCAAGGTTTACACCAACACCATCAAGGGTGTTGGCCAGTTATCCGTACGACTCAAAGACGCCGAAGTGCTGGTGCTGATTCGTGAGCGCACCCACCTGACCAAGCAGTTGCTCGAAAAACTGCCCAAACTCAAACTCATCTCCCAAACGGGCAAAGTGGGCAGCCACATTGACATGACCACCTGCACCGAACGCGGCATTGCCGTTGCAGAAGGTTTTGGTTCACCTGTGGCTCCCGCCGAATTGACATGGGCACTCATCATGGCCGCCATGCGCCGCCTGCCACAATACATCAGCAATCTCAAACATGGCGCGTGGCAGCAATCAGGCCTCAAAGCAGGCTCGATGCCCACCAACTTTGGCTTGGGCCAAGTTTTACGTGGCAAGACATTGGGCATCTGGGGTTACGGCAAAACCGGCGAACTGTTGGCTGGTTTCGGCAAAGCATTCGGCATGCGCGTGTTGATGTGGGGCAGCGAAGCCTCACGCGAACGTGCGGCCAAAGATGGTTTGAATGTGGCCGCCTCACGCGAAGCATTCTTCGAAGAGTCTGACGTGCTCACTTTGAACCTGCGCTTGGTCGACGAAACACGTGGCATAGTGAAACTGACTGACTTGAGCCGCATGAAACCTACAGCGCTACTGGTGAATACCTCACGCGCCGAATTGATTGAGCCCGATGCACTCATCACAGGCCTCAACCGTGGCCGTCCTGGCATGGCCGCGATTGACGTGTTTGAGAGCGAACCCATCATGCAAGGCCACGCGTTGCTGCGTTTGGAAAACTGCATTTGCACACCCCACATTGGCTATGTGGAGCAAGACAGCTACGAGCTGTATTTCGGCACGGCGTTTGACAATGTGGTGAACTTCATCAAGGGCACGCCCACCAACATCGTCAACCCAGGCGCCCTGCAAGTGCGCCGCTAACTCAAGGCTCAGTTAGGCTTGCTGGCTGCACGCTCAGCCATCAGTGCCATGCAGGCTTTGCGGTCTGCATTAACTTTTTGCACCGAAGCACGCTCTGCCATTTGTTGGGTATAGGCCTTCACAGGTAAATGGGCCAGCATGTCTTCGCCGTACACAGCCTTAGACGCCATCGAAACCAAAGGCAAATTCACAATGGCCGAACAATCGGCCAGCGTGAACGTGTTACCTGCAACGAAGGGGGCGAACTTCAACAGCTGGCTCAAACCCTCGATCCCTTTGACCAGTCGTTTGCGCACACGTGTTTGCACGGTTTCATCCACCTTGCCACCAAAGAAAGCCAAGGGGTAGAGCTCACGCGCCACCAGCTCCACATGCAGTTCTAAGTAAGTGATGATTTCGCGTACCTTGGCCGCCTCAAATGGGTCAGCCGGCATCAAGGGATGATGCGGATAGGCTTGCTCGATGTACTCAGCACACACCGCCGACTCGCTGATGCAGCCATGCGGCGTATCTAGGAAAGGCACTTTGCCCATAGGCGAGCGGTGATAAGTGGCAGGCTCGACGGGGTTGACCCACACCAACTCCTCTTCAAACGGAACTGCTTTTTCAAGCAGCTGAATTTTGAGTTTGTTGTAGTAGTTGCTGACAGCGAAACCGCAAAGCTTGAGGGTCATGAAGGTACTCCAATCGGTAAAGGTTCATTTCATTCTGGCACATCGGCTCGGCCATAATCTTCGCCATGAATTCCATCTACAAAACCATCGGCATTTTGGGAGGCGCCACAGAAGCGCTGCAAATCGCATCTGAGGGCGTGACCGACTTCGCCACCATTGACCGCATCTTGCGCGAACAAGCAGGTTTCAAGCTTGGCCCATTTCAGCTACTCGACATCGCCGGCATTGACGTAGCGCATGACGCCATCACATCTGTTTACCAACAGTACTTGAACGAGCCACGTTACCGCCCCAGCCACATTGCGGCGCAACACGTCAGCGAAGGCAAACTCGGCCAAAAAACAGGCGAAGGTTTTTACACCTACGTGAAAGGCGAAGCACAGATGCCCGCCGAAGCCGCCACCCCCACCGTGTCAGAGATGCCACCGGTGTGGGTGTCTACCCGCGCCATGCGCCGCCCCGAACTTCTGCAATTGCTCAAAGACTTGGGCGCCAAGATTGAAACCGGTGCATCGCCTTCCGCGCAAGCGCTGTCTATCGTTGCCCCTTTGGGTTTTGACGTGACCACCGTGGCCATCGTCGAACGTTTAGACCCCGCACGTACGGTTGGAATCGACATGCTGATTGACGACAAGCTCACACAGCGCCGCGTGCTCGCCACCAGCCCTGCCACACGCGCTGACATGCGCGACGCCGCACACGCATTGTTTGCGCGTGATGGCAAAGCCGTGACCGTGATTCGCGACAGCGGTGGCTTTGTGACGCAACGCGTAGTGGCCAACCTCATCAACATTGCATGCGACATGTGCCAACAAGGCTTGTGCACCCCCGAAGAACTCGAAGCCACAGGCGCAGCCGATTTGGGCCACAGCATGGGCCCGCTGACCATGGGCAATAAATACGGTCCCACCGAAATTTTGGAAGTGCTGTTCAACGTGCAAACCGTTTACGGCGACACGCGTTACCGCCCTAGCCCATGGCTGCGTCGCCGTGGTGCATTGGGCTTGAGCTTGATGCACATCGAGAGTTAACCCACCTTGATCATTCACGTGAAGCCCGCAGATACAGCGGGTCTCCAGAGTGACAAACTTTCATTTTCAGGTCACACAAAAGACAGGCTATGGACGATCCTATTCTTAACATCGAAGAACGCGAGGCCATCAACGCAGGGCGTTGGTTCTCTTCACTTTCACCTTCACTACGACACGACATTCTTCGATGCGCTTACGTCAAACGATGCAGAGACGGCGACTTGATTGCAGCTCGCGGCGACTCAGCCGACGAGTGGATGGCGTGCGCCAAGGGCGCGGTGCGTGTGAGCTCGACCTCGCTGTCGGGCAAGCAAATCACCTTCACGTATGTGGAGCCTGGCATTTGGTTTGGCGACGTGGCGATTCTGGACGGGGACCGTCGCACACACGATGTGTACGCCCATGGCGACACCTCCATCTTGTGCGTGGCCAAAGCCGACTTCCAAAAAATTCTCAGCCAGCATGTGGAGTTTTACGAAGCCATGCTGCGCTTGCAAGCGCGTCGCATTCGCCAGCTGTTTGGTTTGGTGGAAGACCTCAACACCCTGCCCCTGCGTTCACGCTTGGCCAAACAACTGCTGCACTTGGCGCGCAGCTACGGTGTGCAGAGCCTGACCAACGCGCAAGAGATTCGCATTGGCTTGCATCTGGCGCAAGAAGAATTGGCGCAACTCTTGGGCGCATCACGCCAACGCGTGAACCAAGAACTCAAAGCCATGGAACGCGAGGAAGCCATTCGCATCGAGCCGGGCGGTTTGGTGATTCGCAACCGCGACGCTTTGCTACACATCAGCGAAGCCGACCACTGACAGGAACCCACGCATGAGCCGGGACGACACACAAAACTCCCAGCCCATGCAAGCGGCACACGGCATGGATACAGTGGCGCTCGCTGCATGGCTGAGCGCACACCTACCCGGCTTTGAAGGCCCCATCTCGCTAGAGACGTTCAAGGGCGGTCAATCCAACCCCACCTACAAACTCATCACACCCAAACGCAGCTACGTGTTGCGCACCAAACCCGGCCCCGTCGCCAAGCTGCTGCCTTCGGCACACGCGATTGAACGCGAGTTCAAAGTGATGCAAGGCCTGCATGGCACCGATGTGCCCGTGCCGCAAATGCATGTGTTGTGCGAAGACGAGTCCATCATCGGCCGTGCTTTTTATGTGATGGCGTTTGTGCCAGGGCGTGTGCTGTGGGACCAAACCTTACCGGGCATGAGCAACGTCGAACGCGGTGCGATTTATGACGAGATGAACCGCGTCATCGCAGCGCTGCACACCGTCAAGTTTGCTGAGCGTGGGCTTGAGAACTATGGACGCCCCGGCAATTACTTTGAGCGCCAGATTGGCCGCTGGAGCAAGCAATACGTCGCCTCTATAACCCAACCCATCGACGAGATGGACAAGCTCATGGCATGGCTACCTGCCAACATGCCCGCGAGCGCCAAGGACGAAAGCAAAGTCAGCATCGTGCACGGCGACTACCGTCTGGACAACTTGATGTTCCACCCCACTGAGCCACGCGTGTTGGCGGTGCTCGATTGGGAGCTGTCCACACTGGGCCACCCACTGGCCGATTTCAGCTACTTGTGCATGGGCTGGCATATTCCACCCGGCGTCTTCAGAGGCATTGGCGGTGTAGACATTGCGTCCCTCGGCATTCCCAGCGAAAGCGAAAACATCCACCGTTATTGCGACCGCACGGGCCTTGCCACACCGGCAGACCTGAAAGCCGATTGGAACTTTTACCTCGCCTACAACATGTTCCGCATCGCGGCCATCTTGCAAGGCATTGCCAAGCGCGTGGAAGCTGGCACAGCGTCTAGCGACCAAGCCAAAGCCAACGGTGCGGGTGCGCGCCCAATGGCCGAGTTGGCGTGGCAATTTGCACAACAAGCCTAAAAGAAAAACGAAACAAGGAACACACCATGAACTTCGATTACAGCGACAAAGTCAAAGGCCTACAAGCGCGGCTGCTCGCCTTCATGGACGAACACATTTACCCCAACGAGCAACGCTTCTTTGAAGAAATTGCCGCCAACCGCGCCAAGGGCAATGCCTGGATTCCCACCGCGTTGGTGGAAGAGCTCAAGCCCAAAGCACGCGCTGCAGGCCTGTGGAATTTGTTCATTCCGCACAGCCCACGCGTGCCCGATGGCTTGAGCAATTTGGAATACGCCCCGCTGTGCGAAATCATGGGCCGCGTGCCGTTTGCCGCCGAGGTGTTCAACTCCTCCGCGCCCGACACCGGCAATATGGAAACCTTCGAGCGCTATGCCAGCGAAGCGCTCAAGGTGCAGTGGCTTGAGCCTTTGTTGCGCGGCGACATTCGCTCAGCCTTTTTGATGACAGAGCCCGCCGTGGCTTCGTCAGACGCCACCAACATCCAATGCAGCATAGCTCGCGAAGGCAACGAGTACGTCATCAACGGCACCAAGTGGTGGAGTTCTGGCGCAGGCGACCCACGTTGCGCCGTGTACATCGTCATGGGCAAGACCGACCCCACAGCCCCCAAACATTCGCAACAAAGCATGGTGGTGGTGCCTGCCAACACGCCAGGTGTGAAAGTGGTCCGCCCCTTGAGCGTGTTTGGCTACGACGACGCGCCGCATGGTCACATGGAAATCACCCTCACCAATGTGCGTGTGCCCGTTGAAAACCTCTTGCTCGGCGAAGGCCGTGGGTTCGAGATTGCCCAAGGCCGCTTGGGCCCAGGACGCATTCACCACTGCATGCGCTCCATTGGCGCGGCAGAGCGCGCTTTGGAACTGATGTGTCAACGCCTCAACAGCCGCATCGCTTTTGGCAAACCTCTGTCCACGCAAGGCGTGTGGCACGAGCGCATTGCCAACGCGCGCATCATGATTGAGCAAGCTCGCTTGCTCACCCTCAAAGCCGCTTACATGATGGACACCGTGGGCAACAAAGAAGCACGCGCAGAAATCGCCATGATCAAGGTGATTGCACCCAACATGGCCGGCCAAGTGATTGACTGGGCGATTCAGGCCCACGGCGCAGCGGGCGTCTCGGACGACTTTCCACTGGCCTATGCCTACTGCACACAACGCTGGTTGCGCTTGGCCGATGGCCCCGATGAGGTACACCGTCAATCCATCGCTAAACTCGAGCTCGCACGGCACATTGCCTCTGCGCCACAAGACATTGACATGCCCATCACACGCGGCGCTTAAGGAACCCAAATGATCGACGTTTACTCATGGGCCACGCCCAACGGACACAAAGTGCACATCATGCTCGAAGAGTGTGGTTTGCGACTGGGACGCGACTGGGTGGCTCACCCCGTCAATATCGGTCAAGGCGATCAGTTCAAACCTGAGTTTTTGAAAATCAGCCCCAACAACAAAATTCCTGCACTCGTGGACCCACATGGACCAGACGGCAAACCCATCAGCCTGTTTGAATCGGGCGCCATCTTGTTGTACCTCGCTTCTAAGACGGGCAAGCTCTTGCCCAAGAGCGACCGTGCCAAGTTTGAAGTGCTGCAATGGTTGATGTTTCAAATGGGCGGTGTCGGCCCCATGCTCGGTCAGGCACACCACTTTCGCATCTACGCGCCTGAGAAGATTGACTACGCCTACAACCGCTACACCAACGAAGCCAAACGCTTGTACGGCGTGATGGACAAACGTTTGCAGACCAGCAAATTCATCGGCAGCAACAGCTACAGCATTGCCGACATTGCCATCTTTCCGTGGCTGCGCAGCTGGCAGAACCAAGGCATCGATTGGGCCGACTACCCTCAGCTCAAAGCTTGGTTTGATTTAATTGCTGCGCGCCCTGCCGTGCAGCGTGGTGTGCAAGTGTTGGCGGATTTGCGCAAGCCTTTGCAGGATGACAAGGCCAAAGAAACTTTGTTTGGGGCAACACAGTTTGCCAAACGCTGAAATTATGGCGTTCAAGGCAATTTGATTTTTAAAATCTGATCTCGATTTTGGCGATGCACGGTGTCTGTGCAAGTATTGCCATTACTGACGTAGGCGTATTGTCCATTTGCATCGATGGCAATGCCTGTGGCCTGGCAAAAGCCAACCGGCAAACTCCCCCAACTGCCAACTGTGTCGCTCGCGATGATTTCTGTTTGGCCTGTTGTGGTGTTGACTTTACTGAGATAACCGCCATCGCCTTGAGCACTTCCCTGACTGACCACATAGGCGTAGCCACCTGAGACCGCAATACCCTGCGGTAACGCGAAAGGCCCCCATTTAACGGGGCTGGTTTGGGTCAAAACAGTTGTTGCATTTGTGGCCGGATTGATGGATACAACCGTGTTGTTACCTAAGCTTGCATAAACAAGCGCCTTATTGATATCTGCCGCCAAGGCAGCAGGAGAAGACAACGTGATGGTTTGCGTGGACGTCGAAAAATTATTGGCAGAGGAATAAACAAGAATCGAAGTGCCATTGGCGACAAATAAGCCAGTGCTTGAATAAAAAGCAAAACCACCAAATTGATTACTGGCAGACAGCGCGACCAATGAAGACAAATTGCCCATCTTGTAGATGCCGTCATAGGTACTTGCATCTACAGCCGTGTAGTAAATATCGTTAGACAAAAGGCCAACGCCATACGGGCTTGTGACGTTAATCGTGCTAGCAGGCACAAGCGCTTGTGAGGTGCTATTCACAACGGCAATTCGACCTGAGCCAGTTCCATCGGCAACAAAAAGTTGACCGTTAGAGAAACTCATGTGTCTAGGGGCAACGAACGTGACACCAGCAGCAAATCTTTCAATGGTCGCAGGAGGCGGCGACTGAGAAGATGAGGAGCTCGAACTACTGTTACTCTCTCCCCCGCCACCGCCTCCGCCACATCCGGCAAATAAAGCGCATGAGAGTCCAAGGAGCAACCAGCTTTTTAGTTTCATACAACCCATTAAATCGGAACAAAGTCACTTTACTTGATAGATCTACAAGTGCCAACCACAAACTGATAAAGTTACCCCTGTTCCAACCGATTCATCAGACGTCATGCTTAAGAAGTTTTTCCTGTTGACCTGCCTGCTCATGTCTGTGTGGACGGGCGTGCTCGCGCAAGATAAACCGACAGCATCACGCGCACTGTTGGCACGCCCTCCACAGTCCGGGGCTGAGCCTATGCTGTTACTGGGGCCTAAAAATCGCCCTTACACAGAAATTCTGGTCCATACCACCAAGCTGGACTACTTTGATTGCAATGGCATCGTGGCGCCTTGGTTTCGCGAACTCATCGTGGCAGAGATGAATTACTTTGCCGAATTGGTTGAACTGCCATTCGTCAAAGGTGATGCATGCGTGGTCAGCATTGGCACTGACAAAAGTCTCACGCCAGGCCGCGTGAACATTCACTTGTATGTGAACCAGCAACGCCTGACCGCTTGCGTGCGCAATGAGCAATGTCCCGTGTTTCGTAGCATCAGCCTGATTCCTAAAGACAAGGTGCTGTACCGGTCTTACTTCTTGTCGGATATGTCGCGCAAGCTGATTTCTCAGCAATGCGTGACTGACAAAGGCAAGTTGCACACAGATACCACCTGTTACACCGTTCCCTAAAGGCTTTTTGACCGCCTAGGCTAAAGCCCGAGCTGAAAAAGCCGATCTTCTAGGGATATGCGTTTTTCTTCCTCCACCCTCATTGCTACAGCACTTGTTCTGACGAGCTTCATTGGCTCGCCAGTATGGGCGAGCGACCCGCCTAAGAAGCCTGCAGCCAAGGAAGAGCCGCCAAAGCCTAAATTCGAATACGTTGAAGAAGAAGGTGAGCTTGGCCGTAGCGGCTATATTTATAAGCGTGTGGCCAAGCCCAAGTTTGAAGAACCCAAAGAGCTGCCCAAGGCCGAGCCTAAAGAAGTGCACAAACCTGAACCTAAAGACGATCACGGGAAGAAGGACGACCACGGCAAAAAAGACGATGGCCATGGTGCACCTCCAAAGAAGGAAGAGAAGAAGGATGACGGCCACGGCGCCCCTCCTAAGAAAGACGAAAAGAAAAAGGATGATGGCCATGGTGGCGGCCACGGCGGTGGTCATGGCAAAGACGCCAAAAAGCCAGCGCCTCCATCCGTCAGCGTCGTTTACGACTCAGCCGTGATCAAGCTCGATGGCAATAACCGTCCTCTCACGCCGGTGGTGTTCACCAATGCGTATGCCGATTATTTTGTTTGCTACAAAACCATCAAAGACAAATACCGCGAAACGGTGCTGGCAGAGATGAACACTTTTGCCGACCGCATGGGTTTACCGCGTGCGCAAGACATGCCTTGCATGATCAAGGTGGCCAAACCAAAGACCAAGTTTCCAGGCGCGATTTACATTGAGTTTTATGTGGATGAACAGGCAGAAAAGGCCTGCATCAAAAAGGGCGAATGCGGCTCCACGCGCTTGATGATGTTGCACCCCAAGGACAAAACCGGCATCAAGAGCAAAGAAATCTACCGCTCTTATGTGCTGACGGACGAAAAGAAGTTTCGCCGTGCCAATTTTTGTGTCAGCCCTGATGGGCAGTTTTTGGGGGAGAAGCACTGCTATGTTGCGCTGAACCCAGATTGGTTGTTCAACTGAGCAGCGTTTGAGAAAGTGGCCTGTCCGACAGGAATCGAACCTGTGACCCACAACTTAGAAGGTTGTTGCTCTATCCAACTGAGCTACGGACAGAAATGAAAAAAGGCCTCGGTAAATGAGGCCTTTTTTGCTTTTGTGGTCGGGGCGATAGGATTCGAACCTACGACCCTCTGGTCCCAAACCAGATGCGCTACCAGGCTGCGCTACGCCCCGAAGCTGTTATTGTAACGCGCAAATTGCCCGTTTTCCGAACCCACCCCTACGAAAATCTACAGACGTGAAAATTGATTTTGATGGCATCCAAGCCTTCGTGGTGACCGCAGAGCTCGGTGGCTTTAACAAAGCCGCTGAACAACTGCACATCACGCAGACCGCACTGACGCGCCGCGTGCAAAAACTCGAAGCCTATTTGGGCCTGAAACTGCTCGACCGAACTACACGGCGTGTCGAGATGACTGCGGTGGGTCGCGATTTCTTGCCCCAAGCCCGCGCCATCGTGAACGAGATGACCTCTGCCGTCGGCCGCCTCAAAGACATGTCGCAGCACGCCAAAGGCAACTTCACCCTCGCCTGCGTACCCAGCATGGCCGCGCACATGCTGCCCCAATTGATTCGTCAATATGCCGATATCTGCCCTGGTAACCGAATCCGGTTGTTGGACGCGGCGTCTTACGAGGTGCGTCAAGCGGTGCTGAACCACCAAGCCGAGATTGGCATTGCCGTGAATGGCGAAACACACCCAGACTTGGTTGAAACACCTTTGTTTGACGACCCCTTGGTGTTCATCTGCCGTGACACACACCCGCTCCAAGGCAAAGCTTCTGTCACGTGGGCCGATATGCGCGAGGCCGACTTGATTGTGGTGAGCAACTTCATGGCCACGCGTGTGTTCATGGACTATCAATTGGCCAAACATGGCATTCGGCTCAACGGCAACTATGAAGTGCAGCACCATGCCACGGCCATCAATCTGGTCGCGGCCGGTGTGGGTTGCGCCATCCTGCCTTCTTCTACCTTGCTAGAAGGTGACCGCGCCCATGTGCGCAAAATCACTTTGACTGGCCCTGTGGTGAAACGCAAAGTGGCCTTGCTGCGCCACAAAAACACCAGCCTCTCGCCAGCCGCTCAAGCGTTTTACGAATTGATTCAAAAAGCGCACCTCAAGCCAAAAACAGCCAAAACCCCATTAATGCGCAAATCGAAATAATCAACCCCGATATTTCACTTCTCAACATCACCGTTTCCCCCGACACTCTCGGGCATGACGACCCAAGCAAGTACAAAACAGCCAGATGTGCTGGTCATTGGCGGTGGCAATGCCGCCCTGTGCGCGGCCCTGATGGCCGCCGAAGCAGGCGCCTCGGTCTTGATGCTCGAATCAGCGCCACCCGAGTGGCGCGGTGGCAATTCAGGACACACCCGCAATCTGCGCTGCATGCACGACGCGCCGCAAGACGTGCTGGTCGATGCCTACCCCGAAGAAGAATATTGGCAGGACCTGCTCAAGGTCACAGGCGGCATCACCAACGAAAAGCTGGCCCGCTTGGTCATTCGCGCCTCATCCACCTGCCGTGATTGGATGCGCAAACACGGTGTGCACTTTCAGCCACCGCTCTCAGGTGCCTTGCATGTCGCACGCACCAACGCGTTCTTCATGGGCGGTGGCAAAGCCTTGGTCAATGCGTATTACCGCAGCGCTGAAAAGCTCGGTGTACAAATTCGCTACAACGCCACCGTGGATAAGCTTGACATTCAAGATGGTCGCTTCGTCGCGGCCTACATCGGTCAAGAGCGCATCACAGCGAAAACCTGCGTGTTGGCAGCGGGTGGCTTCGAGTCCAACCGCGAATGGCTGCGCGAAGCATGGGGCCAAAACGAGCGCGGTGAATGGCCTGCCGACAACTTCCTCATCCGCGGCACGCAATTCAACCAAGGTGTGTTGCTCAAACACATGTTGGCCCATGGCGCAGACAGCATTGGCGACCCCACCCAAGCCCACATGGTGGCGATTGACGCACGGGCCCCTCTCTATGACGGTGGCATTTGCACACGCATTGACTGCGTGTCGCTCGGCGTGGTGGTCAACCGGGATGGTCAACGCTTCTACGACGAAGGCGAAGACTTTTGGCCAAAGCGCTACGCCATTTGGGGCCGCTTGGTGGCGCAACAGCCTGGGCAAATTGGTTACTCCATCATCGATGCCAAAGCGATTGGTCGTTTCATGCCTCCCGTCTTTCCCGGCGTGCAAGCCAACACCTTGCCTGAGCTTGCGCAAAAACTCGGCTTGCCTGCGGACACCTTCATGCAAACCCTCAACGACTACAACCACGCGTGCCGCATCGGCACGTTTGACCACACCAGCTTGGACGACTGCCACACCGAAGGTGTGAGCCCCGCCAAAACACACTGGGCGCGGCCCATCGACACCGGCCCGTTCTACGGCTACGCCTTGCGACCCGGCATCACTTTCACCTACCTTGGCCTCAAGACCGATGAAACAGCCGCTGTGCGCTTTAAGGATGTACCCAGCGACAACTTGTTTGTGGCAGGCGAAATGATGTCTGGCAACGTGCTGGGTAAGGGCTACACCGCAGGGGTGGGCATGTCGATTGGCACCGCGTTTGGTCGCATTGCAGGCACGCAAGCCGCAAAAGCCGCCTTGGCAAACATGGAGGCCGCACATGCAAACGCTTGATGCCCTCACCCGCGACGCCCGCGCTTTGGCCAATGGCGACGTCGTGTTGTCAGCGCCTGAAACCGAAGTGGCGCGACAGCTGCAAATTTGCAATGCCTGCCGCTACTGCGAAGGCTTTTGCGCGATGTTTCCGGCCATGACCCGACGCTTGGAGTTTGGTAAAGCCGACATCCATTACCTCGCCAACCTCTGCCACAACTGCGGCGCCTGTTTGCACGCCTGCCAATACGCACCGCCGCACGAGTTTGCTGTCAACGTGCCGCAAGCGATGGCGCAAGTGCGCGGTCAAACCTATGCCGACTACGCATGGCCACCGGCCTTGGGCGCGCTCTACAAACGCAATGGACTCACCTTGTCGTTGGTATTGGCGGCTGGCTTGTCGCTGTTCTTGCTGCTGACCTTGCAGATGAATGGCACCTTGTGGTCTGGCCCACTGGCTGGCAACTTCTACAACGTGTTTCCGCACAACCTGCTGGTGAGCTTGTTTGCACCTGTGTTCTTGTTTGCTGCATTGGCGCTTGCCTTGGGTGTGCGACGATTCTGGCAAGACATCACACCCGCCACCAGCGGTGCAGCACTCACGCCGCCCGCTGCCAACGAAGCCACGCACGACGTGTTGCGCTTGAAGTATTTGGATGGCGGTCACGGCGAAGGCTGCAACAACGAAGACGATGCCTTCACGCTCTCACGCCGTCGCGCACACCACCTGACGTTTTATGGCTTCATGCTGTGTTTTGCAGCGACGAGCTTGGCGACGGTGTATCACTACGCCTTTGGCTGGGTCGCACCTTATGACTTGCCCAGTTTGCCCAAAATCTTGGGCGCCGTCGGTGGCGTGAGCTTGCTGCTTGGCACCACAGGTTTGTTCAAGCTGAATCTGCAGCGCCACCCCATGCACGGCGATGCCGCACAAAAGCCGATGGACTTGGGCTTCATTGCCTTACTGTTTTTCATCAGCTTGAGTGGCTTGACGTTGTGGCTGGGTCGCGGCAGCACAGCCATGCCAGCTTTGTTAGCAATTCATCTGGGCGTGGTGATGGCCTTGTTTGCCACCCTGCCCTACGGCAAATTTGCCCACGGTATTTTCAGAACAGCGGCCTTGCTGCGCTTTGCTGTGGAAAAACGACAACCCAACCCCATCGGTGTGGGCAGCGAATAACTTGAAGGAGACACACATGAATAAACGCACTTTCATCCACACCTGCGCCTTGCTGGCTCTGGGCCTCTCAGTCCTCTCGTCACATGCGCAAGAGTTTCCACCCAAGAAAACCATCACCATGGTGGTGGGCTTTGCGGCAGGTGGTGCAGCCGATACAGCCGCACGCATCATCGCCAAAAAACTGGGTGACAACATTGGCGCTTCTGTGGTGATTGACAACCGTGGCGGCGCAGGCGGCAACATTGCCCACCAGTTTGCAGCCAATGGCCCGACCGACGGCAGCACGATTTTGTTTGGCTCAGTGGGGCCACTCACCATTGCCCCGCACATGATGAAGCTGCCCTACGACCCTGTGAAGGACCTCTCGCCCATCACCATGGGTGTGAACTTTCCCAACGTGTTGGTGGTTCATGCTGGCACAGGCATCAAGACCTTTGCCGAGTACATCGCCTACGCCAAAAAGAATCCAAAGAAGCTGGACTACGCGTCGACAGGTCCAGGCTCGGCCTCTCACCTCGCGGGTGAATTGCTAGACGACATGGCGGGCATCGACACCGTGCACGTGCCCTACAAAGGCGGCGCACCTGCTTTGCAAGACTTGCTGGGCGGCCGCGTGGCGGCTTACTTCTCGACCTACTCCACCTCACAGGCCTACATCGAAACGGGCAAGCTCATTCCTTTGGCCAGCACGGGCGCACAACGCTTGAAGCAATTGCCCAAGATTCCAACCGTGGCCGAATCAGGCTATCCAGGTTTCAGCGCCACCAACTGGTATGCATTTGTGGCGTCATCCAAAGTGCCTGCGCCCATCTTGGACCGTTGGAACACCGAGCTGGTGAAGGTATTGAAGTCTCCCGATGTGGTGGAGCAACTCAATAGCCACGGCCTCACACCACAACCCAGCACCCGCGATGAATTGGCCAAGTACATCGCCAAAGAGTCCGCCACATGGGGCCGTGTGATTCGTGAACGAAAAATCACAGGCGAATAAAACAAAAATTTAACGGAGACAACACATGACATTCACACCTCACCACATCACCCGCCGTCTGTTACTGGTTGGCCTTGGCGTCTTCCTTGCCGCATCGCAAGTGGCGCAAGCCGCCGAGATTCGCGTCATCACCTCGGGTGCATTCACCGAAGCGTATAAAAAGCTCGTGCCCGAGTTTGAAAAACAAACCGGCCACAAAGTCATCAGCTCGTTCGGCGCATCGGTGGGCAATGCACCTGACTCCATCCCCACCCGCTTTGCACGCGGCGAGAAGTTTGACCTCATCATCTTGTCAGATGGTGGCTTAGAAGCCATGGTTAAAAAAGGCAATGTCATCCCCGGCAGCCGTGTGGATTTGGTGCGCTCACAAATCGGTGCTGCGGTTCGCAAAGGCACACCCAAGCCCGACATCAGCACGGTTGAGGCTTTGAAACAAACCTTGCTCAACGCCAAGTCCATTGCTTACTCGGCGAGTGCCAGTGGCACGTATTTGTCGACTGAGCTGTTTCCCAAACTCGGCGTGGCCGAAGAAATGAAGGACAAAGCCAAGCGCATCATGAGTGAACGCGTGGGCGCTGTCGTGGCACGCGGCGATGCCGAGCTGGGCTTTCAGCAGGTGAGCGAGTTGATTTATTTCAAAGAGCTGGACTTCATTGGCACCTTGCCCGAGTCTGTACAGCAAACCATCTTTTTCTCAGCAGGCTTGGTTGAAGGCTCCACAGAGCAAGACACGGCCAAACAACTGATTAAATTCTTCCAATCCCCCGAAGTCGCAGAGACGATTCGCCAAACCGGTGTAGACCCCGTCGCCGCCCGATAATGGCGGGATGACTGCTGCACATCACACCTCCTCCTCTGCCGCCCCCCTCAAAGGGGTGCGCGTTCTCACCCTTGCTTTGAACCTGCCAGGCCCAGCCGCTGTGATGCGGCTGCAGGCCATGGGTGCCAAGTGCACCAAGCTCGAACCGCTCGCGCCTCAAGGCATGAGCACCGCAGACCCCATGGGCATCTACAAGCCTGCCGCCTACGAGGTGATGCACCAAGGCCTAAAGGTGTTGCAAGCTGACCTGAAGTCTGAACGTGGCCAAGCCGCGCTGCACAAGCAATTGGCGCAAACCGATGTGCTCATCACCTCCTTCCGTCCTTCGGCCTTGGTCAAACTGGGCTTGGCTTGGAAAGAATTACACACACGCTACCCCGCCTTGTGCGTGGTGAGCATCGTGGGCGCCCCAGGCGAACGCGCTGAAGAAGCGGGACACGACTTGACCTACCAAGCCGACAGCGGTTTGGTCAACGGTCTTGAAATGCCAGCCAGCTTGTACGCCGACATGGGTGGCTCTTTGTTTGCCACCGAAGCCGTGCTGCAAGCTTTGTTGTTGCGTCAACGCCCAGGCCGCACGCACGGCAAAGGTGTGTTTCACGAAGTCGCGTTGTGCGATGCGTCGGCTTACCTCGCCTTGCCACGTACATGGGGCCTCACGGTTGCCAGTGGCGATGTGGGTGGTGCACATGCGGGCTACAAGGTCTACCCCTGCAAGAACGGGCGCGTGGCTTTGGCGGCGTTAGAGCCGCACTTTGCTGTGCGTTTGTGCGAAGCCGCAGGCTTGCCCAAACAAGCGGCAGCACAGATGCACAAACGCAGCACGCATGAAGCGATTGCCAAGTTCTTGGCCTTGCAAACACGCGCACAACTCGACAAGCTGGCGAGCAGCAAAGACATTCCGCTGCACACCCTGCCGCGCTAATGCGGTTTTGGATTAACTCAAGTGACGCAATGGATGCGCTGATGCAGGCCAAGGGCTGTCGAAAAACGGCTGCACCATCTCTGGCGTGACATCGGCAATGCGTGCAGGTTGCCACTTTGGCGCATGGTCTTTGTCCACCGCCAACGCACGAATGCCCTCTACTGTTTCGCTGCTCACACCTCGGCGTGACAGGTGGTCGGTCTGAAAACAATGACGCACCAAATCGCGTTCCATGCGCAGGATGTCGGCCAGTGTCATGCGGCGGCCACGGCGAATTTGCGCTAGCGTGACGCACAACATCAACGGTGATTGATGGTGCAAGGCCTTCAAGGTGTGCACCGACCATTCATCGGTGCCTTGCAAGGCTTGTTCCATCGCCGCCACCTCAGCCAAGCCAAACACTTGATCGATGGGCGCGTGTTGCCACGCAGGCACTTGGGCCAATGCTTGTTCTGTGGTGGCTTGGCTTTGCGCGCGCAACCAAGCCATCACCGCTTCACCGCTGACCCAGTCTTGCTGACGCAAACCATCCCACAGCGCAGGCAACGTGGATGAATCCACACACACATCGGCCAAGCCCACATGCAACGATTCACCACCGCGCAACACATAGCCTGTGAGGGCCAAATACTCGCCCATGTAGACGGGACATGCAGGACCATGGCAACGGCTTAAGAAATAGCCACCGCCCACATCTGGGAACAAACCAATATGCGTCTCGGGCATGGCCATCTTGGTTCGCTCGGTCACCACGCGCAATGCAGCGCCCTGGCTGATGCCCATGCCGCCGCCCATGACGATGCCGTCCATCAACGCGATGTAGGGCTTGGGGTAGTTTTGAATCAGATGGTTGAGGCTGTATTCCTCGGTGAAGAAGTCTTCCAGCGTCACATCGCCACTCAGCGCCGCTTGATGAAAGTAACGAATATCGCCACCTGCACAGAACGCGCCAAAGGGGCCTTCTTTGTTGCTGCCGCGTATCACCACCGCCCTCACCTGCGCATCGTCTTGCCACTGCTGCAAGATGTGGTTGAGTTCGCGCACCATGGCCAATGACAAAGCGTTCAAGGCCTTGGGACGGTTCAAAGTGATAAGGCCCAAATGGCCCACGCGTTCGGCGTGCACATCGGTGGTGTAAGTAGACATGTGTGTTCCTCGTTGAATAAAAAAGCCGAGGCACAAACCTCGGCTTTGGTTCTAAACAAGTGGATTACTTGTTGCGCTTGCGCTCGTGCTCTTTCAAGAAACGCTTACGCAGACGCACGCTCTTAGGCGTGATTTCCACCAACTCGTCGTCTTCGATGAATTCCACACCGTATTCGAGTGTGAGGTCGATCGGAGGTGTGATCTTCACTGCGTCCTCTTTGCCAGACACGCGGAAGTTGGTCAGCTGTTTGGTACGTGTGGCGTTCACCACCAAGTCGTTGTCACGGCTGTGGATACCCACAATCATGCCTTCGTACACAGGGTCACCGGCCTTCACAAACATGCGGCCACGGTCATCCAACTTACCCAAGGCGTAGGTGAAGATTTCACCGTCGTCCATGGAAATCAACACACCGTTTTTACGGCCAGCGATGTCGCCTTTGTGTGGCTCATAGCTGTCAAAGATGTTGGAGATCAAACCTGAACCACGGGTCAAGTTCAAGAACTCGTTGGTGAAACCAATCAAGCCACGGGCTGGGATGCGGTATTCCAAACGCACGCGGCCACGGCCATCGGGTTCCATGTTGACGAGTTCACCTTTGCGCTCGCCCAAGGCTTGCATGACGCCGCCTTGGTGTTCTTCTTCGATGTCAGCAGTGACCAACTCGATGGGTTCATGGCGCTCGCCATTCACATCTTTGAACAACACGCGAGGCTTAGACACGGCCAGCTCGTAGCCTTCACGGCGCATGTTTTCCAACAGAATCGTCAAGTGCAATTCGCCACGACCGGCGACTTCGAAAATACCGTCTTCGTCGGTTTCACGCACGCGCAAAGCCACGTTGTGTTGCAGTTCTTTTTGCAAACGGTCCCAGATTTGACGGCTGGTCACGAACTTGCCATCACGGCCTGCCAAGGGCGAGGTGTTCACGCAGAAGTTCATGGTCAGCGTGGGTTCATCCACCTTCAACATGGGCATCGGTGCAGGATTGATTGGGTCGGTCACCGTCACGCCAATGCCGATGTCAGCAATGCCGTTGATCAACACGATGTCGCCAGGGCCAGCTTCTGTGACTTGCACACGGTCCAAACCTTGGAAGGTCAACACTTGGTTGACGCGACCTTTGACGGAGGCGCCATCTGGGCCTTCCATGACCAACACATCCATGCCGGGCTTGACCTTGCCTTGGCTCACACGGCCCACGCCGATACGACCCACGAAGGTGGAGAAGTCGAGGGCAGAGATTTGCAACTGCAAAGGTGCTTCAGGATCACCGCTGTTCGGTGGCACGTGCTTCAAGATGGTGTTGAACAAGGCCGACATGTCGGGGCCCCATTGCTCGCCAGCAGCACCTTCTTCCAACGACGTCCAGCCGTTGATGCCCGAGGCGTACACCACGGGGAAGTCGAGTTGTTCGTCGTTCGCGCCGAGTTTGTCAAACAAATCGAAAGCCGCGTTGACCACCTTGTCGCAATTCGCGCCGGGCTTGTCCACTTTGTTCACCACGACGATGGGCTTCAAGCCCAAAGCCAAGGCTTTCTTGGTCACGAAACGTGTTTGAGGCATTGGGCCTTCTTGCGCGTCGATCAACAGCACCACGCCGTCAACCATAGACAACGCACGTTCCACTTCGCCGCCGAAGTCCGCGTGACCAGGGGTGTCGACGATGTTGATGTGGGTGCCTTCCCAGCTCACGGCGCAGTTCTTCGCCAAGATGGTAATGCCGCGCTCGCGTTCGATGGCGTTGTTGTCCATCACGGTGTCGACCACTTTTTCGTGGTCGGCGAAGGTGCCCGATTGACGCAGCAATTGGTCAACCATGGTGGTTTTGCCATGGTCAACGTGGGCGATGATGGCGATGTTGCGAATTTGCTTGCTCATGCTTCTCTCTTCCTTTATGCCTGCTCGGCCAGCGTGGGCTGGTTGGCGGGCGATCTTTCTAAAATTTGTTGAATTTCAAGGGGACTCAACAATCGTCCCGGAATCAGTTCCCCCGCTTTGACATGGGCACTGCCCAGCAAAGCTCGTGGGTTTTCTCCAAACACACTCACGCGGCTCTGGTCTGGCCAAGCACCGCGACGACGCACGCCGCTCAAAAAGCGACCTGCATTTTCTGCATCCAATGTGACGGCTGTGTGGTCTGACAACAAACACTCGACAGGCATCAAACGCGCTTCACGCGCAGGTTCTGCCATCGCAGTGAGGTCTTCCAAGGTCACACAATCCGCCGCAAAAAAAGGGCCTGTGGCCACGCGGCGCAAAGCAATCAAATGACCACCACAACCCAAAGCCTCTGCAATGTCTTCGCCCAAGGTGCGGATGTAGGTGCCTTTGCTGCACGTCACGCGCAAACGCAAAAATGGCGCATCGCCGTCGAGCTGCATCTCAAGCAGCTCTAAGTCGTGAATCACCACATGACGTGGTTCGCGCTCAACGGTTTCACCCGCACGGGCGTATTCATACAAAGCCTTGCCGTCTTTTTTCAAGGCGCTGTACATGGGCGGCACTTGCGTGATCGGGCCCATGAAACGGTCCAACACCTCCACTACTTGCCCAACGGTGCAAGTAACTGGGCGCTGAACAATGACCTCACCTTCAGCATCCGCCGTGCTGGTTTTCACACCTAAGCGCACGGTGGTTTCGTAGGTTTTGTCAGCATCCAAATGGAGCTGACTGAATTTCGTAGCCGCACCAAAACACAAAGGCAACACACCCGTCGCCAAAGGGTCGAGCGTGCCGGTATGGCCTGCTTTTTCAGCACGCAACAACCACTTGGCTTTTTGCAACGCATCGTTGCTCGACAAACCAATCGGCTTATCCAACAGCAACACGCCATGCACAGGGCGTCGTTGCACCCGTACGCGCGGCATACGGGTGCTGGGAGCCTGGGTGCGCCCTGGTGACTGCCCAACGGCGCTCATGTCAGTCGTCCTTCGCTTTGGAGGCGACGGCCTTGGCAATCAAGGCGTTCATGTCTGAGGCGCGCTCAGGCGTGCGGTCGTACACAAAGTGCAAGGTAGGCACGGTGTGAATGTGCAAGCGTTTGAACAAGCCATTGCGCAGAAAACCTGCGGCTTGGTTCAAGCCCTCGCCTGTTTTCACAGGGTCGCCATTCAACACACTGAAATGCACTTTGGCATGGGCGTAATCGGGCGTCACTTCCACGCCTTGCAGCGTGACCATGCCCACACGTGGGTCTTTCAACTCACGCGCGATCAACTCGGCCAGATCGCGCTGGATCTGGTCGGCCACTTGGTAGCTGCGGTTGGGGGTGCTGCTCGGTTTACGTGCCATGCGTCATTGCACAAACGCTTTACAGCGTACGTGCCACCTCTTTGATTTCGAAGAATTCCAAGGTATCGCCTTCGACGATGTCGTTGTAGTTCTTGATGGTCAAACCGCACTCGAAGTTTTCTTTGACTTCTTTGGCATCATCTTTGAAACGCTTCAAGCTGTCGAGTTCGCCAGTGAAGACGACCACGTTGTTGCGCAGCAAACGCAGCTTCGCGTTGCGTCGTACCAAACCAGAGGTGACCATACAACCCGCGATCGCACCAATCTTGCTGACACGCAGCACTTGGCGAATCTCGGCTGTACCGATGACTTCTTCTTTCTTGTCGGGCGTGAGCATGCCGGACATCGCAGCCTTGAGATCATCCACAGCGTCATAAATGATGTTGTAGTAACGGATGTCCACTTCGCTGGTTTCAGCCAACTTGCGCGCACCGGCATCGGCGCGCGTGTTAAAGCCGATGATGACGGCCTTCGAAGCAATCGCCAAGTTCACATCGCTCTCGCTGATGCCACCCACAGCGGCATAGACCAGCTGCACTTTGACCTCATCCGTCGACAACTTGAGCAACGACGCAGCCAAGGCTTCTTGCGAGCCTTGCACGTCGGCTTTAACGATGATGGGCAAGGTTTTGACTTCGCCAGCGGCCATGTCGGAGAACATGTTTTCCAACTTCGCGGCTTGTTGCTTGGCCAGTTTGGTGTTACGCACCTTGCCTGCACGGTAGGTGGCAATTTCACGGGCGCGTCGTTCGTCCGACATGACCATGAATTCGTCGCCCGCTTGTGGCACTTCGGTGAGACCTTGAATCTCGACGGGAATCGATGGCCCCGCTGATTTGATGGGTTTGCCGTTCTCGTCCAACATGGCACGCACACGGCCATAGGTTTGACCGCCCAAGACCACGTCGCCCACATTGAGCGTACCGGACTGAACCAGCACCGTGGCCACAGGACCGCGACCTTTGTCCAAACGCGCTTCGATCACCAAGCCTTTGGCCATGGCGTCGACAGGCGCTTTGAGTTCGAGCACTTCGGCTTGCAAGAGCACTTGCTCCAGCAACTCGTCAATGCCAGCACCGGTTTTGGCAGAGACTTCACAGAACGGTGAATCACCACCGAACTCTTCAGGCACCACTTCTTCAGCCACCAGTTCGCCTTTGACGCGTTCTGGGTTGGCACCGGGTTTGTCAATTTTGTTGACCGCCACCACGATGGGCACACCAGCAGCCTTCGCGTGCTTGATGGCTTCTTTGGTTTGCGGCATCACGCCGTCGTCCGCCGCCACCACCAAGATGACGATGTCGGTGGCTTTGGCACCGCGTGCACGCATGGCCGTGAAGGCCTCGTGACCGGGCGTGTCCAAGAAGGAAATCATGCCGCGTGGTGTTTCCACGTGGTACGCGCCAATGTGTTGAGTAATGCCACCAGCTTCGCCTGACGCGACTTTGGCGCGACGAATGTAGTCGAGCAACGAAGTTTTACCGTGGTCCACGTGGCCCATGACCGTCACCACAGGGGCGCGTGTCAAAGCTTCGGCTTGGTGGCCAGATGCTTCTTCTTCTGTAAATGCTTCTGGATCATCCAGTGCAGCAATCACGGCCTTGTGGCCCATTTCTTCCACCACGATCATGGCGGTGTCTTGGTCCAAGGGCTGGTTGATGGTGGCCATTTGGCCAAGTTTCATCAACTGCTTGATGACTTCAGAGGCTTTGACCGCCATCTTGTGGGCCAACTCGCCCACGGTGATGGTTTCGGGCACGTGCACTTCCAGCACGCGTGCTTCGACCGGTGCTTGTGGTGCACGGTCATCGTCACGGTCGCGCTCACGGCGACCTTTAGGACCACCACGCCAGTTGTTGCGGCCCACACCACCACTCGCGTCGCCGCGTGTTTTGATGGCTTTCTTTTTGGCTTGTTCGTCGGCCCAGCTGGAAGACAGCTTGGCGCTCTTGACTTCTTTGTTGCCGGGGCCTGTCGCTGCAGGCGCACCAGGACGGGTGCCAGGTGTCCCCGCAGGCTTATGCAAAGTACCTTTGATGGCTTTGGCATCAGGGGCAGGTTCAGGTTTCTTTGCGACCAAGGTTTTTTGTGGCGAGCTCATCATCTGACGAATGGCTTCAGCTTCAGCCAAAGCTTTGCGACGACGGGCGTCCAAATCAACCGCACGGGCCGTGTCTTCGTCGGCGCGGGCTTTAGACGCAGCAGCAGCCTCTTCACGTGCAGCTTCTGCCGCTTGTGCTTTGGCATCAACGACAGGCTCAGCAGCTTCAACTGTCTTCGCCTCTGGTTCAGACGCTTTTGCCGATGCTTTCGCTTCAGCCGCTTTGGCGGCTTTGGCCTTGGCTTGCTCTTTGGCTTCTTGCTCTTCGCGCAAGCGACGTTTTTCAGCCAGTTCTTCTTCTTGACGACGAATCAACTCAGCTTGGCGACGTGCTTCTTCTTCGCGACGGGCCAACTCAGCGTGGTCAATCACGGGCGCAGCAGGCTCTTGCACAGCGGGAGCCGCGGGCTCGACAGACACGGGCGTCGCCTCATCTTCGTCACGCTTGACGAAGGTGCGTTTTTTACGCACTTCCACTTGGATGGTGCGGGCTTTGCCTGTGGCGTCAGCTTGTTTGATCTCGGTGGTCGATTTCTTGACCAAGGTGATTTTTTTGCGCTCGGGCGATGCGGTGCCATGGCTGGCTTGCAAATGGCTCAAGAGCTTTTGTTTGTCACCTTCGGTCAGCACATCGCTGGCCGAAGATTTGGCGACACCGGCTGCCTTAAGCTGATCAAGCAGGGTGTCGGTGGGTTTTTTGAGTTCGCTGGCAAACTCGGCTACGGTCGTACTGGACATTTCTGGTATTCCTCTCCATGACCATTACTCTTGACCCGTGAACCAATGTTCACGTGCCTTCAAGATCAGGGCTTTGGCCTCTTCTTCGCTTTGGCCAGTGATGGCTGTGAGCTCGTCTACGGCCAAGTCGGCCAAATCGTCACGGGTGTGTACGCCGCTCTCAGCCAACTTGGGCAAGAACTCCGCATTCAATCCTTCGAGGTCGCGCAAATCTTGCGAAACTTCTTCGACGCTCTCTTCGCGTGCAATTTCTAGGGTGAGCAGCGCATCCTTGGCACGTGTGCGCAACTCATTGATGGTGTCTTCATCAAAGCTTTCGATTTCCAGCATCTCTTGCAAGGGCACATACGCCACTTCTTCGAGGCTGGTGAAACCTTCTTCAATCAAGATATCCGCCACTTCTTGGTCCACGTCCAACTTGGCCATGAACAATTCGCGGATGCTGTGCGTTTCGTCGGCTTGCTTTTGGGCAGACTCGGCAGCATCCATGATGTTGATTTTCCAGCCGGTCAACTCAGCAGCCAAACGCACGTTTTGACCGCCGCGACCGATGGCGATGGCGAGGTTTTCTTCGTCCACCACCACATCCATGGCGTGACGCTCTTCGTCCACCACGATGGAGCTGACGTTGGCAGGGGCCAAGGCGCCAATCACGAATTGGGCTGGGTCTTCACTCCACAACACAATGTCCACGCGCTCGCCTGCGAGCTCGGTGGTCACCGCGTTCACACGCGTACCACGCACGCCCACGCAAGTGCCGATGGGGTCCACGCGCTTGTCATGAGAGATCACAGCAATCTTGGCGCGCGAACCAGCGTCACGTGCGCATGATTTGATTTCCAACATCCCTTGTTCGATTTCTGGCACTTCGTGACGGAACAACTCCACCATGAACTCAGGCGCAGAACGCGACAAGATGATGGGAGCACCGCGCAAAGTGAGGTCCACGTCCATGATCATGGCGCGCACACGGTCACCGCTGCGGAAGTTTTCTTTAGGAATCATTTCGCTGCGGCGCAGACGGCCTTCTACGCGACCGGATTCAACAATGATGTCGCCCTTGTCCATGCGCTTAACAGTACCGACAAAAATCTTGTCGCCGCGTGACATGAAGTCGTTCAACAACATTTCGCGCTCAGCATCACGGATTTTTTGCAAGATCACTTGCTTAGCCGCCATGGCACCGATACGACCGATAGGCAAAGACTCCACGGTTTCTTCGATGTACTCGCCTTCTTCGACGTCGGCCACGCGCTCGCGGGCATCCATCAACATTTCTTCGGCTTCTGGGTTTTGCAAACCGGCTTCGTCAGGCACCACCAACCAACGGCGGAAGGTTTCGTACTCGCCCGTGTCGCGGTTCATCGCCACGCGAATGTCCACTTCGCCTTCGTACAACTTTTTGGTGGCTTGGGCCAACGCCAACTCGACGGCGCCAAACACCACATCGCGTTCGACGTTTTTCTCGCGCGAGATTGCCTCGACCAGCATCAACATTTCGCGGTTCATGATCGGATACTCCTTCTCTTACCTATGTTCAACGGGGCTTTTTGCCCTTGAAATCCACAATCGGAGCCAGACGCGCTTCTCGCAGCTCGTCCAGCGTGAAACCCAGTGCGTGCACTGGCATTTCGGCTAATCTTTTGGGGCTCACTTTTTGGCCTGGCTTGGCCTTGACTTCATCACGCCAAGTGATTTGCCAACCCGCGCCATCGTCGGTGCGCTCTAAAGTGCCACGGAATTTCTTGCGGTTGGCCGCCACTTGGCCGCCAGCAGCTTCGCCAATCGGGGCTTTGAGCGTGAGGTCTACCTCTTCGCCCACAAATCGTTCGAAATCAGCTTGATGGCGCAAAGGGCGATCAATACCAGGCGACGACACCTCTAAACGGGCGTAGTCCGCACCGTCCACTTCCAACGCAAATTGCAACTGGCGGGTCACGCGCTCGCAATCTTCGACGTTGACAGGCTGCACAGGTGAGCCAGCCGTCCAAGGCATATCAATCGTGATGCGCAAGAGTCCCCCGGCGGAGCGTTCAATCTCTACCAGGTCGTAACCTAAACCGGTCACTGTTTGTTCTACTGTTTGCTGCAAACTCACGTCGACGAATAGCCTTTAAATCACATGTTCAAAAAACAAACGACCAAAAAAAACGAGCGGTAATTACCCGCCCGTT